>JGI24709J26583_10000250_pt1 | contig 44690 bp, 39 predicted proteins | sample BioPla2DNA1_FD_26583 | JGI IMG/M metagenome (IMG submission 26583) | reverse complement strand
AAAATTGAAATAGAGTATTATTCAGAAGAAGAATTGGATCGGTTAGTAGATCTGATTGCATCCATAGGATAAATATAATATAAAATACACATTATTAGGAGGAAAACTTATGAACATAATGGATTTCATTGAGGAAAATTCATTAATTATAGTACTTAGTCTTATGGTTTNGTCCATATTATTCGTAACTATGATAATTGTTTTATTCATTAGAATGAGTAAATTAAATAAAAAGTACAAGAAGTTCATGGCAGGTGCTTCTGGCGAGAATCTGGAAAGTCAGATTTTATCGAGATTTGCTGCCATAGACAAGTTAGAAGCAGAAACAAAAAACATTAATCAAAACATAGAGAAAATCAAAGAAAATCTATTGTTAACCTATCAAAAAATAGGTGTAGTAAAATATGATGCCTTCAAAGAAATGGGAGGCAAACTAAGTTTTGTCCTAGTATTATTGAATAAAGAAAANACAGGTTTTTTGTTAAACTCCGTACATAGTAGTAGGGAAGGATGTTATACCTATCTAAAGGAAATAATCAAGGGAGAATCTTTCATTGAACTATCGGAAGATGAAAAAAAGGCATTAAGTCAAGCGGTAAACTGTAATAATTATATGGAGTAAGCAAGACAAAACGGTTGTTAAAGGTAGTTACCTTATAACAACCGTTTTTCTATATGTTTGGCAGAGAATTTCTTGTTTATAAATTATTTCTGTTTTTTAGGTAGGTTACCCTTTCCGTAATAAGCTAGCAGGTATATCTCCTCAAGTTCCGTGACCAATGGTAACCTAGGATTTGCTGTTGTACACTGATCTCCAAAGGCTAAATCTGCTAAAGCAGGTACTTTAGAAAGGAAATCTTTCTCGTCAATACCATAATCCTTTAATGTTGCAGGAATTCCTAAGTCTTTATTCAAGTCTTCAATATCCTTGGCCAGGATTTCTACTGCATCAGCCTTTGTTTTAGGATTTTTACCAAGTTTTTTCATAAGAGTGTATATTTTATCACTTACAATATAGCTTTCGTATTTGGGGAAGGAATTGAACTTAGTAGGACATTCCACCCCATTGTAGCGTAACACATGTGGTAAAAGAATTGCATTGGCTAATCCATGAGGAATATGGTATTCGCCACCTAGTTTGTGGGCCAAGGAATGGTTAATTCCTAAAAATGCATTGGTAAAGGCCATTCCTGCAATGGTAGAAGCATTATGCATTTTTTCTCTGGCTATAGGATTAGAAGCACCTTCCTGATAAGATGGTCTTAGATATTGAAAAACCATATCAATTGCATGTATTGCCAGAGCATCTGTATAATCAGAAGCAAGAATAGAGATATATGCTTCAATTGCATGGGTTAAAACATCCATACCAGTCCATGCTGTAGAATTTTTAGGAACCGTCATAACAAAATCAGGATCAATGATTGCCACATCGGGAGTTAGTTCATAATCAGCCAAAGGATACTTCTTATTTTCTATTTTATCTGATATTACAGCAAAGGATGTTACTTCAGATCCTGTGCCTGAAGTGGTAGGAATAGCTACAAATTGTGCCTTATTGCCCAAAGGAGGGAATTTATAGGCCCGTTTTCTTATATCTAAGAACTTTAATGACATATTTTTAAAATCTGCATCGGGGTGTTCATAGAAGAGCCACATTCCTTTTGCCGCATCAATAGCGGAACCTCCACCAAGAGCAATGATAACATCTGGCTTAAATTTGTTCATTTCTTCAACGCCCTTATAGATGGTTTCTAAGCTGGGGTCTGGTTCTACTTGATTAAATATTTCAGAATGAACATAATCTTTACGTTTTCTTAACTGGTATAAAATTTTATTTACATATCCTAGGTCAGTCATAGAGGGATCAGTAACAATAAATGCTTTTGTAATGTTAGGCATTTTTGCAAGGTATGAAATTGATCCTGATTCAAAATAAATTTTACTAGGAACCTTAAACCATTGCATATTTACTCTCCTCTTAGCTACTCTTTTATAATTAACTAGATCAACAGCGGAAACATTACGGGTTGTGGAGTTACCACCGTAGGTACCGCAGCCCAAGGTGAGAGAGGGCATGTTAGTATTGTATAGATCTCCAATTGCACCATGGGTTGATGGAGAGTTTACAATAACTCTACCAGTCTTCATTCTAGCTGAGAAATTATTTATTACATTATCATCATTGGAATGAATTACGCTTGAATGTCCTAAACCACCAATTTCAATCATGGTTTCGCACAACTGAAAACCTTCCTCTATTGTTTTGGCTTTAATAACTGCCAGAACAGGGGAGAGTTTTTCCTTGGACAGAGGGTAATTTGGACCAACTCCATCAATCTCAGTACAGAGTATCTTTGTATCAGAAGGAATTTTAATTCCAGCCATGGCTGCTATAGTAACTGGAGATTGACCAACAATAGCTGGATTGACAGTTCCTTTTTCTAAATTAATAATAATTGGTTCAAGAAGTTTTATTTCATCCTTTGTCGCAAAATAACAACCTGCCTTTTTCATTAAATCAACAAAATCGTTATAAACAGAGGCTTCAACAATGGCAGCCTGCTCAGAAGCACAGATCATACCATTATCAAAAGATTTGGATAAAACCAAATCATTTACAGCTCTCTTCAAATTGGCAGATTTATCGATAAAACAAGGAACATTACCTGGGCCAACACCTAAAGCAGGTTTACCTGCGGAATAAGCCTGTTTTACCATACCGGAGCCTCCGGTTGCTAAGATCATGGATACCCCCGGGTGATTCATAAGTTCTCTTGTAGCATCAATGGAAGGGTACTCAATCCATTGGATACAATTTTTGGGAGCACCAGCTTTTACAGCAGCATCATATAAAATTTTAGCCGCTTCTTTCGAACAATTTTGAGCGCTGGGGTGAAAACCAAATATGATTGGGTTGCGTGTTTTTATACAAGTGATACACTTAAACATAGTTGTTGAAGTGGGATTTGTCACAGGCGTTACTCCTGCTACAATACCAGCTGGCTCTGCAACAATCATATAATCCTCTTCTTCATTGTCCTCAATAATGCCAACTGTTTTTTGATACTTTATAGAATTCCAAACATATTCTGTAGCAAAAATATTCTTTGTTATCTTATCCTCATAGATACCTCTGCCAGTTTCTTCGACTGCCATTTTTGCTAATGTTTGCTGCTTTGCTAGACCAGCCAAAGCCATTTCATGTACTATATGATCAATTTTTTCTTGATCGATTTCTAAGAATTCTTGCAAAGCCACCTGGGCTTTATTAACTAAAGAATCTACATGCTCTTTGGGTGTGGGTTGTACTTTATTACTCATAAATATCCTCCTTTCGATAGTTTGCAATTTTGCAATTTACAAAGTTTAAAAAGCGAATATGCTTTTGGTTATCACAAGATAGTTTACATAATTAAATTTTGCATAATCCAATTTGTTAAAATATTAACAATTTGATTATGACTTAAATATATCAGATGGGAATATATTTGTCAAAACAATTGTTAAAAAAATAACAATAAATTTTTTTTCCGTTTTACGAGAATTTTATATAAAATACACAAAAAAATATATTTTAGAATATAAAAGTCCTTGCCAATAGAGGGCTATCCCTACTATACTGTACTTATAGTATGAAGCATGTCTTATTCATACATAGTTATCATATTGAATTATTTTCATAAAATTTTAATGTAGTTTACATTAAATTTGTAAGTTATTAGAACTAATTATGAAAGGANAAAACTGTGAGAATTATTTCGGTTGATTCTATTANAGGTGATGAATTATTAGCAAGAGATATCATCAGTAGCAATGGTTTTCTCTTAATTCCTGCTGGAACAAAAGTTAAGAGGGATTATGTAGATCGATTAAAAAAATTAGATATTGAATATTTATATGTAAATGACGATTTAGCAAGAGAGGTTAGTTTGCAAGAAAGCCTAGAGATTCAGATCATGGATCAATTTCAAGGAACCTTGAGGGATATATTACATAATTATACTTATCATAACGATATTGAATTAGTAGAAATAAAAAAAGTAGCAGATGATATAATTGCGGATGTCATGAAAGATAGCAATGTCATCTATAATATATCGAGTATAAGAAGTAAAAGTGATTGTATTTATTCCCATTCATTAAATGTTTGTGCATTATCTATAATTTTAGCCATTAAGCTAAAATTATCTAAATCTAAAATACGTGATATTGCTATAGGATGTTTATTACATGATATTGGTATGTTATATTTAAACGTAGACTATAGTGGAATCAAGTTGGAAACTTGCTCTAAGGAAGAACGAAAAGAAATAAAGAAGCATATCATATATGGTTATTCTGCCATAGAGAAAATGGAATGGCTATCTCCAACAGCAAAAGATATTATTATTAGTCATCATGAAAGACTAGATGGCATGGGTTATCCTTTTCATTTAAAGGGTAATAAAATTAAAATAGGTAGTAGAATTGCTGCTGTATGCGATGAATTTGACAGTAGAGTTTACGGAATAATGTCAAATAAGATGAAAGTACATGATGTAATTGATTACATCGTAAGCCAAGCAGATGTAAAATATGATTACAATGTGGTAAATGTTTTTGTTGAATCAGTTGCAGCCTATCCTACAGGAACTATAGTAATCACCAATGAAAGGGAGATGGGAATCGTCTTAAGACAAAACCCCAAATGTCCAACGAGACCGGTGATTCGCATTATTAGGGATAATAATGGTAGGAATCCAGAGGATTGGATTGTAAAAGATTTGACGAAAGAATTAACACTATTTATTGTGGACTCTATATTAGAATAGAGGTAGAATTTTATGAGCACTTGCCAGTCATATTAAAATATGATATAAATAATATCACATGAAATTAACCAGAAACACGTAATATATATAAATGATATCGACTAGGAGTATTTTCATAAAAAGCGAATTAGAATGGCAGGTGAATTAGAATGCATAGTTATTTAAGAGCAATCGGGTTTAGTGAAGTTAACAATAGAATGGATTTGCAAAAACTAATTGATATTATAACCTCAGATTATACGAAAAAATGCAATATCAGCTTAAAAGGCAATCTTAACTTATGTGAGATTTCCAAGGAATTTGCCGAGGGTGTAGGGATTACACTTCGTGGTGAGTATGATGATAAGAATGTATTTCATATGGAACACTATTTTCCTTATTTAGTAGGGCAAAACATTAGTACACGGGAAGAGGTAGGAATTAATAAAAGAGTGGATTCTGAGGCTTATACTGGAATGTGCGATGATTACAGATTAGGAGTTTCACTTATCTTTTATTTGCAAAATGTAGTAGAGTATTTAGAGAAGAAAGGGCAGAATATGCCTTTCAATACCCCTTTCCCTATTACATTAGCTGCTTTATCTTTAGAGGGTAGAATCCTACTACCGATAGAGAAAGATGAAATACAGGTTAAAAACATTAGTGCTGAAACAAAACATAGAAATAACCTTATTGCAGAGGCGAAAAAGGGAAATCAGGAAGCGATTGATAGCTTGACGATAGATGATATTGATACTTATGCTATGGTGTCTCGTAGGGCTAAAAAAGAAGACATATATTCTATAGTAGATACATGTTTCATTCCCTACGGTTCAGAATCTGATAATTATAGTATCATAGCCAATATTTTAGAATGCAATATCATAGTAAATTCAATTACCAAGGAAGAACTCTATGATATGCAACTAAAATGTAATGATATAACATTTCGAGTATGTATTAATAAGAAGGATCTCTTAGGGGAACCTATGGTAGGCAGAAGATTTAAGGGAAATATTTGGATGCAGGGTTATATTACCTTTTCAGATTTAGTTAAGGAATAAGTATTAAGGAATATAGTTAATAACTGTGAGANATTAAAATTCTTACAGAATTCCTTTGGTAAAGTTATTGACTTAGCACGCAGAAAATAGTAGAATATATACGCTGTGTGCGTGTGCCTGTAGCTCAGCAGGATAGAGCGTCCGCCTCCTAAGCGGAAGGTCGTGGGTTCGAATCCCGCTAGGCACGTATATAGAATTGAAATCGGACTGGGAAACCAGTCCATTTTTTATTAAGTTAATATGCATTTATTGATTTTATTACCATTTATTAGTATAGGATTGAATTAATTACAAATAATACTCAATAGGTAGTTTTTCAAGTTATAAAATCAAATATTTAACTTAATAAAAAGGAGTTAGGTGAGCAAGATGATGTTAAAAGTGAAAAAAACAGGATATATCATACTTATTCTAATATTTATAGTAACTACACTGGTTTCATGTAGAAGAGAAGAGAATAAGCAAGATAAGAATAATGAAAATACAAATAATGATCTACAAGAGCCCAATGACCAAGAAAATAACAATACAGGTGAGAATAATACCAGTAATAATGGAAATGAAGGGTCTGATAATCTAGGAAATATCGGTTTATTAGAGGGAAGCATCCGCTTGGCTGGTTCCACATCCATGGAAAAGCTAATTGAAGATTTATCAGAAGCATTTATGAATAAGTACCCCAAGGTTACAGTTTCTACGGAAGCTACAGGGTCTGAAAAAGGAATTGAAATGATGTTGCTAGGATCCGTAGATATTGGTAATGTATCTAGAAGATTAAGTGAAAGTGAAAAGAATCAAGGAGCCGTAGAAAACATTATTGCCATTGATGGGATTGCAATTATTACGGATAAAGAGAATTCAGTTAAAAACCTTACAATTGATCAGTTGGTTAAGATCTTTACTGGGGAGATAAAGAATTGGAGTGCTGTTGGGGGTAAGGATCAAGCTATTGTAGTAATTGGTCGAGAAAAGGGATCAGGGACAAGAGATACTTTGGAAGAAACCTTAGGAATAGGGGGTAAATCTCAATATTCCTATGAGTTAAATGGAACAGAGGAAGTAATTGAAAAAGTAGCCTCAACTTCTGGCGCAATTGGATATGTAGCAGGAAATAGTATGGATGATACAATTTTAACTATGACGATAGAGGATGTAGAGCTTACCGTAGAAAATATGAAACAAGGCTTTTATCTACTGATTCGACCTATGGTTATGGTAACTGATAAGGATGTTCCTCTTAAGGGGGACTTGATACAAGGGTTTTTCACATTTATAAAGTCGGAGGAAGGACAAGAAATCATTAATCGATTAGGAATGATACCAGCGGAGTAATCTAAGAATAAAAAAAGGAAATTCTAGACCATAAAACAGGCAATACAAAAGGCAGCATAGATTATATAAATCTGTACTGCCTTATTTACATAATTTATTTAAATTATAAATCTAAAAAATCATCTTCTTGATACATTCTTCTGCGAAGAGCTCTTTTCCTATAATAAGCATTCCTTCTTTTTAAACGAGGTCGTTCTACCAAAACAAAATAAAGTCCCACAAATAAAACAAGCACACCTATGGTAACACTTATTATAATTGGCCGTAAGGAAGAACCTTTTGGTTTATGAATAGAGTCTTCCATAGGATCACCATTACCATTATTGGATGCTGGAGAATCTAACTCAGGCAGGATGAGATTAAGGGTAGGTGTTTTGATATTATTGTAAATGATATTGGCACCTCCCACATATTTATCCTGATATGTGTATGAGATTCTACCGATGACATTTTTCCCTTCCATCATTTTTATTTCTGAAGAATCGTAAAAGGAAACTTGTTTTTCAGCGTCTTCAAAGGATGCAGTATTTGGAAGGACCAAATATCCGTTTTCATCGGTAACAATCGGTGAATTGGATTCACTTAGTAAAGCATTATATCTGGTAAACATAGGTGATTCAACAATACGATTGGATTTTTCTAATTCTGCGATGGGATAAATCGAGAAATTATCAAAACCATAATCCAATAATTTTATGGTATCTTGATACTGATGATCATAACTGTCATCCTTCATAATAACAGTAATTAACTCCAAATCACCTCTTTTTGCAACCGTGACTAGAGTATATCTTGCCTTACTAGTATAACCAGTTTTACCGCCGATACAGTCGTCATAAAAATAATCCTGTTTTAGTACAAAACGATGATGATTTGCCAAATATCTTGTTTCCGGTTGAATGTTTGTTGGAGGTATTTTATAGGTTCGTGTATTGAAGATTTTACGGAAGGTTTCATTTTTTATGGCTTCTCTTGTAATTAGGGCCATATCATAAGCAGTTGTCTTATGATTATCATCATGTAAACCATGGGGATTTACAAAGTTTGAATTAAGAGCGCCAACACTTTTGGCTCTTTCATTCATCATCTGAGCAAAGCCTTCAATACTACCACCGATATGCTCCGCAGTTGCATAAGTCACCTCATTGGCTGATTCCAATAAGATAGAATATAGACATTGCTGCATGGTTAGCTGTTCACCTACATCAATACCAATACGGCTACTATCTAAATCCACCTTAAATATAGCATCTCTAGAAAAGGTAACGATTTCTCCCATACTGGAGTTTTCTATTGCAATCAAAGCTGACAGTATTTTTGTAATACTGGCAGGATAGTAAGTTTCATGAATGTTTTTTTCATATAGGATTAAGCCAGTAGATGCCTCCATAACGATTGCAGCCTCAGCATATACCTTTGGGCCTTGGGGCCAGTCTTTGGAAGTTTGATCATCTACCGTAGCTTGTACTTTTTCAACTGTGAATGATTGAAATACAATCATTAAGACTAAGCATATTAAAGCAAACCTTTGTTGCTTCATAAAAAACCTCCTAGAACACGTTAAAACAATGTGCCAAAATGGATTTATTCTGGCACATTTACATTTATATATTTATTTTCATATCAAAATTATTAGCAAAGTGGACTTTATTATCAAAAAGCCTAAAGCTAAACTTTATGCTATTTAAGTTTCCAAGCAATATCCTGTAAGAATAAGAGCTGTTTTAAGTTTTGTACGGTAGTATCTTTGTTGATATGAACATATTCAATATCCATCATTTCCGCCCAGTCAATCATTTGCTCTGCAGTTACAGTATAGGTTAGAACGGTATGATGAGCGCCACCAGCGTAGATCCAGCACTCAGCACCTGTCTTAAGGTCAGGCATTGCCTTCCACATAACCCGTGCTACTGGAAGATTAGGCATCTCATAAATAGGTTCTACACATTCGATATCTTGAATGATCATACGTAAACGTCCACCCATATCAATTAGGGATACAACGATAGCATCTCCAGGACGTCCTTCAAATACAAGACGAGCAGGATCTTCTTTTCCACCGATTCCTAGTGGATGAACCTCAATTCTTGGCTTGTCACTAGCAATGGTAGGACATACTTCAAGCATATGAGCACCAAGGGATAGTTCATTTCCTAAAGTTAGATCATAAGTATAATCTTCCATGAAGGTTGTTCCGCCCTCTAAGCCTTCAGACATTTGTTTAATAATATGGGTTAGGGCAGATACTTTCCAATCGCCTTCGCCGCCGTATCCATAACCAGCTTCCATGAGTCTCTGGCTTGCAAGACCTGGTAATTGTTTCATACCATGTAGATCTTCAAAGGTATTTGTATAAGCACCACAGCCATTTTCATCAAGCATTTTCTTAATAGCAATTTCTTCTCTTGCTTGATAACGAATTGCTTCTAGGTTATCGGTAGCAATTTGGTATTTTTCTTGATATTCCTTTATTAATTCATCAACTTGAGCATCTGTTACAGCATTGATTTCCTTAACCAGGTCACCTACTGCGTGAGTATTAACCTGCCATCCAAGTTTCATCTGAACTTCTACCTTATCACCTTCGGTTACAGCTACTTGGCGCATATTATCACCAAATCTCATAACCTTAAGGTTTCTACTTACATGTACACCGATAGCAGATCTCATCCATTTACCAAGTCTGCTCTGAACATCTTCATCTTCCCAGTAACCAGCAATAACTTTACGAGGCATTCTCATTCTGGTTCCGATAAAGCCATGTTCTCTATCACCATGGGCAGCCTGATTTAGATTCATAAAGTCCATATCAATTTCTTCGTTAGGAATGCAACGATTGAATTGAGTATGAAGGTGGCAATATGGTTTTTGTAACAAGGACAATCCTGTAATCCACATCTTTGAAGGAGANAAGGTATGCATCCAGGTAATAATACCGATACATGCTTCATCTTTATTTGCTTCCTTTATCATATTTGTGATTTCATCCGGTGTTGTTACAACAGGCTTATAAACAACAGTACATGGAATATTTGTAGAATCATTTAAACCCTTTACAATAGCTTGAGAGTTTTCAGCAACTTGTCTTAGAGTTTCGGGTCCATATAAATGCTGGGAGCCGGTAATAAACCAAAATTCATAACGTTTTAATGTTGACATTGGATAAACCTCCTTTATATTTTAACATTGAATTTTTATATGTTATATGAGTTATTTTACTATATAAAATATGCTGTGTAAACAACAAAACATAGTACAAGTTGGTAATTAATTTTACTTAAAGATTCCATACAATACAAATATAGCATATTTCTAGGTGTATTTTTACAAATAACAAAAAAATATTACAAAAAACAAAGAAGAAGTAATTCCTATTACATATTCGCTTTTCAGATAATTGACTATTCGAAACAATATTTATATAATAAAAAAATAGGACATATATTTATTGAAATAAGTCAAGAAGAATGAAATAAAAGTAAGGTCTATCCTTAGTTATGATCTTATTCATTTAACTAAGCTAATATAAGGAGAGTAGTAGATGAGACTAAGAAATATTAAAGGCTCCAAAGAAATGGTTGCTAATAGTGAATTTGTGATACAAGAGCCAAAACAGTATAAAGGAAAATGGCATAGCTTATTTGGCAATCAAAATCCTATTCATATCGAAATTGGTATGGGTAAAGGGAAATTCATTATGGAACAGGCAATCAGAAATCCCAACATCAACTATATCGGAATAGAAAAGTACTCCAGTGTTCTTTTGCGNGCCCTACAAAAGAGGGAAGAATGTGAATTAGAGAATCTATACTTCATCCGATACGATGCGGAATATATCAATGATATTTTTGATGTAGAGGAAATAGAGCGGATCTATCTCAATTTTTCTGATCCTTGGCCCAAAGAAAGACATGCAAAAAGGAGACTTACTTCTAAGGAATTTTTAAATCGATATCATCATTTTCTTAAAAAAGATGGTCTTGTAGTCTTTAAAACGGATAACCGGGAATTATTTGATTTTTCAGTGGAAGAAGTTAAAGAGGCAGGATGGAAAATGAAAGACATCACCTATGATTTGCATAAGAGTGAGTATTTCGATGGAAATATAATGACAGAGTATGAAGAAAAATTTGTGGCAGAGGGAAAACCAATCCATCGATTTACCATTTACCGTAATTTAAGAGTATAAAGAGCCTTTTCATAAAGACAAGGTGTTATTTTTTAAGTATTTTCATACTATGGTAAAAAAGGTATATAGGTGAGTTCTCATGAAAAAATCATGGAAACATCAGATAGCTAGAATGACAGGCACTAATTATAAAATTAATAGAAAAGTTCTTCAACTGAAATCATCCTGGGATGAAGTAAGTAAATTACTGAATACTTCAGTTCAAAAGAAGAAAAAATAATGAAAGACTTGTTAATTTGTTTTTATAGTGGTAATATCACATAATAGTAAGCGATTACGAGATACTATAAACAAACGAAGAATTCTTGAGTATGAAACTGAATTCATTGTAAATTTAATCTTTGAATAAGTGAACATAGAATACTCAAGTAGATGGAATGGAGGAAAAGCATGGCATTTCAATTTACGGATGCAAATTTTCAAAAGGAAGCATTAGAATCGGACATACCTGTATTAGTAGATTTCTATGCAGATTGGTGTGGCCCTTGTAAAATGATTGCCCCACTTGTGGCTGAACTGGCAGATGAGTATGCTGGAGTATTTAAAATTGGAAAATTAAATGTGGACGATAATCCAGAAACAGCTCAGAAATATAGGGTGATGACAATTCCTACATTACTTTTCATTAAAAATGGAGAAGTAGTGGATACAGTTGTGGGAGCGGTTCCAAAGAAAGCCTTACAGGATAAAATCGAGTCCTACAAATAAACCTAAAATTTACAAGGAAATACCTTCTCATAGGTATTTCCTTGTGAGATTAAGATTTTCAAAAAAAATTTATCAAATTTTTTAAAAAATTAAAAAAACTACTTGCAATTTATTTTACTATCATATATAATAGCTTTTGCGTTCGAAAATAAAATGATAAAAAATATGCGCCTCTAGCTCAGTTGGTAGAGCACCTGACTCTTAATCAGGGCGTCCAGGGTTCGAGCCCCTGGAGGCGCACTTTATAAAAGGTTCTAATTTGCAGACATAGGAGCTGTGGGTTAGGACTTTTTTCTTGTCTTTTTAAGGGTTTCAGGATTTTTCAAAAATCTTGATGCTTCAAGTTTAAACAAGAGAAGCTTGGTAATACAGTGTTTATTCAGATGTAGTCAATGTCTTTTTTAGTGTTGTGTTAGTCAGGAAAATAGTCCGTTTATAGAGCAGTCAAAGACGACAGAGATTTATATAAAAAATTGGATAAATATTCTTTAACATATCTCGTAAATTCTTGTTACATGAATTATAATAGAAGTGTATATAATATAGGAAATATGGGAGTGGTGAGTGAGCCACTTTACATAACGAACCAGGGGTTCTATGTATTTTCGATCCGACAAATCAAAGGATTTCTCTGGTACTTTGGAGTTCTCGGTACCAGATTGATTTAACTCTTTTTCTAACTGACTACTCATAAGCTTCATAATCCTTCTAGAGAAAAAGCCCATTCGTTCATAATTTAATCCACTTAAAAAATAATAAAATGGAATATTACTTCTTTCATAATCTTTTAAATTTACTTTCTTTACTTCTGCAATTTTCTCTGTCATTTCCAAGGGAGTTGCCCCGGTGCAGTAGACCACTAAGTTTTTATTTGGTAGAGCAGATAAAAGTTTTTTCATTTCTTTTAATCCGACGATTATGCCGGCATAAATTCCTCCACCATAGATAATCAAATTATAATCCTGTAAATTTTCTTGCTTTGCTTTTTTTAGGGGTAAGGATTTGCATCTAAGCTCTTCTGCAATCCATTGACCATATTTCTCAGTAAATCCAGTTTTGCTTTTATATATAACGATTGGTTTCATGGCATATCTTCCTTTCTTTCCAAATGGCCCTATTTTCTCTTATTCTAATGGATGAATAAATATTTTACAAGAAAAACCAGTAAAAACATCCAAAAGAAAAGTAATTCTTTCTATTATAAGAATATACAAATTTAACAAGAATTTCTAACAATATGGATTGTTTGTAATCGAATCTTATGAAAAATAAAATTCTCCAATTATTTCAATGAAATCTATTGACAAATATGAATTTAGATATTAAACTGTGAAAAAGTAAAATACATAGTATTCATACCTGATTACTATGAAATAAATTGGGAGGGAAGAATTATGGGAAAATTAAGACAACTTAATGGTTTATCTAATGGTAATAAACCAGCTAATATTATGCTTTCTCATTTTTTCCGCAAACATAATTATAAAAGCGAACGATGTTGTTCTAGCCCCCTAGCTTGACCTGGTTCAAAAGAAAATGAATAAATAATAGATAATAGATAATTAAAATAATAAGACTAGAAATATAAGAAGGAGAATTTTTATCATGAAAAAATTTAAAGGATTGATTATATTAACACTGCTAATAGCTTTATTTGTTACTGCTTGCTCAACCAAGGAGAATAACTCTTCCGATAATTCTGGAGTTCGAACCATTAAAATTGCTTATGCACAGACAGGTAAGCCGATTACCTTTCAGGATGAAAAAGGAAATGCCACTGGTTATGATGTTGAAGTGCTTAAATTAATTGATGAAAAGCTTTTGCAATATCAGTTTGAATTTATACCAACTACTGACGACGATCTTTTAATCGGTGTAGAAAGTGGTAAATATCATCTAGGGTTAAAGAATGCCTTTTATACCGATGCAAGAGCTGAGAAATACATTTATCCCAAGGAATACCTTGGTGCTAGTGCTTCCGGTTTGTTAATCCGTAAGGAAGATGAAGGTATTGTAAATGATCTATCGGATATTGCAAGCCTTGGAAAGAAGCTTCTTCCTATTGCTCCTCAAGATGCACAGTATGCCTTAGTTCAAAAATATAATGAAGAAAATCCAGACAATCAGATCAATGTAGAAACTTCCGAATCCTTTGTGGTACAGGATGGAATCGTGTGGATATCTGAGGGTAGATATGATGCATGGTTAGTAATAAAGTCTACTTATGATGCCAATGTTGTAGCAGAGGATGGTCCCTATCATTATCTGAATGAGGAATTATCCTGGTCTACCTTCACTGCCACAAAGACTTGGCCACTCTTTAATCGAGAGGAACAGGAGCTGGCGGATGCTTATGATGAAGCAATTAAGGAACTAAAAGAGGAAGGAAAAATAAAAGAATTATTAATTCAATTTCTTGGTGAAGATACATCCCAATATCTTGATAAGGAATAAGGGGATAGTAAATAACAATAAGAAAGGGGTAGCTTAGGATGCGTGAATTTGATTATAGATATATCTATCGATATTTGCCGGAGATCCTGCCTTTCTTGGGAGTTACTTTTTTAACAGTGATTGCTTCGGTTGTTTTGGGAATCGCCTTAGGTTTTATTCTTGCTGTAGGTAAGCTAGGAAAAAACAAAATAGGTAGATTTTTGGCCAATGGATATACAACAATCCTTCGTTGTACCCCTTCCATAGTATTGCTCTTTGTCGTTTATTATGGTTTGCCCGAGTTAATGATGGGACTCTTTAGGATTGATATTAATGATATTGAGAAAGGAATATTTGTTGTTTTAACCTTTTCTCTATTATTTGCAGCCACAATGTCAGAGGTCATGCGCTCCGCTTATGAATCCGTGGACCGAGGTCAATTAGAAGCGGCAGTGTCAGTTGGAATGACTCCTTTGCAGGCGTTTTATAGAATTATTTTACCTCAAGCCTTTTATGTGGCCCTACCCAATTTTGGGAATTCAGTAATTGCCTTACTTAAGGATGGTGCAGTTGGCTTTACCATTGGATTTATCGATGTTATGGGAAAAACCAACTTAATTGTTTCATTAAATTACGGAGCACATTCTCGGGAGATATATTTAGGGTTAGCCCTTGTGTATTGGATTATATCCATGGTATTAGAATATGTAATGAAAAGTGCTGAAAAGTCCCTGGGAAAGGGAAGAAGGATTTTAAAAACCAACTAGAATGGGGTGAGGGTAATGTCATTTAATTTTGAATTTTTTTATCAAACATTTTTTACTGCGTTTCGAGGACTGCCAGTTACACTGAAGCTAACAGCCTTCAGTCTTCTGATATCCCTGCCCCTTGGGTTTTTATTTGCCGTAATTCGCCTTAAGGAGAGATCCAAAGTTAAAAATCTAGTGTCTGTATATATATCCTTTGTTAGAGGTACACCTATCGTGGTACAGATTCTTGTGATTTATAGTTTAATTCCCAGCATTATGGCATCTATATTTAAGGGATTGGATATAAAGATGAATGTTTTTGATATTAATCCAATGCTATATGCATATATCGTTTTTTCTCTAAATACCGTTGCTTTGCTTTCAGAAGTGTTTCGATCGGCCCTGGCTACGGTGGAAAAAGGACAGTTAGAGGCGGCTCAGGCTGCGGGCCTTACAACTTTTCAGGGCTATCGAAGGATTGTTATACCTCAGGCAATGGTTGCGGCCCTTCCTAATATCTGTACGGTGACAACCAACTTAATCAAATCAACTTCTCTAGCATTTTTAATGACCGTAAAAGATATTACAGCTGTGGCCAAGGTGGAAGCAGCCTATGGATATAACTATATCGAAGCATATATTGTTATCTGGATTATCTATATTATCATCTGTTCCTTGGTGGAAATACTGTTTAAGCTAGTAGAGAAGCGAATGAAAGTGTATAAGAGAGCTCTTGTATCATAGGAGGTAGAGTATGATAGAAGTAAAAAATGTCCATAAATCCTTTGGTAAAAATGAGATTCTAAAGGGTGTGGATTTGAAAGTAGAAAAAGGGGATGTGGTAGTTATTCTTGGCCCAAGTGGATCGGGGAAAACAACCTTGCTTCGCTGCATAAATTTTTTGGAAAAGGCGGACCAAGGGGAGTTGCTCTTTAAAGGAGAAAGCTATCATTTTCAGCATGCCTCTAAAAAAGATATATTAAATATTCGAAAGAAAACGGCCTTTGTATTTCAGAATTATAATTTATTTAGTAATAAAACGGCCCTTGAAAATGTGACAGAAGGATTAATTATTGCTAGAAAGGTATCTAAGGATAAGGCGGTTGAAATTGCTAAGGAATGTCTGAATAAGGTTGGATTAGCTGATAAGTACGACTCTTATCCTTCACAACTTTCTGGAGGACAGCAACAAAGAGTTGGAATTGCTAGGGCCATTGCCGTCAATCCAGATGTCATCTTGTTTGATGAGCCTACCTCAGCTCTGGATCCGGAATTAATCGGAGAGGTTCTTTCGGTAATGAAGCTTTTGGCTAAGGAGGGTACTACCATGATTGTCGTAACCCATGAAATGTCTTTTGCAGAGGATGTAGCCTCCAAGGTAGTATTCATGGATGGGGGAGTTGTTGTGGAGGAAGGGACACCAAAAGAGATCTTTTGCAACCCTAAGATGGATAGAACCAAGCAATTCTTACGTAGAATTATTCGAAACTATGATTATTCCATTTAAAGATATGATATTTACTTTTATGCCCCTATCTCATAGGTAGTAGGGCCTTAATAATGAATATAGTTTAATTAAAATAGGAGGTTATTATGACAGGAAGAGAAAGAATACGGGCCATGATTGAAGAAAAACCTTTTGACAAAATAGGGGTCACTGGTTGGCTTCACATGCCTGTGGTGGATCGTTATTTGGATAAATTTATTGATGAAACCATAGAGTTCACCAATGAAAATCATTGGGATTTCATTAAAGTAATGCCCAATGGACATTATTTTCCGGAAGCTTATGGTGCGGATATTGAGTTTCTAGAAAATCCCCTTCGCTGGTCTGGCAATATTCGAAAATATCCCATTGTTACAGCAAAGGATTTAGCAAAGCTACCAGTTATTAATCCCCAGGAAAATCCGGTTTTCTTAAGAGAAGTTGCGGTGGTAAAGGGATTATATGATTATTATAAAGGAAACACCCCACTACTGCCCACCTTATTTACTCCCTTAACTTGGGTTCAAGAGATGACACAGTCCACTGTAGCTGGCCCAACTCTGGAGTTTGTCCACAATCATAAAGAAGAATTGCACAAAGCTTTAAAAGCATTATTAGAAACCTCCATTCAATTGGTGGATGCTTATGTAAATGCAGGAGCGGATGGCTTTTTTATCGCTTCTCAGTTTGCATCGAAAGATTTACTAACAGAAGAAGAATTTGATGAGTTTTGCAGACCTTATGATGAGGCTCTTCTTGAACACATCAATCAGAAGACCTGGTTTAATATGTTCCATGTACATGGAGATAAGAATTTATACATTGAAAAGTTTGCCAAGTACAAGGTTCAAGCTTTAAATTGGGAAAATGTGCCCCATGGGGTAAAGGAAGATGAAATTACATCCATTGAAAAAGTGCGTTCTTTGACAGATAAAATCATAATTGGTGGTATTGATCAGCATCATGATTTTTATGGTGCTAGGGAAGAGGTAAAAGATCGGTTAAGAAAACGTTTGGAGAGTGCTTTAAGGGAGACAAAGGATAATCGTTTTATTCTAGCCCCAGGATGTGCTTTACCATTGGACGCAAATCGTGAAATATTTACAGTAATGCATGAAGTAGTAGATGAATTTGGCTTAATACAATAAAGCAAAAGTAACAAAGATAAAAACCCTTCGGTTTTCCTATATGTCAATTTAATTTAAAAATATAGGGAAGAACGAAGGGTNTTTTTTATTTNTTCTTATCACCAATTTTAGGTATGGGCATTCGAAATAGGATATGGGCCAAAGCCTTTCCATCAAAGGGAATTAAGGGCCAAGTATATGGCTTTGCATTTTTGAAGGACTTTGTGGTAAAGGTAATGATACTAATAATTAGTAGGGCAAGAATAAATCCCCAAAGATTAAATAATCCGGTAAGAAGAAGTAACAAGAGCCGGAAGATTCGGATGGCCATGGCAAATTCTAAGCTAGGGGTTGCGAAGGTTCCAATTCCAGCTAGGGCCATATAAAGCACCGTTTCAGGTATAAAAAGACCCACATTAATTGCCATTTCACTTAACATTAATCCTCCAATGATACCCAAGGAGGTATTTAGGGCACTGGGAGTGTGAATTGAGGATATACGTAATAAATCCAGTCCAATTTCCAAGATAATCAACTGTAAAAACAAGGGTATTATAGAATCCTCCTTAGGGCCAAGGAACTGAAGAAAATCCGGTAAAGCTTCCTTGTTCATCACCAAAAGCAACCATAAAGGAGGGATGATAAAGGCAGAAAGCATACCAATAAAGCGAATCCAGCGAGTATAGGTACCCACCGAAATATTTTGATAATAATCTTCTGCATGCTGGGTAAAATGGAACATAGTAACGGGTAAAAGCATGACACTGGGGGANGTATCTACAATAATGGCTATATGACCTTCCAATAGGTGAGCGGACACGACATCTGGCCGTTCGGTAAATTTTATTTGTGGAAAGGGATTGTACCAGTGTTTTTTTATTAATAATTCTTCTAAGGTTTTCTCTGCCATTACTAAGGCGCCCACATCAACTTGATCGATTTTATCCTTTACTTCTTGAACCAACTTCTCATCGGCTAAATCCTTTAAATAAGCAATAACAACATCAGACCGGGAACGCTTTCCTACACTTTTAATTTCAAATATGAGATTGGGATCCCTAAGCCTTCGTCGGATCAGTGCCGTATTAAAAACAATTGTCTCTACTAAGCCGTCACGGGAACCCCGAGTTACTTTCTCTAGGTCAGGCTCCTCTGGACTTCGAACTGGATATTCTCTGGCATCAATAATTAAGCCTTCTTCCAGACCATCCACAATGAGGGCAACTGCCCCTGCCAGCACCATGGTTTCCATTTGGGAAAGGTCGGAAAAGGTTTCAAGCTCAATATAACCAATTCTTTGCTTCATTAACATAGTAATGGTATTCGTATTCACTTGGTCCTCATTTAGAGCCTGAAGAACCTCGAGAATCCAAAGCATTACATCATCTTTTGCAAAGCCATCAATAAATAACAGATAAGCATCGAGATTCTCACATATAATCAGCTCCCGTCCTATGACATCAAAGCTTTTTTCAATGGGTAATCTCTGCTTTAAAGTTTCAATGTTTTCTTTAATATCCTTTGATAATTTTATCTTTTCTGAATTTTTCATAGCACCACTCCTATAGTTGGGTAGATCAATCATAACCCATTACTATAGTAGGGTTTCCCATTCAGAAACTTTCATACCCTAGATTGGTTTTCTTGCCAAACATAATCTGCAAATATTATAAAAAAGGATATCCCATAGCCTTTGAAAAAGATTAGGGGATATCCTTATTCTTCATTAAATTATTTTGTAAAGTTGTCAAAATAGCCCTGTACCAAAACAATAGGAGTCCCCTTATCCCCACTACCTGAGGTTAGATCACATAAGGAGCCTAACAGGTCTGTAATACGACGAGGAGTTGTACCTTGGGATGCCATTTTGCCTACCAAATCATTGTCTTTATTGCGTATATAATCGGAAATAGCTTTCTTTAATTCTTCCCCTTCTAAGTGAGCAAAATCATTGTCAGCCAAATATTTTAATTTAATCTCATTGGGTTGACCCTCTAATCCAGAAGTATATGCAGGAGACACGACAGGGTCTGCTAGTTCCCATATCTTTCCGATGGGATCTTTGAAAGCTCCGTCGCCATAAACCATGACTTCGATTTGTTTTCCTGTTTCTTGATAGAATCTTTCCTGAATTTTATCTACGATGGGTTGACAATCCCTAGGGAATAATTTAATTGTTTCTTCCGTTGCTTTATTGCTTCCTAATAAACCGTAGTGTTCGTTATATCCGCTTCCCTTAACGGGGGAATTAAGTATTTCATCAAGGCTATATACGATATTTGCACCATTGGCCTTTAATAAACGCTTGGTTCTTGCTCTAGAATGAATATCGCAACAAAGCACATTTTTTGTATATTTTAAAATGGTGCGACAGTCATTGGCCAATACAATCTCTACTTCGCAGCCTTCCTTTTTTATTAGATCTTTATAATACTCAATATAATCAACGCCAGTAAAAGGATGTTTTTGATATCCGAAAAGCTCACGGTACATTTCTTCGGTCAATACATCGNTCCATNGATTGATTCCTTTTTCATCTAAGGTGTCTAAATCAACTAGATGGTTACCTACTTCATCAGAAGGATAACTTAACATTAATACAATTTTTTTGGATCCTCTAGCGATTCCCTTTAGGCAGATAGAAAAACGGTTTCTACTCAAAATAGGAAATATAACACCAAGGGTAGTTTCACCAAATTTATCTTGAATATCGGTAGCAACTTGATCTACATTAGCGTAATTGCCTTGGGCTCTGGCAACAACAGCTTCCGTTATAGCCACAACGTCCTTGTCATTTAGTTGGAAGTTCTCGCTTTTTGCAGCATTAAGAACACTGGATACTACAACCTCTACGATATCATCTCCACTTCGGATGATTGGCGCCCGTACACCTCTTGATATTGTACCGATTAATCTTTCCATGAATTACACTCCCTTTATATTTATTGTCTAAATGATATAATTTCAAAAATTTAATAATCTCATTAGATATTTTAAAAACTTTTAGAAGTCAATGTGTAAAAGTTTACAGAATTATTATACCACGAATTCTTATAATAATAAAACTAATACTATTTATGTACCGTATAAGATTTTCTTATGTATTTACTGGGGTTCTTAACAATCCTTGGGTCAGATTGCTATTAAATTAAAACATGAAAAATGGGTAGACTATTCTTTGAAAAGAAGTCTAATTCCTAGCACTAAAATATGGAACCAGGGATGTAAGAAAGAAGAAAAGTACTTTTACCTTTTGGGAAATTGGGATATAGAAATTGGAGGGAGCATATGAAAAAATTTTTAAGTATACTATTAATATTTGTTTTAATATTGAGTTTATCCGGGTGTGGGGCAGATACTGGTAAGAACCCAGATAATGGAGGGGACAATACGAAAGGTGTAAATGATGGAACCGATGACGGAAAGAATGATGATACCAATGATTCGGAGGATGAAAGCGTTACCATTACGGAACAGGTTCTTATTGATCAGGATGGAATTAAGGTAACCGCTACGGAACTTGATGAAGAAACTTTATTTGGATCAGAGATAAAGTTAATTGTTGAAAATTCTACACAGACCAATATAACGGTTCAAGCAAGGGATGTATCCATTAATAATTTGATGATTGACTCCACCTTATCCTGTGATGTTGCTGCTGGAATGAAGGCCAATGACTCCATCGTTTTTATGTCCAGTGATTTGGAAGCAAGTGCAATTGATAAAATCGCCATTGTGGAATTACGACTTCATATTTTTGATACAGACACCTGGGATACCATCTTAGATACAGATCCTATTGTAATCAACACCTCGGTCAGTGAAAGCTATACACAAAGTTATGATGATAGTGGGGAGCTTATTTTCGAAGGAGAAGGAATAAGAGTCATCTCGAAAGGACTAAATACAGAAAATGAAATTATGGACCCATCCATTCAGCTCTACATTGAAAATAATTCAGAGGATGGGATTACTATTCAATCAAGAAATGTATCTGTAAATGGATTTATGGTTGAACCGGCCTTCTCCTGTGAAGTGTCACCAGGTAAAAAAGCATTTGAAGGTATACATTTTTTAAACCTAGATGACAACGGTATTAGTCAAATCGATACGGCTCAGTTTTATCTAACCATCTTTAATACGGATACCTGGGATACCATCATAGATACGGATCCGATTACTTTAAACTTTACCCAAGAGTAAAGATTTCTAGGAATTGGTATGAAGTTGGCTTATGATTCGCTTATTAAGAGATATTAATGAAGATAAATAACAATTAAAAATAAACAAAAACAGCTGAAATAAGTATAATAAAGGCCCGGGGTAATTTTAAAGTTCCCGGGCTTATTTTGCAGCTAGATATTTTTCCAGTAAGCGGGCCGAACTGACTATAGAAGTCTACATAGGATACTCTTTCATGGAGAGAAAATATATTGATAACTTGTGTTTTTTTACATTTTGTTATATAGTAATAATGTACTAGTAATATTAGGCAGTATGATAGGATATTTGACTAATCTGACAAAACTTTTTAGAGATTGGGGATACAGAATGTTTCGAAATGGCAGAAAAACGATAGGAGTTTTTATAACACAGATTCATCAGGAGTTTCAGGATACACTGATGAGAGGGATCTGCTTAAAGTCTAAGGAGTTAGGATATAATGTTGCCTTTTTTACAAATTATTTAGGAAATGCACAGTATGAAGTAGGTGAGCAAGATATTGCTGACCTTCCAAATTATGAGGACTTAGATGGGATTATTATAATTCCCGATAGTTACGGAGAAGGATTTGAGCAAAGAATTAGGGAACATATACGTAAAGATAGTAATTGTCCTGTTGTCAGTATTAGGCAAAAAAGAGATGAATATTATAATGTTTTAATCGATGATGATACCGTAATGGATGAAATATTATTTCATTTTCTAGATCATCATGGATATAGAAAAATCAATTTTTTAACCGGGCCAAAGGATAATCCAGCTTCTATAAAACGATTGGAAGCCTTTAAACGAGCGCTTTCTGCTTTTGATGTTCCATTTGAAGAAGAAAGAGTTTTTTATGGGGACTTCTGGAAGGAAGCTGGCTATCACGCAGTGGAACAATGGTTAAAGGATCCTGAGATGATACCAGAGGCAATTATCTGTGCCAATGACTATATGGCTTTTACAGTATGTAATGCATTGTCAGAGAAAGGCTATTCCGTACCAGAGGATATTGCGGTATCTGGTTGTGATGATGTAACAGTAGCAGAAGATTTCAGTCCTTCCATCACGACTGCCTCTATGCCCATATTTGAAATGGGGATAGAAGCAGTGGATAAAATACATAAACATAGTGAAGCTATCAATCAGGATAAAAATTCTTATCTTAAGACCGTAACTTATTTTAGAGAATCCTGTGGATGTGAAGTTAGAAGAAGCGGCGATCTTATGAACGCTAGACGAAATCGCATTATTGAAGAGATTGAGGCAAAGGAATTGGCCATTCAGAATAATGCATTTATGTCCATTGATCTTACAGGAGTTAAGGCCATCGATGAATTGGATCAAAAAGTAGCAGCCTGTACATATATGAATGAAGGTTATGCTAGTTTTTATATGTGTCTTCACAAAGACTGGGATGCCTTTGATGAAGAGAATATTACAGATACCAAGTATGGAAAAGATATGATTATGGAAGTTGGTATAAGGAATGGTGAATGGTTACAGAAAGAAGAATTTTCAGTGAATCATTCTTTGCTTCCATCATGTCATAAGGATAAAGATCCACAGTTTTTTATGTTTAATATGCTTCATTACCAGGAAAAGTGCTTTGGATATACGGCAATTAGTTTTTATGAGCCACAGGCCTATAAAGTGCATTATCAGGGCTGGTTGATTAATATATGTAATGCACTAGAAAATGTCCGGGTTAATACCGAGATGAGCCGATTAATATATAAAATGGAAGATATGTATATCAAGGATGAATTGACGGGATTATATAATCGAAGAGCTTTGGATATGTTGGGTCAGAAATACTTAGATCAAAGCATTGTAGAACAAACAAAGCTTATGGTATTTACAGCGGACATGGACAAGCTAAAATATATCAATGACAATTTTGGTCATGCCGGAGGAGATGTCGCTATAAAAGCCGTTGCCAACGCCTTATTTAAAGCTGCTAAGGATGATGAGATCTGTATGCGTGTTGGGGGCGATGAGTTTACCGTAATTGGTCTGGAATATGATGAGTCTAAGATGGAGCGTTTTGTAAGAAGCTTTGAAGAAGAAATCAAACGCTTTAATGTTGAAGAAGGATATTTATTTATGGTAGACGTTAGTTATGGTTGGAGCATTATCTTACCGAATCAATCAACTACCATCGAGGATTGTATTGTCGTTGCCGATGCAAAGATGTATCAACAAAAATATGAAAAAGAAAAATATCGTTTGAGACTTCAAAAAATGGACGAGAAGAATCAAAAAGGATAGCTGGAATTATAAGTTTTAAGGCATACGGTAGTTAGAGAGGATAAAACCATGGCTAAAATTTTTATCGTAATAGGAAAAAGTGCAACAGGGAAGGATACCATATATAAACGACTGCTTGAATCGGAAGAATTGCAATTAAAAACAGTTACCATGTATACTACAAGGCCAAAGCGAATAGCCGAAACCGATGGCGTAGAGTATCATTTTGTAAATGAAGATTATTTATGGGATTTAAAAAAGCAGAATAAAATTATTGAACATAGATCCTATGAGACAATTCATGGAACATGGCATTATTTTACCGCCAATGACGGTCAAATCGATTTAAGTAAGTCGGACTATTTAATGATTGGAACCTTGGAAACATATATGCAAATGAAAGAATACTTTGGTAAAGATAAAGTATTCCCTATATATATAGAAGTTGATGATGGAATTCGATTGCAAAGGGCTCTAAAAAGAGAGTTAAAACAAGAAAATCCCAAATATGCCGAAATGTGCAGACGTTACTTGGCAGATGAGGAGGATTTTTCAGAGGAAAATCTACAAAAGTGTGGGATTGTGAAAAGGTACACAAATCGAAACATTCATGTTTGTTTAAAAATGATAAGTCAAGACATAAAAAATATGCTTAGGCAATCCTCTTAAATGAGTACTATTAAGTAGGAAAATAATATGTTATACTTGTACCACTGGTAATTGATTGGAAAAGAACAAGGGAGTTGTGTATGGATATTAAAGTTAACCAGATGCAAACAGTGAATCAGATCGTACCTAAGGCACCAATCTCTGAAAAGGATGGTTCTTTTAAATTCACCTTAATATCACATATAGAAGAACAGGAATTGGCCGCTAGGTTAAATATGATGCTGGAGGATATTTCAGCACAAGGTAAAAAATTAGCCAAGCATATGGATTTAAAAGATATGAAACATTATCGGGAATTGATTAAGGAGTTTATGAATGAAATCGTTAATCGTTCCCATAAATTTTCAAGAGAAAACTTTTTAGATAAAAGAGGTAGACATCGGGTATATACCATGATTAAGCTGGTTGATAAAAATCTTGATGAGTTGGCACTGGAGTTGATTAAGGATGAAAAGGATCATCTTATTATCCTTAATAAAATAGATGAAATTAGGGGTCTTCTATTGGATATACTGACATAAAAGAAGAAACCTCTTAGTGAGAGTGGTTGAATGCAAGACTTTAAACAAATCATTGGAAATGAAAATATTATTGAGCACTTACAGCATGCCATACAGGCAGGAAAAGTCTCCCACTCCTATATTATCCATGGAGAAGAAGGTATGGGAAAAAAGTTGATTGCATCGGCTTTTGCCAAAACCCTTCAATGTGAAGAGGGTGGAATACAATCCTGTAACCATTGCAAATCCTGTATGCAAGCGGAAACAAACAACCATCCGGATATTATCTGGGTTACTCATGAAAAGAAAAGCATTGGAGTAGATGATATACGTCTTCAGGTAAATTCAGATATCTTTGTTAAGCCGTATAGTAGTTCATATAAAATCTATATTATCGATGAGGCTGAAAAGCTTACAGAACAGGCTCAGAATGCTCTGTTAAAGACCATAGAAGAACCACCGGAATATGCTTTGTTTTTACTTTTAGTCAGCAATATTGCTACTATTTTACCAACCATATTATCTAGGTGTATTCAACTGAATTTAAGGCCCGTTGGTAAAGAGGCTATCATGGAATATTTAATGACCAACCATCAGATTCCGGATTATTTGGCAGAGATTGCAGCTAATTTTTCTGGAGGCAATGTAGGGAAAGCTCTGCGATATGCTTCTTCAGAGAATTTTGACCGTATGAAGGATGATGTTCTTCATATACTAAAGAATATCGATGATATGGAACTGCATGAGATTATCACTAGCTTAAAAAACATATCAGAAAACAAAGAAGCGATCGATGATTATATTGATTTAATGATTCTTTGGTATAGGGATGTACTAATGTTTAAGGCAACAAAGAATCCCAACCTTTTGATGTATAAAGGAGAATTATCATCGATACAGAATCAAGCCATTAGGAGAAGTTATGAAAATATAGATAAAATTATTGAGGCACTGGAGAAAGCGAAACTTAGACTAAGGGCAAACGTGAATTTTGATATAGCAATTGAGCTTATGTTACTTACAATAAAGGAGAATGGTAATGGTTAATGTTATAGGCGTCAGATTTCGTAGGGCTGGTAAAATATATTATTTCGATCCTGCGGGTTTTGATATATATGAAGGAGAGCATGTAATTGTAGAAACAGCAAGAGGTATCGAGTATGGTTTGGTTGTACTTGGCCCTAGGGATGTTGAGGATGACAAAATAATTCAACCCTTAAAACCTGTCATTCGTCCGGCAACACCGGAAGATGATGAAACGGAACGTAAGAATAAAGATAAAGAAAAAGAAGCCTTCAGTATATGTCTGGAAAAGATTAAGAAACACGGCTTGGATATGAAATTAATTGATTGTGAGTACACTTTTGATAATAATAAAGTATTATTTTATTTTACAGCCGATGGAAGAATCGATTTTAGAGAACTGGTAAAGGATTTGGCATCGGTATTTAAAACTAGGATTGAGTTAAGGCAAATTGGTGTAAGGGATGAGACCAAAATTGTCGGGGGTATTGGTATTTGCGGAAGACCCCTTTGTTGTCATACCTATTTATCGGAATTTGCACCGGTTTCCATTAAAATGGCAAAAGAACAAAATCTTTCTCTAAATCCCACTAAGATTTCAGGAGTATGTGGAAGACTAATGTGTTGTCTGAAAAATGAGGAAGAGGCTTACGAGGAATTGAACAGCAAATTACCTAATGTAGGTGATATGGTTACTACCATGGATGGTTTACGTGGAGAAGTTCAAAGTGTAAGTGTATTAAAACAATTGGTAAAGGTGATTGTAACCTTAGAAAACGACGAGAAAGAAGTTCGGGAATATAAGGTGGATGACCTTAAATTTAAACAGAAAAGAAAGAAAGAAAAGATACTATCATCCATTGAAGATGATGAGCTAAGAGCACTGGAGTTATTAGAGAAAAAGGAAGGTAAATCCTTATTAGACGATGAATAAGGAAATTAATATGCAAGAAGGATATTTAAAGCCCAATGAAAGATTGGACGATCTTCATCGGAATAACTATAAAATTATTCAAAACACCAATAAATTTTGCTTCGGTATGGATGCAGTTTTATTATCTGATTTCACTAAGGTTTTATCCGGAGAAAATGTGCTTGATTTAGGAACGGGAACTGGTATAATTCCCATACTTTTGGAAGCAAAAACACAGGGAAGGCATTTTACTGGATTGGAAATTCAGGAGGAAAGTGCCGATATGGCAAAGCGTAGTGTTGCCATAAATCATCTGGAAGATAAAATTGATATTATTATAGGAGATATCAAGGAGGCCTCTAGTATTTTTGGACAGGCTTCCTTTGATGTTGTTACAAGTAATCCCCCATATATGAATCATGCTCATGGATTAATAAATCCAGAACAAGCAAAGGCCATAGCCAGGCATGAGTTATTATGTACCTTTGAGGATGTTGCAAGGGAAGCAGCTAGAGTATTAAAACCCAATGGTCGATTTTATTTGGTACACAGACCTTTTCGGCTTGTGGAAATTCTTAATACATTAAGTTCCTATAAGTTAGAACCAAAGAGAATCCGCTTTGTTCATCCTTATATGAATAAGGAGCCCAATATGATTTTGCTGGAATGTCTTAAGGGAGGCAAATCAATGGTAAAGGTAGAAGCGCCCCTAGTTGTTTATAAGGAACCTAATGTATATACGGATGAAATTCATAAAATATATGGCAATCAATATAACGGTCTCTAATCGACCAAAGTGAAAGAGGAAGGAATTAAAAATGTCTGGAAAATTATACCTATGTGCGACACCGATTGGAAATCTGGAGGATATCACCTTTCGGGTAGTTCGTACATTAAAAGAAGTTAATTTGATTGCTGCTGAGGACACTAGGCATAGTATAAAACTATTAAATCACTTCGGAATAAAGACACCCATGACTAGTTATCATGAACATAACAAAATCGATAAAGCAATCTATCTGGTAGAAAAGCTAAAAGAGGGACAAGATATTGCTCTTATAACGGATGCTGGTACTCCAGGTATTTCAGATCCAGGAGAAGTATTGGTCAAAGAGGCGTTGAAGGCTGGAATTGAGGTTACCTCTCTTCCAGGGCCATGTGCAGCCATTACGGCTTTAACCATATCAGGACTTTCCACCAGAAGATTTTCCTTTGAGGCATTTCTCCCTTCCGATAAAAAGGAGCGGGCAAAAGTGTTGGATGAGTTACGAAATGATACCCGAACATTAATTTTATATGAAGCTCCCCACAGGCTGGGAAAGACTTTGAAGGAGTTATATGAAGTATTAGGGGATCGAAGAATAACACTGGTTAAAGAGTTAACAAAAGTTCATGAATCTATTTTACAAGTAACAATAAAAGAAGCAATTTCCATGGTGGAAGAGAAAGTACCAAAAGGCGAGTATGTTTTAATCGTAGAAGGGAAAAATCCACAGGAGATTGAAGAAGAGAAAAGAGAAAGATGGGAGTCTTTTTCCTTGGAAGAACATATGAGCTATTATCAGGGGAAGGGTCTTAATAAGAAGGAAGCTATGAAGGCTGTTGCAAAAGATAGGGGAATTAGTAAAAGAGAAATTTATCATTTACTTATTCAGGAAGGATTGCAGGAGAAGGAATAGCAGTCTTTGGAGGTGAACCAATTTGCATGGGGGATTAAAAACGAAAGAAGGAAGATTGTTTGCTCTTTTAATATTGATTATAGTTATTTTTCTAGGAAGTTTGTTTTTTAAGAATTTTATTGATAATAAGAATTATAAAGAGCAGGCAGTAATGGCAGATAAATACTTAAATGACGGCAATTATGAAGGGGCAATACAGGCTTATTTAAAAGCGTTATCAATGAAAAATAGTAATCAAGAAGAGCTTTCCATAGGATTATCAGAGGCTTATATTGGAATCAATGAATATGATAAAGCTTTAGAGATTTTACGGGATTGTTATAAAAACACTTCAGGACAAAAGGTGAAAGAAAAGATAGAAGAAGTAACCGCAAGGAAAACGGACTATGAATATAATCAAATTATTTCACGGGCGGAGATTTATTTTAACAATCAGGAATATGACAAGGCAATAGCGGAATATCAAAAAGCCAAGCTAATTAAGAGTAAGGAAATAACTTCATATCAAAGGATTGCTGAGGCATATATAGAAAAAGGGGAATATAAATCAGCTGAAGAAGAAGTGTTAGATGGAATTGCATTAACACAAAGTGAAGAATTTGATGGTTTAATGGAGCGGATCAAAAGTTACCTATTAACAGAGCAATACAAGCAAATCTTGTTGGAAGCTCAGGAATATGTGTATCAAGAAAATTATGATGAAGCCATCAAAAAGTATAAGGAAGCGATTAAGTTACTACCAGAAAATGAGCTAGCATATAGTGGGTTGTCAGAAATCTATTTGCAACAAAAAAGATACCAGGAGGCCTATGCCCTCCTGCAGGAGGCTCTTAAGAAGAACAATAGCACGATATTAAAAGATTTATTTGAAAAGGTGTCTATCTATAAAGAAGAAGAAGACAAAAAAGAAAATATGTTATCTTCTTTAAATAAAGCCTTGAAAGAATTAAAATTAGACCAGGTAATTAAAATCTTAAATCAAGAATTTTTTCAAGAAGTGATTGTAGAGAATGCCCCTATTTATTTTGGAATCAAAGGAGAAGGGGACACAGTCGATGGTAAGGGTCTAATTATATATGACAAGAACAACATCTATTCTGGAGAGTTTCAAAATGGAATTAGAAAAGGTTATGGAATCTTCTTTAGACTGTCTATGAGCAATGGAAAACAGGTTCCTTATTATTATGAAGGGGAATGGGATATGGATAATCCCAATGGTTTTGGAAAGACAGAAGAGATTATCATACGGGAGAATAAAGAGGACAAATTGATATTCCATAAGACCATAACAGAAGGCTATTATTCCAATGGTGCAGAAAATGGTTCTATGCGTAAATACTTTTATCAAGATGGTAAACTGCAGGGATACGTTGATTATACTTCACAGAAGGGAATTCCTCTAGCTTATATCAATGAAGATGGTGAGACGATTCCTTTATCCGATGAGAACCAATATGTGATTGGAAGAATCATGATGAATGAAGAAGCTACGGGAAAATATTACTCTATCAATAAAAAGACCTTATGGGGTGTAAAGACCTTTATCAAGTAAAAAACTCCATATAAATAGAATTATAAAAATAAATCAATAGAATAAAATAATAGGTAAGAGAAAAAATCATAAGAAGCATAAAAAGCATTAAAGTTATTGAAGGTTGTCCTTCCAAGATAGGAAGGGCAACCTTCTTTTTCTTACGTACTATGTAAACTACTCGATAATACCAGCGAGTTTAGCAAGTTCAATAATAGTTTCTTTGGAAACTTTCTTTCCTTGGTAGTCAATTAAGTTTTCTTTGCTACCAGTGAATACATCGTAAGGTTCATATTTCTCAAGAATAATTCTACCTTGATCTACGAAAATTTCCAATGGATCTCTTTCGCTTACATCCAAAGTTCTTCTTAATTCGATAGGAAGTGTAATTCTTCCTAACTCATCAAGCCTTCTAACTACTCCTGTACTTTTCATAATAATAGGCCTCCTTTTCTCTAGTGTATTGGGGAATTAAATAGTAGTTTGCTAGATACAATGTAAATTGGCGGATATATCCAACTTACATAATTTGTATTTAGCATTAATATAAGATAACACAGCAAATCCTGTTAGTCAACTAAAATAATTGTCAAAACATAGTACTTTTTAAACAATAAATGTAAATTTTTTAATTTTTAGTATACTTTTTATAATTTTTTTAGAAATGATGTCTATGGAGAGCCTAAATTCATTATTTTGACTTCGGTTACGGAATAATTTTAAGCAATGATTAATAGGATTTTAAGGAGTATGTGGGCAAGTTCTAGTTGAAAGTATAAGACTTTTAATAAGAAATGGATGGGCCTAACTTACAGTATTATTATAGGAAGGGATAGGAATCGGAATGATAAATTATTTATGGGGATTTATGATTGTAATAGGTATTACGGTTGGGGTTCTAAAAGGGAATATCGCTGATGTTACCAATGCAGCCATTGATTCACCAAAGGAGGCTGTGGCCCTTTGTATTACAATGATGGGAATTATGGCCATGTGGACAGGGATTATGCAGATTGCTAAGAAATGTGGCTTGGTTGAGGCCTTTACCAAAAGATTAGGTCCATTCATCGCATTTTTATTTCCCAGCATTCCCAAAAACCATATTGTTAATGAGTACATAGCCTCGAATATGATAGCTAATATTCTGGGATTAGGTTGGGCCGCTACCCCCATGGGCCTAATGGCAATGAAGGAGTTAAAAAAGCTAAATCATGATTCGGAAGTTGCCAGCTGCGATATGTGTACATTTTTAATAGTTAATATATCTTCTTTACAACTCATACCGGTAAATATCATAGCCTATCGTAGTCAGTACGGTTCAGCAAACCCGGCAGAAATTTTGGGTGCCGGTATCATAGCTACCCTATGCTCAACCGTAGCGGGGGTACTCTTTTCTGTCATAGCCAGAAAAGTTAGTTCACATTAGAAAGGGTGGGGANTATGAAGTTTTTGGTATATGTCTCAGATTTTATTATACCTTTTATATTTTTTTATATTATAGGGTTTGGTCTTTTTACCAAAACCAATGTTTATGATGAATTCATTAAGGGGGCAAAAGATGGTTTTAAAGTGGTTTTAGATATTATGCCTACCCTAATTGGTTTAATGTTGGCCATTGGTATTCTCCGAGCTTCAGGAGCCTTGGATCTTTTGTCTGAGCTTATAAAGCCAGTTACTTCTTTTTTTAAGTTTCCATCCCAATTGGTACCAGTGGTTATAGTTAAAATGTTCTCATCTTCTGCAGCTACCAGTTTAGTTTTGGATATTTATAAACAATATGGCCCGGATTCTCAAGTGGGTAGGATGGTATCCATAATAATGAGTAGTACAGAAACCATATTTTATACCATGGCAGTATATTTTGTAGCAGCAGGAGTAAAAAAGACCCGCTATACCCTTCTTGGATGCTTGATTGCTACTTTTACAGGAGTTATAGCAAGTGCTATACTTACAAATTTGATGTTTTAGAAGCTAGAAGTCTAAAATGATAAGTAAAATTGTAGTAATAGTTACATTGTACCATGGGGAAAAATGTTTTAATATGATATTTGTACTAGTCTAACTAATGTAAAAGGTAATAGGGGGTTGCATATGAGAAAGAAGAAGCTTGATCTTAATAAACAGTCTGAAGATTTACATTTACAAGTGGATAGAGAAAGAGAAGAAAATAAGGAGAATTTAGAAAAAACTAGTTTGCCAGAGGAAAAAATAATAAAGAAAGATAGAAAAAAGGAAGAAAAAAGGAAGGCAAAAGAAAAGAAGAAAGAAGCAAAACAACTGAAAAAGGATAAGAAGAATTCCCGTAGAAGTCAATTAAAAGAAATGCTTACCTATGTTGGAGATAAGTCCCTACCTTTTCGAAGGCAGATTCGCTTTCGCTTGGTATTTGCCTTTTGTGTACCAGTCTTATTAATTATTTCTTTAGGGGTATTCTCATATTGGAGATTTAGGGGAACTATAGTAAAAAACTATGAGAATTCGAGCCAGGGAACCATTGTAAATAGCTCATTATACCTTGGCTTACTTATGGATGATATTGAGACAAGAGCATCTCAGTTGGCTAGTCTAAATGATTTTTCCTTTTATTATGTACATTTTGAGACCAATAGTGTTATGGATTCCAATACATATTTTATGAGTGCAAGATCTACTTTAAATACTTTAGTAAGAAGCTCGGTTGGGATTAGTAGTGCCTGTGCATTTGGAAATGTTGGTAATCCTATGTCCTATCTTGAAAAGTCACCTGCCAGTGACTTGTATCATCGATTTACTAATGGGGAGGAAGGCATATACTGGTCTGAAAATTCAATTTCGGGTACAGGATTTCAGTATTTATGGATGGGGATTCATGATGTAATTGATGAAGGGATTGGTTCATCAACCAATGATTATGCAGCCTCCTATATTAGAACATTTAGTAATGGGGATGGGTATCTAGTTTTCGACCTTAAGAAATCAGAGGTGGAAAAGGTTCTTAAAAGCTCAATTTTAAGTAAGAGGAGTTTATCTGCTTTTATAACACCAGATGGTCGTGAGACCATATTAAAGGGCAATGGTAATCAGGCCTTGGAGCTTTCTGAGGGAGAGAAAAAGATTGCAAATCAAGATTTTTATAAGAAGGTAGTTAATAATGACAAGGTGAATGACTTTGATTATGTTACCTTTGAAGGACGGAAACATTTATTTGTATATTCAAAAATTGGGGATACAGGAGCTATGATTTGTTCCTTAATACCACAAAGCGATATTCTAAGTCAATTGGGAACCATTCGTAATGCCACCATATTGTTTGTATTAATATCCTGTGTAATTGCCATATTCATTGGATTACTATTATCCACAGATATCGGGAAAAATATCAATAAATTTTCTTCATATTTTAAACAGGTATCCAATGGTGATTTCACCATAAAGGTGGATCTATCTCGTAAGGACGAATTTGGTGTCCTAGCAGGAAATTTAGATGATATGCTTGTTAATATCCGAAAATTAATCGGTAGTATGGCAAGCTTTGGACATAATGTATCTTCCGCAGCCATTAAGGTATCGGATGCTACTGAGCAAATTCTTTCCTCCATTAATGAAGTATCCGATACCGTTTTAATTATGGAAGAGGGAATTAATGCTCAGGTCAATGATACGGAAAAGAGTCATGCTGAAATGACAAACTTTGCAGATCAAATTGGTGATGCTTGTGTTGATACAGAACAGGTAGGTATGGTTGCAGATGAGACCCAGGAGATTGTATCCAACGGAAAGAGTATTGTAAATGATTTGATGGAGCAGTCGGATTCCACTTCAAAGATTACAAAGGTAATCATTAAAGACATTGAGGAACTAGAGAAGCAATCAAGAGATATTGGAAGTATTGTTGAGACCATCAATCACATTGCTTCCACAACAAACTTACTTTCCTTGAATGCATCCATTGAAGCAGCCAGAGCTGGGGAGGCCGGCCGTGGTTTTGCTGTAGTAGCAGAAGAAGTTCGAAAGTTAGCGGAACAGTCTGTACAAGCCGTAAGGGGCATTGAACAGATCATTAAAAGTATCCAGCAAAAAACTAGAATGACTGCAGAATCAGCCAATAATGCAGAACAAATGTTAATGTCTCAAGGAAATGCCTTGAATAATACCGTAGAGGTATTCCAAGACATTGACAAGCATATGATGGTCTTAATGAATAAAATAAAGCACATTACAGAAAACATGAACCAGATCACAGTTTCAAAGGATGAGGTTCTAGATTCTATAAAAAATATAGCTGCGGTTACACAACAAACAGCAGCGGCTTCTGAAGTTGTAGGTGAGACAGTAAACAAGCAAATTGTATCCGTAGAATCCTTAAATTCTCAAGCAGAGGAATTAAAAGAGAAGGCTAAGGAGTTAGAGGAGGCAATCACGAAGTTTATAATATAAATTTATAAGTATTTCATAGAATATAAAGCGGAATCCTTATAATTCTTATCATTATACATATAAGTTTATGGTAATGTAAAAATTTGAATGTATAAAATGTGCAAAATAAAATGTTTATTTACATAAGTTTTTATAGTAGCATTATTGTGTAATGGTTGGACTAAAGCATTAGTATTTTATAATGTTCTTAATTTTACCCAACCGATATGTGATTAACCATGCGTAAAGCGCATAGATAGCAGGGAGGAAAATAAATGAAAAAATTTAAAAGAATTCTTTCAGCCTTAATAACGGGCGCAATGCTTTTATCTTGCATGGCATTCCCCGCAGCTGCTGATGTGAAGGAAGAAAAAGCATATTTAGCATATGCTGATGAATCTTGGACATATCAGTATTGGGGTGAACCAGTGGAGACTGGAGTAGTTGCTACAGATGCAACAGTTACAGGTCCTGGCCAGTACAAAGTAGGATTGGATTTTACAGGAACCGCAGATGGAAAAGCATACGGTTTAGCATTTTCTGCTCCAATTATTCAAAATGGTAATGTAACATTTAAAGATCATATTATAACCGTTGATTCCATTGAGATTAATGGTCAGGCAGTTGAATTTACAAAAGGTTATACTAGCTCCGATGACGGCGTTGAATTACGTAGTAATATCTTTAATTCTTGGGTATCAGAACTTCCTGATGATGCTCGTACAGCAGATGGTAATTTAGAGGATGCCAGTGCTGTGGTTATTGATCCTGCCTTATGTGCAGAGGTAGAAACCATATATGTAACCTTTACCTTATCCGAAGGCACTCCGACAGAAGAAGGAGAGGAAGGTTCAGCGGAAGCGGTAGAGGGAACTGGAGAGCCTGTACCTGTATATCTTGCATATGCAGATGAGTCTTGGACATATCAGTATTGGGGTGAACCAGTGGAAACTGGAGTAGTTGCTACAGATGCAACGGTAACAGGTCCTGGTCAATACAAGGTAGGCCTTGATTTTACAGGAACCGCAGATGGAAAGGCTTATGGGTTGGCATTTGCTGCTCCGATTATCAAAAATGGTTCCCTATCTTTCCCTGGTTATATCATGACATTAGATGCCATCGAAGTAAATGGTGCACCAATTGAATTTACCAAGGGTTACACCAGTTCCGATGATGCTGTTGAGATGCGAACTAATATATATAATAGTTGGGTATCTGAATTACCTCCAGATGCTCGTACAGCAGATGGCAGTCTTGAGGGTGCCAGTCCTGTTGTAATTGATCCTGCATTATTTGCAGAGGTAGAAACTGTATTTGTAACCTTTACCTTATCTGAGCCAGTAGCTGGAGAAGCTACGGAGCCTGCTGCTGAAGAACCAGAAGAAGAATATGTAATGCCTAGCGAATTTACAGCCTATATGTTATTCTCTTCTTTAAACGGCAATTGGGAGTGCTATGATCCATTAGAAAATGGTGCTAATACAGTTACAGTTCTTGGTGATGGTACCTACGAAGTTGTAATGAGAGCAGATGATATCGGTGCCACAGGTCCTGCAGATGCGGCTCAGGTGTTTATTATTGATATTATTGATATGGGAACAGCCATGGAACATCTAGGAACTGTATATGCTTCTCACCTTGAGGGTGGAGTTCCACAGGAAAATGATATTGAAGTTTCAGCAGAAGTTTATGTTGATGGAAATAAAGTAAGCTTCAAGAGTGGTAAAATTTTATATGGTGACTTTGAAGATAAAGGTAGATTCCGTATGGAATTCTATAATGAATGGGGATTTAACAATGCTATGATTAAGAATGATCCTCCAACAATACCTGAGAACATTTGTCCAGAAGAAGAAATTAAAGTTATATTTAAGTTAAAAGGAACAGGACTTAATACTGAGGCAGCAGCAGCGGAAGAAGCAGCAGCAGAAGCTGCAAAAGCTGAGGAAGAAGCAAATACGACAACTCCTGCAGCAGAAGAAACATCAGCACCAGTAAAAGATGAGGGCGGTTTATCAACCGGTGTAATCATTGGTATTGTTGTAGCAGCAGTGGTTGTTATAGCAGTAGTTGTGGTTGTTCTTGTAATGGGGAAGAAGAAAAAACAACAGTAAATCTATAATCTTGTACTTAAAATAGGTAATGAGATAGAGTTTAAAGGGCGATTTTAATCGCCCTTTTTCATTGTTCTTTCAGCGGTAAATCCTTAAGAAAAGTCTTGGTTAGTTTAACAAATTTACACCATTGTTTTACAAGTCATTGATATTTTGAAAGTTTTATTATATGATTATAACAAATAGAAATAAAAATTTTATATCTTTTTAGCTAATTTGTTTAGCATGAAAACAAAAAAGTATTGTAATTTATGTGAAGTATTTGAGGTAGTTATGATTGTTTTAGATGTGTATAATATTAACTGTAAAGCAATGTCTTATAATGGACGGGAGGAGTATTATGCATGAGGAAAAGCAATTAAAATCTATGAAAGGACGAATAACTGATTTTCTTTATTACTTATATAGAATAGTAATTATTATTTTTGCAATCAGTTTATTTATTCCCAGTTTTAACCCAGCAAGGATATGTGGTATGGTTAACGGAAACATGTCCTTATTTACATCGGGTGTTTCGTATTCGGCGCTTACGCAGAGTATAACGCGAGCTGTAAACAGAGGATGGGTTCAGGAAAGTACTTTTGTCCTATTGTTTATTTCTAGTTTGTTATCTTGTTTAGGTATTTTTTCGGCCGTAGCTGCAGGTTGTATGTCTCTAGGATCTTTTAAATTAAGAAGACTTGGTCACTACATAGTACTAATCGGTACCTTTGTTGGATATCTGGGATTAGGAGGAGCTCTAATTGCTTATAATCAGGTATCAAAAACAAGCAATACCGATTGGGTACAACCGATGTTTCCCAATGGGGTTTATATTATAGGCGCAATGTTTACCATTGTTTTAGTATTAACCATAGTATTGCTTTACTTAATTCCAAAACCTAATAAGAATGAGGTTTATTCCTTAGAAGCAAAGTATAAACTGTTTTTAATATTGATGCCATTTATCGCCCTAACATTTGTATTCAGCTACCTTCCTTTATGGGGATGGCGATATGCCTTTTTTGATTATAAAGCGGGCGGAACTTTAAGTTGGGAAAATTTTGTTGGATTTAAGTGGTTTACTATCTTATTTCAAAATAAAGCAACTCGAAATGATATTGTCAAGGTGATGCAGAATACCTTGGCCATGAGTGCTCTTGGATTATCCACTAGTTGGTGTGCAATGGCCTTTGCCATCTTTTTATGTGAAATAAAAAATATGCGAATACGTAGGTTTATTCAAACCTGTACCACAATACCCAATTTTATTAGCTGGGTTTTGGTCTACTCTTTCGCTTGTACCATATTTGCTACAGACGGGCTTATTAGTAATCTAATTGTGAGAAATGGTGGTACTGCAGTAAACTTTTTAATGAATGGAGACCATATCTGGTTAAAGATGCTTGCTTGGGGAATGTGGAAGGGCATCGGCTGGAGTGCTATTGTTTATATTGCAGGAATATCTGGTATTGATCAGCAATTATATGAGGCAGCAACAGTAGACGGAGCAGGACGTTTCCAGAAGATGTGGCATGTTACAGTACCTGGACTACTTCCTACCTTCTTTGTTCTATTCTTAATGGGCGTTGCAGGTATTCTAAGCAATGGATTAGATCAATATCTTGTATTTGAAAACCCGAATAACACCCAGGACATTAAGGTGTTAGATCTTTATGTTTATAAACTTGGTATTGACCAGGGGAATATACCAATATCAACGGTTATTGGTATGGTGAAATCATTAGTCAGCGTAACCTTATTATTTATTGCAAATAAATTGTCTAAGATTATCCGTGGTAATACGATTATATAGGAGGTGGAAGTATGAAGATAAATTTAGCTAACAAGAAAAACGAAAAAAAACAATTGAAGTCTTCCGGACCAAAATACCATCTCCATCCTGGTGATGTTATATTTAATATATTAAACTACTCATTTTTTATAATATTTACAATAGCTTGTATTTTCCCCTTTTATTATTTGTTTATCAATACAATCAGTGACAATGATTTAGTCCGTAAGGGAGCTATAACCCTGATACCAAAAGGACTTCATTTAAAAAACTACATATCCCTAAAGAATGTAAATGATTTAATGACCTCCTTTATGGTATCCGTTAGTAGAACTGTATTAGGGACAGGATTAATGGTGGCTGCTTCTGGATTAGTTGGCTTTGTTGTTACAAAAAAGGAAATGTGGGGAAGAAGTCTGTGGTACCGTTTTATTGTAATAACCATGTATTTTAATGCAGGTATGATACCTTGGTACCTTAATATGTCCATGGTAGGGTTAACCGATAATTTCTTAGGTTATATCATACCAGGAATTGTAGCACCATATAATATTATTCTAGTAAAGACCTATATAGAGTCCATTCCAGCGGAACTAGAAGAAAGTGCCTATATTGATGGAGCTACCTATATCAATGTATTTACGAAAATCATTTGGCCCTTAAGTAAGCCAATCTTAGCAACCATAGCCATATTTGGTGCAGTAGGACATTGGAACTCATTTACAGATTCCTTGATTTTAATGCAAAATGATGCCAGTTTACATACCTTACAGCATCGTCTATATACATACTTGAACGAAACATCTAATATTGGCGCAATTATGAGATCAGGGACTGGGCAGCTATCGGCAGCAGATCAGGCTTTGTTACTAAATTCTAAAACAATAAAATATACCATTTCTATGGTAACTGTATTACCTATTTTGTTCGTTTATCCGTTTATGCAACGCTACTTTGAAAAAGGAATTATGCTTGGTGCAGTAAAAGGCTAAAGTTGGGTGTTTAACTGCAGGAGTTCTGCAGTGAATATAAAAGCAATAAGAAGGAGGAGATAATAGAATGAGAAAGAAAAGTAAATTTCTTGCTCTGTTACTAATTGTGGTAATGGCAGCATCATCGGTGTTAGCAGGATGCAAAAATAAAAAAGAGGAAACCATCACTCTGACGGTTTATTCTCAATTAGCTAACTATTCCGGTGAGCAGATTGGTTGGTTTGCAAAAGAATTATTGGATCGCTTTAATGTTAAAGTAAACATTGTAAAAGATGATGAGGGTGTATTCGTTACCCGTATGGAATCAGGTAATCTTGGGGATATCGTTATCTTTGGAGCGGATACCGATGATTACATTGAAGCAGTTGAAAAGGGAATGTTACTGGATTGGAATCAGGACAATCTATTAGAGGAATTTGGACCTTATATTAAAGAAAATATGCAGAAGGCTCTTGAGAAGAATGCACAGATTTCTGGTGGTAAAGTATATGGATTTGGTCATGCGGTAGCTCCTTCTGCGGAAGATCATCAGGCCTTTTTCTATCATCCTGACGTTCGTTGGGACTTATACAAACAATTGGGTTACCCAAAGGTTGAAACCTTAGAAGATTGGATTGATGTATTAGCTGAAATGAAGAAAATTTGCCCTACTTCAGATACAGGTAAAGAAACTTATGGTGTATCACTATTCAATGACTGGGACGGCGACATGGTAATGTTCGTTAAGGCTACTGGAGCCTTATATGGATATGATGAATTTGGCGTTGGTCTTTATAATGTAGAAAATCAAACTTGGGAAAGTTGTCTTGAAGAAGGTGGTATGTACTTAAGAAGTTTGAAATTCCATAATCAATTATATCAAAGAGACTTATTAGATCCTGACTCCCTAACCCAGAAATTTGATGGTTCTGCGGAAGATTATCAGGATGGTGCGGCATTCTTTAATATCTTTGATTATATGGCTTCTATTAACTATAATACCCCAGAGCATATTGCTGAAGGAAAAGCAATGTATACCTTGGCAATGGAAGATCAAAAAACATTAACCTATGGTTTAAATGTATATGGTGGTAACCGTGTATGGACCATCGGATCCAAGACTCAGTATCCAGAAAAATGTATGGAGATTATCAACTGGTTGTGTACACCAGAGGGAAGAATGGTTTCCGAATATGGCCCTAAGGGTCTTACTTGGGATTACGATGAAGATGGTAATACCTATTTCACAGATTTGGGATTAAAATGTAGAGAAGATAAAAATACGGAAATGACCGGAGATTATAGTGGTACTTATAGTGATGGTTCAAATCAAATGAATAATGTTACTTGGGCTCTAGATTCCTATAATCCAGATTCCAACGGTGAGAAATATAATTATNAATATTGGAGAAGTTATAATGCTTTAGAGGCTTCTGATATTTTGCAAGACTGGAGAGACTACGTAGGATATACCACTGCAGACGAGTATCTACAAAATCGCCCTTACGTTGTAGTTCCAGGAACCACCTATACTATGGCAACAAGAAGTGCAGAATTAAAGCTAATTTGGGAACAGGTAATCACCTGTATTAAGGATTATTCTTGGAGAGCAATTTATGCTGAAACTGACGAAGAATATGAAGAGATAGTTAAAGAGATGAGAGAGAAAGCATACGAATACGGATTTGAAGAGTGTGCTCAATTCTGTATTGAAGAAGCAGCTAAGAGAAAAGCGGCAGAAGATGAAGTGTTAGGTAAATAATAATTAAAAAATAAATCAGTTCTTAAGTAATTGAATTGGCTTAAGTTCTGAAAGGAAAGGGGCTGTTGTAAAACCTACTATACTTCCTAGCTTAGGTTTTATAATAGCCCTTTCAAAAAGAAAGGAAGTAAGTAATGGGTTTTTTTAGCTTGGATAGTCCACTTTATAAATTTTTATCTAGATTATTAGATGTACTTAAATTGAATTTTCTATGGATTTTGTTTAGCCTTCCCATTGTCACCATTGGAGCCTCTACTGTGGCAGCCTATAGTGTTGCCTTAAAAATGGTGGATGATCAAGAAGGATATATAGGAAAATCCTTTCTAAAAGCCTTTAAGGAGAATTGGAAACAAGGAATTATCTTGGGATTCATTACAATGGCTTCGATTTATTTAGTATGCATAAATTTTAGTTTGTTTTATGCGATAGAATCAAATCCTCTTCCCCTGGTAATCGTAGGTGTTCTTGCTTCCGTATATTTCACCTTCTCTTTTATATATGCTTATCCCTTGATAGCAAGATATGATAACACAATTTTTAATACATTAAAAAATTCCTTTCTTATAAGTATAAGATTTGTATTAAGAACAATTATATTGTTGTTAATTATAGCTTTTACTTTGCTTTTAATATTCTTTAATAAAACAAATATATTTTTTGGTATTATTTTAGGACCAGCATTTATTATTTTTACAGTAAGTTCCTTTGCACTTCGTATTTTTCAAAAGTTAGAAGAAAGCGAGTAAGTGAAAAAAGGCCTGATTCTTGTCCTGTATCCCACTGAATTAAAGAGGATACTGTTTAGAATCAGGCTGTTCTTAATCTTTGTTTTGGATAATTTTAGTTAACTTCTATTTTCATTAGTAGAAGCGGATTCTTCCTGCGATTGTCTTGCTTCATTTCTCTTTCTATATTCCGCTGGGCTAATCCCCACATATTTTTTGAATTTCTTATGAAAATAATCTACATTTTTATAACCAATAAGTTCTGATATCTTATAAACCTTAAGATCATTTTGTAATAAAAGTTTCTTTGACTGATTAATTCGAACCGTATCCACATAGGAATTAAAACTGATACCCACAGTTTTACTAAAAATTTTTCCAAGATATGCACTATTATAACCGAATAAAGGGGCTATGGTTTCTAACTTAATATTGTTCTTGTAATTATGATCAATATAATATATAACATCATCAATAATACTATCTCTCGATGAATTGCCCGTTGAACGCATAATCATCTCGAATTGCTCTGATAAAAACTCAATAATTTCATAAAGATAATATTTACTATCAATGCATTCAATAATGGTCGAATTTGTAGGAAAGGGTATATCAATGGTGCTATACAAATGATTTATCTTTTCTTTAATCTGCAAATACATATCTGTAAGGAAAAGTTTTATGGCAGGGATTTCATCATCTACCTTAAATAAATATTCTTTTAACTGATTTAAAGTTTCTGAAACTTTGTTGCGATTAAAGGTCTGAATATGATCGGTTAGCAGATTGGCGTAATTTTGCAACAAATCATCCGTTATCTCTTTTTTTTCTATATAGAATGTAGGAAGTTCTTCATAGCCTAGACTATGCTGCCCGGGCGAACAGAAAAATCTTCTATGTATTAGAGCTAGGGCATCTTCATATGATTGGTGAATGTCTGTGAGATTAGTTACTGGCTTTCCATAAGCCAAGAAGAGGCTGTCCAGAGGGCTTCCTTTCTGAGGTGTTAATTTTTCGTAATGATTTAGAAAGTCTTGGAACTTTTTTAGAGCATAATTTCCCTTTAACAAAATAATATTTGTATTTTCATCGGAAATACATTCAAAGGTTTGATTTCCTTTATTAGCAATTTTTAATAAATCTGCAAAATTATAGGCAAAATCAGAGATTGTTTTATCGAAATTTTCATATAAAACAACCTGATAGATATCAGCTTCTAAGTTCAAATCTATTCTATCGGTAGCTGATAAAATAAATGAATCTGATTCATACGTATTTGTAAGTAACTCTTGAAGGATAACATATTTAGCTTTCCTTTTACATAGAGATATGTAATTATCTTTTTTATATTCTTGATCTAATTGGGTCTTAAGTTCACTAATTGCTAGGGATAATTCATCTTCGTCAATTGGTTTGGTTAAATAATAATCAACTCCATAACGAATGGCGTTCTGCGCATAGCGAAAGTCAGAATAGCCACTTAAGAGAATGAATTTACCAGTATATCCTTGCTCTCTGGCCTCCTTAATTACATCAATTCCATGCAATTTGGGCATACGGATATCTAGAATTGAAATATCAGGCCGTTTGGCCAGTATATTAGCCAAGGAATCACTTCCATTGCTGGCTTCTCCACAAATTTTAAATCCTAAAGCTTCCCAGTCAACTAAAGATTTTAAACCTTCTCTGATTGCAAATTCGTCGTCAGATATAAAGATCGTATACATTTAGACACCTCTCAACTATATTGGAAAACGATAAGGAACACAAATTAGATTCAGTATAAACTTATAAATTGTTTATTAAATAAACTAGCTTACCATTATTATAACATTTTGTTAAATGTTTGTAAAACCCATCATTAATTGGAAGACACAAAAAACACATATTTAATGAAAGCTCAAAGCATACTATGGATGAGGTGATCCTATGAATAAAGAAAAACGGGAAAAAGAAAGACAAAAAAAAGAGCAAGAAATCTTTAATAGTATTACCAATTCTGTGAAACCCAGAAATCAAAATCAGGAGCATAATGTAAGAGAAGAAGGAATTGGAAGAAAGAACAACAAATATTAGGTGATAAGAAATTTTATGTATGGATGAATAGGAAATGTCCTTGAAAATATGGTTTGGTGTAGCTTTCTCGTAAATCGAACGAATCCCCTCACTTCAGGAATTGCCCATGGCAATTCCTGATTTTATTATGGGTCGTGACCCTGTTGAGCACGCAAAGCGTGCGAAATATAAACCACCCGCTATGCGGGTGCGCGACGATTGTTATACAAAAAAATCACCTT
>JGI24709J26583_10000248_pt1 | contig 44878 bp, 47 predicted proteins | sample BioPla2DNA1_FD_26583 | JGI IMG/M metagenome (IMG submission 26583) | reverse complement strand
ATAATTGTAGGCCATTTCTTTCTCCTTTACTTGTTTTTTGCACTAATATTGTATCAGAGAAAGAGTGGTCTTTTCTGTTGCACTTTATTTTACAACTCGCCATAATTTGTTTTTTATTAATAAGAAAAAATCATATTAAACCACACAAAAAAATGATTCATTCTACCCTATTTTTTTAACAGAAATTTCGGATTGTATTGAATTATACAACTTTTTAAGACTACTTACCATTGAATGTTTTGTAAAAAACTATCTGCGCATTATTTCATACATTATTATCGCGGCAGCTATTGAGGCGTTTAGGGACTCCGTTTGCCCTTTCATTGGTATTTTTACTTTCCGGGTTGCGTAACTTAATACATCCTGATGTATTCCCCTAGCTTCACTGCCTATTATTATAAGAATATTGTCTTTGGGAAGAGGGGTTTCAAATAACGTTTCACCTTCAAGGCTGGTAGCTATTATTGAAAAACCGCTGAAATATTTAAATGCCCCGCATAAATCGTCAAGCCTTATAACAGGTATTCTGAAACACGCACCCATTGAAGAGCGCAATACTTTTGGGGAGAATGGGTCAGCACAGTTATTATCCATAAGTAAGCCTGTAAAACCCGCTGCCTCTGCCGTTCTCCATATGGTACCGACATTGCCGGAATCCTGAACGCCATTAAGCACAACAACTCTTGTGCCTATATCGCCTAAACTTGTTTCTTGTGGCAAAGCGCACAGCGCAAGTATACCCTGAGGGGTTACAGTGGTTGATATTTTTTTAATTACATGCCCTGAAAGCGTTATTATTTCTATACCACTCGGTATACTTTTTTCGTATAAAGAAAGCTTACTTTCGTCAATCAGCACGCTTAGCGCTTTACCAGTTCGAACAGCTTCCCTTACCATGTTTTCTCCCTCTACAAGGTACAAGCCATGCTCATTTCTTGCGCTTGCCTGTGCCAGAGAAGACAATAATTTAACCCTAGGGTTTGCAGTGCTTGAAATATGTATCACAGTACTTTTTTTGTTTTATGAAGATTCACAAGTATATCTTCAGGTATATACAAATCTATCTTATTGTTTTTGGCAAAAGGTATAAGATAGCTTGAAATTGCAAAATCAAGCGCCTTTATTATCCCGCCCTCAATATGGTTGCTTACAGCTAAAATTACGTTCCGTATACGCTGATATAGGCTAACAGGCAGCATAACCCCCTGCTCTTCAAAATTTTTAATTATACTGTCAAGTATTTTTTCAGACTCATCAGACAGCTTTTCAGCAGTATTTATAATAAGTTCTTCCATCAAGGCTTCTGCGCTTATAGGCTTATCGCATAGTAGCAGCTTAGTAAATCCCTGTTTCGTTTCGTAGCTTTCTAAATAAAAGCAGGGCCAAGGCATATAGCGGTAAGCTTTACCGAAAGGCTCCGCCTTATCTGATAGTATTAGGCGATTAAAGCTGCTAGACTGTCTGCTACCCCTTGATACTACCGCAAAAGAAAACCCATTTCCTCCGCTAAAAGAGGCAATATGTTCATCATCTTCAAGACAGAAGCAATATGGGGCACCTAAGGCATTTGCAATTGTAGCAGCTAAAACGCCGGAATCCGCCAGAGTAGCAGTGCAAAGCTGAACCTGCGGCTCAAGCAAAAGAAGTGTTAGCAGATAGCGCGCGCTATCTATGCTTATATCAAAACCTGCGCTTTGAATATGCTCACGCAGGCGCTGAACTGCATATATGATAGGCTCAACCTCTCCCTCACGCCTTAATGCAAGAGGCGTACTATTTAGTAAGGAAATTTCGCTGGCTATATTATTGCGCATATCTATAAGCTGCGACTGTTCTTTTTTAATAGAGCTTAAGGACTGTTCCGCCTCCTCTATCTGTTTAGTTATATTATCAAGCTTATCCTTTTCCTGCGCAGATATTTCCTCCAGAACATGTTTGGCATAGCTTTTTTCATCTTCCTTAGCTTTTTCAATCTCCATAAGCAGCCTCAGCCTTTCAGCTTCAAGGCTGTTAAGCTGTTCGTTGAATGCTGTAATTAACGGGTTTTCTTTATCGCTTTTTGCAAGTCTTTTATCTACGCTATTCTTAAACTGAGGAATGCTTAGCATATAACTTACAGCATCAGAAAGCATGGCTTCGTTGTTTACCACAGCAGACATAACCCGCCTTAGGGCATCCAGAGGCTTGGTTAGGGGTTTAAAGCTCATACCGCCTTTTATATTTTCCTTTATGCGCCTGCCGCTTGCAAAGCCTGTTATTTGGGTATCGGTTTTTTTACTGCGAGATGCAGCTACTTCCTTTATCTCGCCCGTATCTTCTTTAAAATTATCTACAGTCTTATCCATAAGACGGACACGCTCAACTGAAGAAGTCTGCTCGCTTCCGGGCCAATAGAATAGCCTCTCCTGCCCGTTTGGAAGCGTTACCGCAAATAGAGAGGGGCTATCGGGGCGTATTGCCACAAGGTTGTTTGTGGGGCTACCATCTTCCGCATTATATGGTCCTTGTATTCTTCCGCCGTTTCTAAGGTAACATGTAGGCGTAGCGCTTTGAGTAATGGGTTTCCCCTCCACCCCGCCGGTTACAACTTCATAAACTAAATCCTTTGGAAGCGGCTGCACTACATCGGAATAAATAATAAATTGATGTACCTCTCCAAATTGCGGGGCATAGTTACGGTTGGGTCTAATCTTCCCTGCACCTTCTTCAACGCCGAAGAAATTAATAACACAAAAATTCCCGAGCGAGCGCATACGTTCCTTAAAGCTATATTGTTCTTTTTTATCCGGAGCTATACGCAGATAACCTGTATCCTTAAAAGATGAAATAGTCTGCTTGGATACAGGACCGTTCATATCAAGCAGAGGTCTTACATGAAAAAGACTATGCTGCTCGTTGTCCTCCTCAATATAGGACACTATAATATTATTTGAGAATTCCATAAACTCTCCTTTCAGAAATATAAATAATTAATAAGGATATATTCTCTCACCACAATTTTAACCATTTTCTGCTTACAGTCAAGCTCTGCATATGTAACAACAAGCCTAATCATGGTATAAATATATAGATTCATGTATGTAAATTTTAGATATCAATTGCGATTTTTGCATATAAGGCAAGAAAAAAATTGCTCTACACTTTAAGTTCGGCAGAAATACTTTCCATATCATCAAAAGCAGCTAGCACGGTTTTAACTTCACCCGATAAAAATTCCTCAACCTGTTTTTCAGCACAGCCTATATATAGCTTTGTATCGGTAATGGAGTCTAAATCATCTTTGATAAAGGAAAAATCTTCATCGGAGAGAATACGTTCTATTAAATCATTAGCGCGTCCTTCTTCCTTTACGCTTTTACCTGCAAGCATACTGTATTTACGCAGCTTTTCATGCAGGCTCTGCCTGTCCCCGCCGCGTTTAACGGCTTCCATAAGAATATTTTCTACCATCATAAAAGGCAGTTCTTCTTTAAGATGTTTTTCTATAACCGCGGGATATACAACCAATGCGGAACTTACATTACTAAAAAGTATCAACAGACTGTCAGCCGCAAGGCAACCTTCANATAATGAAAACCTGCGGTTAGCGCTGTCGTCCAGTGTACGCTCAAACCACTGCTCAGCAGCAGTAAATGCAGCATTTTGCGCATTTGAAATAATAAACCTTGAAAGCGCAGCCATACGCTCTGTGCGCATAGGGTTGCGTTTATACGGCATTGCAGATGAACCTATCTGTTTTTTCTCAAAGGGCTCTTCTATTTCTTTGAGATGCTGCAAGAGGCGAATATCGTTGCTGAATTTTTGTGCAGTTTGCGCTATTTGAGATAAGAGGTTCAATACAATGCTATCCTGTTTTCTTGTATATGTCTGCCCTGAAACAGGAATGACCTTTTCAAAGCCCATTTTTTTAGCGCATATTTCATCAAGCGACTTTACTTTTTCATAGTCGCCATCAAAAAGTTCAAGGAAGGATGCCTGAGTACCCGTAGTGCCCTTGCAGCCAAGCGGGAGAAGGCTGTTTTTAACCCTATCAGTTTCGATAATGTCTATAAGAACATCCTGAAGCCAAAGGCAGGCTCTCTTACCCACCGTGGTAGGCTGTGCGGGCTGAAAGTGGGTATAACCAAGGGTAGGCATATCCTTATACTTATGTGCAAATTTCGCAAGATTCTTTGCAATATCAACCAAGCGTTTAAGCAATATACCAAGCGCATCCTTTAATATTATAATATCTGCATTGTCGCCCACATAGCAGCTGGTAGCTCCTAGATGTATTATAGGTCTTGCCTTTGGCGCAACATCACCAAAGGCATATACATGCGCCATAACATCGTGGCGAAGTTCTTTTTCGTAGGAACTTATGGCATCAAAGTCAATATTTTCGATATTCGCTTTCATTTCAGCGATTTGCTCATCTGTAATATTTAGCCCCAGTTCCTTCTCGCTTTCCGCAAGGATTAACCATAACTTTCTCCAAATTATACTGCGGTGCCTTTGAGAAAACAGATACTGCATCTGTGGGCTTGCATACCTTGCGGAAAACGGTGAAACATAACTTGAATAATCCTGCACTAAAACACCTTTCCTATTGCCCTTCGCCAACGCGCACTACTTTAATAAGGTTGGTAGTTCCGGCGGTTGCAAGCGGAACGCCTGCAGTAAGTACAACCGTATCTCCGTTTTCAACATATCCTGCTCTTCTTGCGGCGTTAACAGCTTGGTTGAATAGAATTTCTGTAACCCTTTCCTCCCCTACCATTATAGCTTCAACACCCCAAGATAGTGCCAACTGTCTGAGGGTTTCCGAACTTGGAGTACAGGCAATAACAGGCATTTCGGGTCTGAACCTGCTTATCATGCGCGCAGTTGAACCTGAAGTGGTTACAGTTATAATAGCTTTTGCATTAAGATTATAAGCGATAAGACAGGTAGCATGGGATATAGCATCGGCAATATTGGAGGAAATGCCTTTTTCGGCATAGTTCTCATAGAAGCGTTTAGCATAGTTTATATCCCTCTCGGTTCTTTCGGCTATACGTGCCATTGTGCGAACCGCTTCAACAGGATACTCACCGTTTGCGGTTTCACCGGATAGCATTGTAACACTGGTACCGTCGTATATTGCGTTAGCAACGTCGGTAGCCTCGGCTCTTGTGGGGCGAGGGTTTCTTACCATACTATCGAGCATCTGCGTAGCAGTAACTACAGGTTTACCTGCAATCAGCGCTTCTTTTATGATGTATTTTTGCAATATGGGCACTTCTTCAAGAGGAATTTCAACGCCCATATCGCCTCTAGCAATCATTATAGCATCGCTGTGCTTAATTATTTCTTTTATATTTGCTACACCATCGGGGTTTTCAATCTTTGCCATGATTTGCACATGTTCGCCGCCGTTTTCATCTAGGAGTTTTCTTACCTCAATCAGGTCTTCCTTTGAGCGTACGAACGATGCCGCAATATAGTCAAAACCTGTGCGTATTCCAAAGAGTATGTCCTCCCTATCCTGCTCGCTTATGTATGGCATTGAAATATGAGTTCCTGGCAGATTAATACCCTTACGGTCGCTAAGTTCGCCACCGGATATAACCTCACAAACTACATCGGTATCCGTTTTGCTTATTATAGCAAGCTCTAAAATACCATCGTCAAGCAGAATCCTGCTTTTATCACCAAGGTCTTTAGGCAGGTCGGGGTAGCTGACAGACACCATGCTTTTATCCCCTATTACATCCCTAGTGGTTAGCGTAAAAGAATCACCCTGTTTTAGCTTAATCTTGCCCTTTTTAAAGCAACCTATACGTATTTCAGGACCTTTGGTATCAAGCAGTGCGCCTATAGGAAGATCGAGTTCATTACGAACATACAGTAGCTCTTTAAACAGCTCCAAATGAGTTTTATGGGTACCATGTGAGAAATTAAAACGCGCCATATTCATACCGGCAATTGCCAGTTCCCGTATTACTTCCCTGTTAGATGAAGCGGGACCTAATGTGCACATTATTTTTGTTTTTCGCATAATATCACCTCTCGTTTTTATAGCCCGTGCTGCAAATATAAGCAAAAGATAATGCCTATTTAGGCATTATCTCCACCCAGTAGCCATCAGGATCTTCTATGAAATATATTCCCATAGCGGGGTTTTCAAAGCATATTACGCCGCTTTCCTTATGTTTTTTATATGCAGCATCAAAGTCAGAAGTAGTAAAAGCGATGTGGAATTCTTTTTCACCAAGGTCGTAAGGTTCTTCCCTATCCCTAAGCCATGTGAGCTCCAGCTGACAATAGTTTTTTTCATCCGCCAAATAGACGATTATAAAACTGTCATCAGGAGCGACAATTCGTTTGACCTCTTTTAAGCCGAGCATATTTTGATAGAAGTCCATTGATTTTTTGAGATCCAGCACATTGAAATTCGTGTGTACTAATTGAAAAGGCATTTTGCACCTCCTAAATTGATACCATTATTATAGCATACATGACAAAACTTTCACAATAAAGCTGAATAATCGCAAAAATAGCTTGAATAATTTTTCGTATACCCTATAATTATATAAGGATATAAGCATTTTTATTATTGATTATTAAAAAATAAGGAGGAAATAATGGATAATGTGTTTGGAAAGGCGGAGCTAACGGTTGAAGAAAAGCACCTTGCCGTAAATATTGGTTCCGGAAACGTTAAAGTGCTTGCAACCCCGGTTATGATAGCCCTTATGGAAAAGGCAGCAGCTGAAAGCCTTATTCCGCTCCTAAGAGAAGGAGAAACCTCCGTAGGAACGGAAATTTCTATAACACATGTATCCGCAACACCTGAAACCATGTACGTATCTGCGTTTAGCAGACTAATAAAAATTGAGGGCAGAGTTTACTCTTTTGAAATAGAAGCCTATGATGAAATAGGTCTTATAGGAAAAGGCACACATAAAAGAGCGGTACTGAATAAAGATAGGTTTATAACAAATACAAAAAATAAACTATCATCCGATGCAAGGAAAGTGCCTTCTAATCCGTTTATTGGGTGAAGGGATGGTGAGTGAGGCGTCTTTAGAAGACTATAACTCTTTTGCAGAAACGCTGTATATACGTTACTCAAAGGATGTACTCCGCGTGAGCTACTTTTACCTTGGCGATTTAGGGCGTGCAGAAGATGTTATGCAAGAAACCTTCCTAAGGCTTATATTAAACAAACCAACTCTTGAAGAAGGCAAGGAAAAGGCATGGCTGCTAAAAGTTGCGCTCAACCTATGCCGGGATATTTGGCGCAGCGGCTGGGTAAAGCGTGTATTTATAGGTACTGAAAAGCTTGAAATGCACCCTGATGAAGATAACCCAATAGAGGATAGGCTAGAAAAACAGGCGCTTTTACAGGCTGTTCACAGTCTATCGCCGGATATGAGAGAAACTTTTCTGCTCTACTACTACCAAAATTACACTATAGACGAAATAGCAAGTATGCTGAATTCTACTCCCGGTACCATCGCAAGTAGGCTTTCAAGGGGCAGAAAGCAACTTAAGAAACTATTAGAAAAAGGTGATGATTGATGAAAAAACTTGATAAGCTAAACGAAATCGCCGATGAGATGTTTGAAAAAATAGAACCCTCTGCGACTTCATGGGCAAAAATAGTCCATAGAGCAAATATGCAAAATACCAAAACAAAACCTAGGATAAGTACAAGGCGTGTTGTTGTCTTTGCTTGTGCGCTCGCGCTTGTATTTTTCAGCGGATACAACATCATTAAAAATGAACGAGAGAAACAAAGGCAGATAAAGACAGTCGCCGCAGGGTCTGATAATAATAGCATGTCTGTACAGGCTCTGGCAGTAGCCAAGGGCAGCATAAAACTTTCAGACAATGTATCAAAAGGAAGGGTCGGGGGTATATGGGCTAGTGGCTCAGGCGTAAACTTCCCGCTTATACAAGCTGAAGGAAAATATTACCGCCTGCTTACAAACCCCTCTTCATTATCGGATAGCCTGCTTTCCAGAAATATAGGCGAAGTAGGGCTTCTTACTGACGAACCTGCACTGGTTGATTCTAATATAAATATTATAAGCAATATAGTATCTGAAAGTACAAGCGTGTATGCTGTTAAAAATATGGACGGAGCAGCTGTCGCAGCAAAGACAGGCGATACCTACCGTGTTTTTCAAAGGGTATCCTACGGCGGCAATGCAATAGTAGGAAATGAAAACCTTATATCTACCCTCGGCAACGCAAAACCGGTAGCGCTTAAGCTTTCGGGCGTTGGCACTATAACGGATAGCGATAGTATAGATACTCTTATGCATATATTGAGCAGGGCAAGCTACCTTAGCGCTTCAAGCGGAGGTAATAAAACGTTGCTACTTGAAATGAATAACGGTATATCGCTTCAATTGCTTGTAGATGATGAAAAGCTGTATGGCTGCGGCAGTTGGTACTGCCCGGATTTCTTCAGCACATTTGCCGAGCTTATACAATAACCTTCTCCTTTCCCTAACTTGTTGTAAGTCGTTTACATTTTATGGTAATATACACTTGAGTCAAAGGAGGTTTTACCATGAAATGGATTAATAAAATAGAGCGCAGCTTATATAAATACCCAATAAAACCTTTTTTTAAGTACATAATATTTGCCATGGGCGGTGTATATCTATTGGATTTATTTTTCCCCATGGCGTTTCTATCTGCCCGCCTATCCCTTGTTAGAGATAGCGTGCTTGCAGGCGAAATATGGAGACTTTTTACATTTCTTATAGTTCCCATTAGCGGTAGACCTTTTGCAGTACTGCTTTCACTTTATTTCTATTATTTTATTGGTACAACGCTTGAAACAAAATGGGGCGCTAGACGTTTTCTTGTATACTACGCACTTGGCGCTATAGGCACTATAATATCCGCCTTTATTACAGGCTATGCGCCAAATACATACCTGAACTTGTCGCTATTTTTTGCATTTGCGATAGAGTTTCCGCATTTTCAGGTTATGCTGTTTTTCTTATTTCCAATTAAGATGAGCTGGCTTGCGGCAATCAACGCAATGTTCTATCTTTCATCGTTTATTTTCATGTCTTGGCAGCATAAGATTGCAATACTATTTAGCTTAGCTAACCTATTCCTTTTCTTTGGCGGGGATATAATAAATAGAATTCGTCAAACTATTTACCAATATAAAAGGCGAAAAGCATTTAAAGATCAGTTTAAATAGCTAATCGCCTTATACTATGTATTGAGCGCAGCAGTAAGCCGAGTTCTGTCGTGAATGGTCATCTGTCTAGGCGCATTGTCGCCAATACGCTCAAGCGAACGTTAAAAGCTGGGCGGGCAGCCTACGCTTTTAGTTATCTTGCACCAAGTGGGGTTTACAGGACGGACAAGTCGCCATGCCGCCGGTGCGCTCTTACCGCACCTTTCCACCCTTACCGAAAAATCGGCGGTATATTTCTGTTGCACTCTCCTTGGAGTTGCCTCCACCAGATGTTATCTGGCACTCTGCCCTTCGGTGCTCGGACTTTCCTCATGCAATGCATGCGACCATTTCGCTGCCTCAATATTTTTTAGAGAATTATCATCCTTCCGCAGGTTTCACATTCTACATATTTGCCTGCTTTAATATCTATAAGTACGGACGATGGGAATGACATATTACATCCGCCGCATAGTTTGTCATCAATTAGCTTTGCCATGGGTGGCGTACTGTGCTTTTTGATTGCATTGTAGCGCTCCATATCTTCCTTATCCACTAGCTTCGCTTTTTCAGCAGCTATGGCGCGCAGGCGTTTAAGTTCGCCGGACATAGTTTGATACTCTGTATTATATTCATCACGCAGTTCGTCAAATTCAAGCTTTATTTTTACAGCAAGGCGCTTTACATCCCTCTGTTTTTTCTCTCTGTCAGCCGCTTCCTGGCGTATTTTTTTCGTTTCCTGGTCAAAGGAATTTAAATCCTTAACTATGCGCTGTACTTCGGATATATATGCGCCAGCTTCACTGCTGTCCTGCGCAGGCTCGGTTTGAATTTTTGTCTGCAGCTGTTTTAGCTGCTCTTCATTCATACCGATAGCTTCCTTTATTATTTCAATACGATCAAGCATGGCAAGCACTTCGTTTTCAAGAGTTTTTAGGAAACGTTGTTGTTTTTTTATATTGTCACGCAGTTTTAACAGGCGCAGACGTTTTGGCGAACGAGCAATCTCTTTATTGACATTATCCGCAGCTACGTCCGCTTCCTGATAATCCCACAAGCGTTCCATGTGGTTCACTAATAGCCTCCCTTCCGTGTTTCTCAAAGACTAGCTTAGCCTTGAAGAAAACACCCGTACATTTAATTCTAATGCATTTACATCTTTTTGTAAACACTCAGTAAGATGGGGCACCATAGGATATTCGGTTTCAAAATGACCGCCTTCAAAAAGGACAAGCCCTAGTGAGTTTGCTTCAAGTATATGGTGATGGCGCAACTCCCCGGTTAAATAAGCCTTTGCACCACTATCTATTGCGTTATGTAAGCCTTCGCTGTATGAACCGCCTGCAATAGCCAGCCTATTAATAATGAGCTTTTCATCACCCCTTAGTACTACCTTTTGTGATAGTATTTTTTCAAGCTGTAAGCATAGTTCATTAGCAGAAAGGGGTTCAGGTAAATCTCCCACGCATATGTATTCATCTGCCATAGATGTGTTTTTAAGCTCAAGTTTCTTAGCTAATTGGCAACTTGCGCTATATGGAGATTTATCCATATTGGTATGCGCTGCTATAAGTGAGATATTGTTTTTTATTAGCCTTAACATAAGCCTGCCTTCGTAGCTATCCGTAGTTATACTCTGTATAGGTAAAAACATAAGCGGGTGATGGGTTACTACAAGTTGCGCATTGATTTTAAGCGCATATTCTAAAGTATCATCGTTTAAATCAAGTGCAACAAGGATATTGTTGACTATCTGCTCTTTATCCCCTACAAGAAGACCGACGTTGTCAAAATCCTCAGCAGTTTCAAATGGCGCCATGTTATTTATTAAATGATAAATATCTTTAACCCTTGCTTGCTTCATAATTAAGCTCCTCATTTATCCATTCAAGCGTGTTATTATTTTTCAAGCGCTTCTTTTTTTCTATACTAAATCGCCAATTAAAATATCTTTCCTTATCTTCCTTGCAGTTAAAATGCATGTTAAAGCCCAATTCTAATTCCTTATCGCTCAATATTTGACTGCCATTTAATGCTTCTATTATTACATAATATCTGCCTGCGGCACGGGCAACAATCTCCCTAGATATTAAATAGCCTATATCATTTATACTTCGCCTTAGGTGTGGCAATTTGGTATGGGCGGACATTATAAGCTTTGGCTTTGTTTCAGGGGTGTTTTTTATTATATTCGCTATAGTTTCCCCACCAAGCCCGCATATAGACACGCATTCTACACTACTTGGTATACCGCTAAAGCCATTTGCATGTACAAAGCTTGCCCTATCCTGCAAACCAAGGCTTTTAATAAGCTTCTTTGCCTTAGATAAAGCAATTTCGCTTATATCGCTAACATACATATGCCTGCAAATATCATTCTGCAACAGGTATGCCGGAAGCATACCATGATCCGTACCTATATCCGCGCCGACACAGCCCTTTTCAAAAAGCTGAGCAACAACGCTTAATCTTTGATCTAGTCTTATTATTCTAGCGTTAGGCGATATCAATCAAGAAAATCCTTTAACTTTTTACTTCTGCTGGGATGCCTTAATTTACGAAGCGCCTTAGCCTCTATCTGGCGAATACGCTCTCTTGTAACTTCAAATACCTTGCCCACTTCTTCAAGTGTGCGTGGGTTGCCGTCATCAAGCCCGAACCTTAGCCTTAATACCTTAGCCTCCCTTGGGGTAAGCGTATCCAGCACTTCCCAAAGCAATTCTTTCATCAGCGCGCTTGAGGCAGCTTCAGCGGGGGCCGGAGCATCCTCATCGGGTATGAAATCGCCAAGGTGGCTGTCCTCCTCTTCGCCTATAGGCGTTTCAAGGGAAACAGGCTCCTGCGCTATCTTCATAATATCCCTTACCTTTTGCTCAGTTATGCCCATTGCGTTTGCTATTTCTTCAGGGGTAGGGTCTCTTCCGTATTCTTGCAAGAGCTGTCTTGAAATACGGGTTAGTTTATTTATGGTTTCAACCATATGCACGGGTATGCGGATTGTCCTTGCTTGGTCTGCAATAGCTCTAGTTATGGACTGCCTTATCCACCAAGTGGCGTATGTAGAAAACTTATAGCCCTTATGATAATCAAACTTTTCAACCGCCTTCATTAGCCCTAAGTTCCCCTCCTGTATGAGGTCAAGAAACAACATTCCTCTGCCCACATAACGCTTAGCTATGGATACAACAAGACGTAGGTTAGCTTCTGCAAGCTCATGCTTAGCACTCTCATCTCCCGCTTCTATGCGTTTAGCTATCTCAACTTCCTCTTCAGCGGTTAATAGCGGCACCTTGCCTATCTCCTTTAGGTACATANGGACAGGGTCGTCTATATTTACCGCTTCCGGAACAGATAAATCTATTTCACTCGCGTCTTCTTCCGCCTTTTCTTCCTTGCCATCTTCTGTACTACGGGTTACCTGTACGCCTAAATTCTCAAGCGTTTCAAGCACATTTTCAAATTCCTCAGGGTCAAGCTCTATTTTTGAAAGCGCTTCAAAAATCTCCTCATAGGATATTACACCCTTCTCCTTGGCTGATTCATACAGGGCAAATACCGCATCTTCCTGTTGTTTTTTGGTCAGCTGTTTCTTTGACATGTTCTCCTCCTAAAACTATTTGCTCTTTATCTCGGTCAGCTGCATTGTAGCTTCTTGCAGCTGAGTTATAATGCTTTGCCTATCATAATCCTCTGCTAATTTAAGGCGCTCATTAAGTTCATCTATCTTTTTTTCAAGCCTTGCCCTCTGCAATACGCTAAGGCAGGATTCCGCAGCAGATAAAGCGCTCTCCTCATTATATTTATGTTCCTTAGAAAAAAGCCTTGCAGCCCAGTTTCTTTCATCTTCTTCATCCAGCTGCGAAATTATTATTGCAGGGTATTTGTTGTCTAGAAGTTCTGAAGCTATGGTCTTACATAGTGGACTTATAAAATCCTCAGAAGATAAAAAACCTTCGGGCAACAGCTTTGATGACAGTATTGATAACAATTCCTCCTCTGCGGATAAGGCGTATTTAGGCTTTACTTGTGCTGTACTACGCCTATATTCTCCCCTAGCAAGGCTTCTATATTTTACCTTTAATTGGCTACCTGCGATTTTTATCTGCGCCGTAAGCGCTTCTGTACTAAAACCGGTTTCAAGACAGAGCTTTTTAAGGTAAGTTTCAAGCTCTAGGGGACTTTTTATAAGAGCCAATATCTCCGCTGCCTTGTTAGCATAAGTAAGCCTTCCATCCTGCGTTGAAATATCGGTTTTGGATTTTATTCTGTTTAGTGTGAACTCTATGTCCGTCAAGGGTTTTAATTCATTAAAAGCTTCGACTCCTCTTTCTCTTATGAAAGAATCGGGGTCTAATTCATCAGGAAAGCTCAAAACCTTTGCAGTAAGACCTTCACCTCTTAGGATTTCAATCGCACGCTCAGTTGCCCTCTGCCCAGCCTCATCGCCGTCATAAGCAATGTGTATCTCCTCTGAAAAACGTTTCATGAAACGCGCCTGTTCAGAAGTTAGAGCTGTTCCAAGAGTTGCAACTGCTCCTTGTATACCCGCTTGAGATAGGGATATAACATCCATATAGCCTTCAACAAGCAATATCCTTTCAAGCCTTCTTTGTTTTCGCAAAAGGTTTGCGCCATATACCCCGTAACGCTTGTTAAATATAGCGGTATCTGAGGTGTTGAGGTATTTAGGCTGTCCATCGCCTATTATTCTCCCGCCGAAGCCTAGCACCTTTCCATACATATTGAGTATAGGAAACATAGCTCTGCCCCTGAAAACATCGTAGCTGTGATTCTCTTTTTGCGCTATAATACCCGCCTTTACAAGTTCCTCCGTGGTGTAGCCTTTTTCCTGCATGGCATCTGAAATATTATCCCAGCTATCGCTTGAGGCTCCAAGACCGAACCTGCGTATGGTACCATCATCTATGCCGCGATTTCTAAAATATTTAAGCACAGCAGCGCCTGTATCCGTCCAAAGCAAATTATGATAATACTTTGCAGCTTCTTGGTTTAATTCATAAAGCCTTTCTCTTAGAGAAGAAGCCTGTTCGTCCTCGTATGACATATTTGCAGGGAGCGCCAACTGGCACTTGCCCGCAAGATATTCAAGCGCTTCGGGAAATGTAAGCTTCTCCATTTCCATAACAAACTGAACCGCCCCGCCGCCCTTTCCACAACCAAAACAATAGTACAGACTTTGCTCACGATTTACGGAAAACGAAGGGGTTTTTTCGTTATGAAAAGGACAGAGTGCCCAATAATTAGCCCCTCTTTTATTAAGGGGGACATATTCTGAAACCAGCTCTACTATATCTACTCTGTTGAACAGGTCATCTATCCAGTTTCTTGGAAAATGAATTTTCATCACATCACCCTTAATATTATTCGCCGTGTGGATGCTATTTTCCTACCACTATATAACATTAAAGGGATCGGGCTCGAAGATACGCCTGAATGTACGCATTGCAAACCTATCCGTCATGGAAGATATGTAATCCGTAATAGCACGCTGAGCTCCCTCATTTTGAAATATCTTTTTATATTCCTCAGGCATTTCATACGGGTGATTTATAAAATACTTAAACAGATTTTCTATCACGAAATCGCATTTCTTTTCTTCCTCTGTACGCCAATCATCTTGGTATACTCTGCTGAAAAGAAAATCGCGTAAACTATCTGTAGCTTTCTGCACTCTTGGCGACATAAGTATTTCCGGTTTACCAAAACTATTTTGGACGGTATCCTTTATCATGGTATCTATCCTATCGCCATGGCTATTCCCAAGTACTGCTATACAATTTTTAGGCAGGTCATCTTCGGTTAAAATACCCGCGCGGATAGAATCATCTATATCGTGGTTTATGTAGGCTATCCTATCCGCAAGCGCAACGCAACGCCCTTCCATGGTGGCTGCCCTGCCTCCGCTTGAGTGGTTTAGTATGCCGTCCCTTGTTTCCCATGTAAGGTTTAACCCGTCGCCGTAGTATTCAAGCACTTCTACCACCCGAAGACTTTGCTCATTATGGCTAAAGTTTTTATTAAGTAATCGGCTTAGTGTCCTCTCCCCTATATGTCCAAAGGGGGTATGCCCTAAATCGTGCCCTAAGGCTATGGCTTCAGTAAGATCTTCATTTAATCTAAGCGCCCTTGATATGCTTCTTGCGATTTGAGATACCTCAAGCGTATGGGTAAGCCTTGTCCTGTAATGGTCGCCCTCCGGGGATAAAAACACTTGCGTTTTAAACTGCAGACGCCTAAAGCTCTTACAGTGCAGTATTCTGTCCCTATCCCTCTGGTATTCCGTGCGAGTATTATCGGACGATATAGGCTTATCTCTGCCTTTAGTAGAGGCACTTTTAGATGCGAATTCTGAAAGCAATTCATATTCCTGCTGCTCTAAATATTCGCGAATACTCACGTTTCTTCTCCCNTTATTATTTTTTCCGCCCATAGCCTTTCTTCCTGCGTGATTTTAGCGGTACTTATTAGCTCAGGGCGTTTAAGTGCAGTGTTTCTTATGGCTTCCCTTCGCCTCCAAGCATCTATTTCAGCGTGGTTGCCGTTTAGTAGCACTTCCGGCACTTCCATACCCTCAAATTCCCTAGGCCTAGTATACTGCGGATACTCAAGTAATCCATTAAAAGAAAAGCTTTCTTCTTTGGCGCTTTCTTCACTCCCTAGCACACCTTCTATAAGGCGGGATATGCCGTCTATAAGCACCATTGCGGGAAGCTCCCCACCGGTTAACACATAATCGCCTATGGATATTTCCATATCTACGTAGTGTTGTATAACTCTCTCATCTATCCCTTCATAATGCCCGCATAGCAAGGTTAATTCATCCTCTTTAGAGAGTTCCTTTAATAGATTCTGGTTAAGCTTAATACCTTGAGGGCTCATATATATGCGCTTAGCCTCTCCTTTTATGCTGCGAAGGGCGTCTACTATAGGCTGCACCATCATAAGCATTCCGGCTCCCCCGCCAAAGGGATAGTCGTCTGTGTTTTTATGTTTGCTATCGGAATAATCCCTTATGTTTATAATATTAAGCTCTATTATACCCTCAGATTGAGCGCGCTTTAATATACTCTCCTGCAAAGGAAAAAACATTTCAGGGAAAATTGTCAGCACATTAATCTTCAAATACAGACACCTCGCGAAATATCTCTCCGTCTACTACTATACGCCCCTTATCTACTTCCCATTTTGTAATCAGATGAGGCAGTACAGGCATTAGTATATTACGCTTACCATGCTTTATCACAAAAACATCATTTGCGCCGGGCTGCATCACATCTGTAACTGTACCCAGTATTTCGCCTTTATCGTCAGTTATAGTGCAGCCTATAATATCTACTATGTAAAACCTGCCATCAGGTAGGGGCTTTGCGTCCTTACGGCTTATATACAATAGAGTTCCTCTAAGCTTCTCCGCCATATCTCTATCGAAAACATCTTTAAACTTAAAATAGGCAAAGCCCTTATACAGCCTTATATTCTGCACTTCAACGGGTACATATTCTTTGCTATTAGCCATATAGTAAAGGCACTTATAAGGCAGTATATCGTTAGGGTTATCCATATGTACTTTTGCCCTAACTTCGCCCTCTACCCCAGAAGGTTTTGTGATTTCAGCTACAAGTAAAAATTCGTTTTGCATTTCCTTATAAAAAAGACGCTCGCCGCGTCTTATACTTATCTCAGTTTAAAGCAGCGCATAGATTGCAGCGAATTTTTTGATTTGGCAAAGCTTTAAGAAGGAAACATAGCGGCGCTATAGCGCCTTAACAAAGCAAAGACAAATCGGAAAAGCTGCGCAAGATAAAGCTGATTTTATCTGAGATAAGTATTAGTCAACTATCTCAACAAAAACGGGCTTATCATCCCTGCCTGTCGATGCTTTGACAACAGTGCGTATAGCTTTAGCTATGCGCCCCTGCTTGCCTATTACCTTGCCCATATCCTCAGAGGCAACCCTAAGCTCTAATATAATTCCCTCTGAACTTTCCGTTTCCTGTATTGTTACTTCTTCAGGCTTTGTAACAAGCGATTTTGCCATAAATTCTACGAGCTTTTTTACATTGCGCTCCGACATTATTCTGCTTCCTCAGTGCTTTCATCTTCACTTTCAGGTGTTTCTTCTGCCGCTTCAGGCTCTACTGCTACTTCTTCTGCCGGAGCTTCTTCTACTGCAGGCTCAACTTTTTCTTCAGCTTCGGGAGCCTCTGTTGCTTCGACTTTAGCTTTCTTAAAGCTTTCAGGTGTTTCAAGCACGCCTACTTTCCTAAGTAGAACCTTTACAGTATCTGTGGGCTGTGCGCCGTTATCAAGCCATTTACGGGCTTTTTCGTTATCTATACGGATTTCTGCAGGCTGCTTCATAGGATCATAAATACCAATCTCCTCTATGAAACGACCATCTCTTGGAGAGCGCTCGTCCGCCACAACAACACGGTAAAAGGGGCGTTTTTTCATGCCCATTCTCTTTAGTCTGATTTTAACTGCCATTTAGGAAAATTCCTCCTTAAAAAAATTAAATATGGTAAACCACTATGTGGAAAAACCCATGATTAAAATATTAAAACGGGAGCTTCATATTGCGCATGGCGCGTCTTCCACGCTTGCCCGACATCTGTTTCATCATGCTCTGCATCTGCGTAAACTGGCGCATAAGCTGGTTTACATCCTGCACAGTTACGCCCGCTCCCATTGCAATGCGCTTTCTGCGGCTTGCATTTAGTATTGAAGGTCTGCGGCGCTCAGCAGGTGTCATTGAGCGTATTATAGCTTCCGGCTTTTTAAGAGCATCATCGTCTATTTCAACGCCCTTTAGCTTACCCGCGCCCGGCAACATGCCTAGTATGTTTTGAAGCGGTCCCATCTTTTTGATTTGCTGCATTTGGTCTAAAAAGTCCTCAAGCGTCATATCAGCGGGGGATTTGGCGCGTTCAAGCTTTTCTATCTCCTCTAAATCTACCGCCTGTGTAGCCTTTTCTATTAGGGTAAGTACATCACCCATGCCGAGTATGCGTGATGCCATTCTGTCAGGGTGGAAGGCTTCAATATCGTTAAGCTTTTCGCCTGTGCCTACGAACTTTATGGGCTTGCCTGTTACTGCTCTTACTGAAAGCGCGGCGCCGCCGCGAGTATCGCTATCAAGCTTAGTTATAATTACGCCATCTATGCCAAGCTGCCCATTAAAGGAGCTGGCGACATTTACAGCGTCCTGCCCTGTCATAGCGTCTATAACAAGCATTATCTCCTGCGGGCGTACGGCTTCCTTTATGTTTTTAAGCTCCTGCATAAGCTGTTCATCCACATGCAGTCTACCGGCGGTATCTATAATCATAACATCGTTGCCCCAGTAACGCGCTTCCTTTATGGCTTCCTTGGCGGTTATTACAGGGTCCTGCGTGCCTTTTTCGTACACGGTAGCGCCTACTTTTTCGCCCACAACTTGCAGCTGTTTAATTGCGGCAGGTCTATAAATATCGCAGGCTACAAGCATGGGCTTTTTGCCCTGCTTTATTAGATGCCCCGCAAGTTTTGCTGCCATGGTAGTTTTACCCGCGCCCTGAAGCCCGCATAGCATATATATAGTTGGAACTGAAGAAGACCATGTAAGCTTTGCATTCGCTCCGCCCATTAGCTCTACCAGTTCTTCATTTACTATTTTTATTACCTGCTGACCTGCATTTAGAGATGAAAGTATTTCAGAACCTATGCTCCTATCTGTTACACGCTTAATAAAATCCTTAACTACTTTGTAGTTTACATCGGCCTCCAGAAGTGAAAAGCGAACCTCGCGCATAGCATCTTTTATGTTCTGTTCATTTAGCTTACCTTTTCCGGTAAGCTTTTTGAATGTATTTTGCAGCTTTTCAGTAAGCGATTCAAATGCCATGTTTTTCCTCCTCGACAGATATCATAGAGCCTATTATCTGTTTAGCCCTTATAATAGAAGGGTCGTCTGTGTTGATTTCACTTAAAATAGAGCTAAGCTCAGTCAGTTTATAAAAAGCCTTGGCAAGCCCTAAGTCTTTTTCCAGTTCGTCTAATTTATCAAAAGAGCGTAAAAGAGTAGAACTTACCCCCTGCCTTGATATGCCAAGCTGCTCCGCTATTTCGCCATAGGACAGGTCTTCATTGCAATATAACCTTATTACGCTTGCCTGCCTATCCGTAAGCATTGACACATAAAACGAAGCGAGCATACCATACTCCACCTTGCGGTTTAACCTTGTATCTACTACGGACAATTTTACCTCCATACTGTCAAGTATTTTTACTTGACAGATGGAATATACATTATAATAGCCTTGTTGTCAAGTGTTTTATGTTGACACGCAATAATTTATATTTCTATAATCTCTACATTTGTTATGGCTTCTTCTATAAGGTTTTCAGTATCAAGGTACTGTTCCGCCTGTTCCGCTCTATCTATTCGGGGTTTTGTTACGGGATGCTTTGGGGTGAAAACTGTACAGCAATCTTCATAAGGCAGGCATGAGGTTTCATAGCTATCTATTTCTTTAGCTATGTTTATAATATGTTCCTTATCAAAGCCTATAAGAGGGCGGAATACGGGTTTTTGAACAACTATATCCGTACAGCAAAGCGCTTCCATGGTTTGGCTTGCTACTTGACCTATAGATTCACCTGTTATTATTGCCTGCGCCTCGCACGATGAGGCTAGTCTATCCGCAATCCTCATCATGAACCTACGCATAATAAGGGTTGTGTAGTTATCGGGGCATTTTTCGTGTATCTCCATCTGTATTTTGGTAAATGGCACAATATATACCTTCATTTTTCCGCTATAAGAGGATAGTATTTTAGCAAGCGACAGCACTTTATCCTTTGAGCGTTCCCCCGTGTAGGGAAAGGAATAAAAATGCACTGCGCACAGCGACACGCCTCGCCTTGCCACAAGGTAACCTGCAACGGGGCTGTCTATACCGGCGGATAGCAGTAGCATAGCTTTTCCGTTACTACCTGAAGGCATTCCCCCAACGGCTTCATGCACTTTTACATAAAGATAGGCTTTATCTCGTATCTCTACATGCAAAATATTGTCAGGCTCCTTTACATCTACTTTTAGATTAGGGCAATTTTTAAGTATTGCAGCACCTAGTTTTGCATTTATTTGGGGGGAATTTAAATTATACTTTTTATCAGCACGCCTTGCGTTTACCTTAAATGTGCCGCTAAAACCGCTCATCATTTCTACCGCTTGGGCTTCTATATCGGCAAAATTATCTTTACTCATCTCTATCGCTTCGCAAGCGGAATGTACGCCAAACACCTTGCAAACGGCATTTATTATAGAGTAGGCATCATCAAAGCCGGAAACATATATTCTGCTATCACTAAGCCATACGCTTACATCGTAATCTATAAGCGCTTCATTAACCCTTTGAAGCAACAAATTTAAAAAATAGGGACGATTCAGCCCCTTTAGGTAAATTTCTCCGTACCTTACCATTATGATTTTACGCATATTATCCTCATCTTCGTGTGAATTTTTTAAGTATATCATAGTGCTTCTGGCAGCGCTCTGCGGCAAAATCCATCTGCTCTGCGGTATTAAACGGACTAAGGCTAAAGCGTATGGCGCATAAAGCCTCATCATTATCTACACCCATAGCCTTTAGTACATGGCTAATATCGTTTTTTCTGGAAGAACAGGCAGAGCCGTTGCCTACATATATTTCATCGCTCTCAAGCGCGTGGAGCATGGTTTCAGCCCTTACAGGAGCAAAGGATAGGTTTAGTATATTATCCGCTGCTTTCGGGCTTTCAGGTTCAGGTCCATTTACTTTAATATTAGGTATTAGTTCTTTTATGTTTTTATACAGCCTTATTTTATTCTCCCGCATGTTGTTTTCTTTAGGGAACTTCTTTACAGCCTCATATAGCGCGGCTATACCAAGTGTGTTTTCAGTACCGGGACGGATATCATATTCCTGCCCACCACCGAACACAAGAGGGTATGCTTTATTTCTTTCACCCAAAGCCAGCGCCCCTACTCCCTTAAACGCATGGATTTTATGACCTGACAGAGAATAGCTATCTACTCCATATGTCCTTAAATTTATAACCTCACGCATAAAGCCTTGCACGCCGTCTACATGAAAAAAAGCCTCGCTGCAATACTTATCCCTTAGCTTTGCTATTTCACTTATAGGCTGTATAACACCTGTTTCGTTGTTCACATGCATAACGCATATAAGCTGCACATCGCTATTAAGCTGTTTTTGAAGCAAATCAAGGTCTACTATGCCGTTTCTATTTACCTTTATTTCTTCAGCTTTAAAGCCCTGCCTTCGCGCTTCCAAACAGGCATTTATTACCGCAGGATGTTCAACAGCGCTGTAAAGCACAGTACCCTTCTTCCTTTGGCGCGACAGATAACCTAGTATTGCTATATTATTGCTTTCAGTGCCACCGGAAGTGAATATCAGCCTTTTAGCGCCTAATAAATCCATAATATATTTGCGGCATTCTTCAATATATCCGCTTACCTTAACAGAAGGCGCATATAAAGACGAGGGGTTGTAAAACCCATCATTAAAATATTGCTCAACTACAGCCTTAATACTATCAAGCACTGGAGTAGTTGCGCTGTTGTCTAGGTAGCAGTACATCAGTTCACCTGATATTTACCAGCGCCTGCAAACTTAATTATCATGTTTCTTAAGTGTTCGCTAGGCTCTATTACTATCATTTGCTTTTCGTTGCTCTTTACGAAGTAAAAATAGAATAGTTCCGAATCACGGTTTAGGAACCAATTGGTAATTTTAACTCCCCGCATACTGCTGAAACGCGTGAAAGACCCCGATGAAACAAGACCGCAGGCTTCTACATTGCGCACATTCATTGAGCCTAGGTTTTTACGCTTGCGGTTATTGAACACCTTGGCAAAGTCTAAAATGCCGTTTGTGAAGGTGTATTCATACTCAGTTTTAATCCTATCTTTATAAAGAAAGATGAGTACACAGCTAGCGATGGACATTAGGAACAAAACTATATTAGGTATAAGCGCTGTTGAAAAGCCTTCGCTAGATATTACGAATATAAGCGGGTTAATCATTATTAGCGCATAGGCGCCGCTTAAAACCATTATAATAATTGACATGATGTACATTGCACTTTGGAGTGCCGTGTTGTTTTTTACTACTACCTCTTCATGAAATACGTCCACTTTAATTTCTCCAGTCTATAGTTTGAGTACTATTTTACACGCTGCAATAGGCTTTGCGCAAGTGGCGCAAAAAATGAGTAATCACTAAAATCAAAACTTTGGGCATAGTCAACTGCTTTTTGTACCGCTTTTTCCGCGTCTATTTTAGCTTGCTCAACCCCTTTAAGATTAGTCCAAGTGAGTTTATCATCATCCTTACCTACAGCTTTTCCAACTTCTTCGCTTGAGCCTAATACATCAAGCAAATCATCAGTAATTTGGAATGCAAGCCCAAGCATTTTAGCATAATTCTCAGCAGCTTTAATTAAACCATCATCACTTCCTGCGAGCATAAAGCCCGCATTCATAGAGGCTATAAATAAATCCGAAGTTTTATGCCTATGTATGTAGCTAAGCATGTTTTCATCTGCTAATTTACCTTCAAAGCTCAAATCAGCTGTTTGCCCTGCCACCATGCCGTACGCACCTGCTCTTTTAGCCATTTCTTTTATTACTTTAAGCGCATAAGGGCTATCTGACTGCGCCATTATATGGAAAGCTTCAGTTAAAAGCGCATCGCCTGCAAGTATTGCCGTCCATTCCCCGAATTTACAATGGTTTGTGGGCTGCCCGCGCCTTAACATATCATTATCCATGGCGGGTAAATCATCATGTATGAGGGAATATGCATGTATCATTTCTATCGCTACTGCAAAGGGTATGCCGCACCTTAAATCCCCACCAGCAACATCAAGTGCTGCAAACAGCAATACCGGTCTTATACGCTTTCCCTTTGAAAGAAGGCTATATCGCATTGCTTCTGCAAGCCTTTGAGGAATTTGCCCCTTCTCCCAAGGGGATACAGCAAGCGGGATTGCGCTATCAAGCGCTTCCTCTACAATGTTTTGGTAATATGTGTATCTATCACTCCACTGCATCGCTTATATTTATCTCCAAATCGCGGTTAAGTAGCTTAAGCTTGGTTTCTGCCTCGCCCAACTTGTCTTGCAGCTGCTTAATAAGCCGCATCCCTTCTTCATATGTTGTTAGCATATCCTCAAGTTTTATATCAGGTTGTTCAAGGCTAGTTATTAGGTTTTGAAGCTTTTCCGTACCCTTTTCAAAGCTTATATCAGACACTTTTATCCTCCTTTACTTTTACACTTCCATCATGGAAAGTAATACTCATTTCTCCATATGCGTCTTTGTATGAACGCACAAGCTCATCCCCTTTACGCACTATTGCATAGCCCCTTTTTAGCGTTTCCATAGGGCTTACAGCGTTTAAATGATTGCTCAAAGAATCAAGCTGAACTTTACGCTCAAGCATATGTTTTTGCACGGACATATTTAGCCTTATTAAGTCTGCATTAATCAAATTTTTAAGGTTGGTAAGCTTATGTTCAGGCGAATGGCGAGTTATCCTTGCCTTAAGCTGCTGTATATTACTATCCTTCCTTTGAATAAGATATTGAGCAGCATTATACAAACGCCTTTGCTGCTGCACAAGACCCGATTTTAGAGAAAGCTTATCAGGCACGGCAAATTCTGCGGCTTGAGATGGCGTTGCAGCACGCACATCGGCGGCAAAATCACAAAGAGTAAAATCGGTGTCATGCCCTACGGCAGATATAACCGGCACGCTGCAATCCGCAACAGCGCGCACAAGAGCTTCATCGTTAAAGGGCCACAAATCCTCCATAGAGCCGCCGCCCCTGCCAATAATAATTACATCAACAAGCCCGCTTTTTTCAAAATCCTTTATTGCGCTTAATAACTCCTCTGCCGCAGTATCACCTTGCACAGATGAAGGTTTAAGCAGAAGTGTCATACCGGGGAAGCGTTTGTTGACAACATTATATATATCATGAAGCACAGCTCCCGTTTGAGAAGTTATTATACCCACAGCTTTTGGAAGCATGGGAAGCGTCTTTTTTCTTGCGGGGTCAAAAAGCCCTTCTTTTTCTAGCTTTTCTTTAAGTTTAAGAAACTGTTCGTAAAGCGCACCAGTGCCGCTTTTTTCTAAACCCTCCGCGTAGAATTGATAGCTACCCGAAGCTGTATATAACCCAACAGAGCCTGTTAAAATAACCCTCATGCCATCCGCTGGCACGGTTTTCGCAAGCATATTAAACTGTCTGAACATAACACAGGCTATACGGGATTTCTCGTCCTTAAGAGAAAAATACCAATGCCCGGAGGAATGCTGCTTAAAGTTGCTAACTTCACCCTCTAGCCTTATAGAGTGGAGCATAGGGTCGCTAGCAAGTGTTCGCCTAACATATTCATTTAATGCGCTTACGGAAAGTGTGTTCACGCTTTAGCAGCCTCAATAGTATTTTGAATTAACATGCTTATTGTCATTTTGCCAACACCTCCGGGAACAGGAGTTATGTAACCTGCGACTTCACTTACGGGTTCAAAATCCACATCGCCAACTACTTTTCCGTCCACACGGTTTATCCCTACATCTACTACCACAGCGCCTTTTTTAACCATATCAGCAGTAACAAATTTAGCTTTGCCAACAGCGGCTACAAGTATATCTGCATGTTTTGTAAACTCAGACAGATTTTGCGTGCGGGAGTGGCATATGGTTACCGTACAGTTACGGTTTAGGAGCAGCATTGCAATTGGTTTGCCCACTATATTTGACCTACCTATTACAACGGCGTTTTTGCCTTCAAAAACTATTTTGGCATCATCAAGCATATACATAATGCCCTTTGGCGTGCATGGCAGCATACTCTTTTGACCGGTAAATAACTTACCAGCATTTGCTATGTGGAAGCCGTCTACATCTTTATTAGGCGAAATACGCATTAGAACATTCTGCTCATCTATATGCCTTGGGAGCGGAAGCTGCACCAATATACCGTTTATTTTTTCATCTGAGTTTAGCTTATCGATTATTTCTATAAGCTTCTCTTCGCTGGTATTTTCCTCAAGGCGTATTGTTTCAGAATATATGCCCACTTTTTCACATGCGCGCATCTTATTGCGTACATATATTTGGCTTGCAGGGTCTTCCCCCACCAATATTACAACTAGTCCTGGCACTATACCTTTTTGCTTAAGCTGCGCCACTTCTTCGGCCTGCTTAATTAATAATTTTTCCGATAATTCTTTTCCGCTGAGTATTTTAGCCATTATTTTCCCCTCTATCCATATGTTTTTTCATTGCCAGTAGTGCTACACCTACTGCATTATCCCCTGATAAGGCGGCATCTGCAAAATCGAACGAATATTCCTCAGATTTATTAAGAAGATCCCTTAGTATACCTGAAGACGCAACGCCGCCAAATGCCAATACAGGTAAACCGCTTTTGTTAAAGGCATTCAAGGTTTTAATTATGCTGCGATACAAACAATCGTATATTTCTGCAGCTATTTGACTCTGGGAAGCATCACCACTGGCAATATCGTCCATAGCTTGTTTTTCTGCGCCTGATAGGCAGGGACCACCCTCTCTTACAGTTGCGGGATATTTGCCTTCAGCCTTTATGCCCTGTGCCAATTTCTCAAGCTGTACCCCACTAGGGAAAGGTAGCCCCATTGCCACACCCACCCTATCCACCAGTTGACCGAAATGCAAATCCAAAGATTTTGCGAGAAGCTTAAACTTGCCATCTTCATACAACATAAAATCCGATGTTCCGCCTGATAGATGCAGGGCAACAAAAGGCTCTTTAATATGTTCATTCCCGACAAGCGCCGCCCTTAAATGCCCCATCTGATGGGTTGTGTAGTAGCAGGGAATATCAAGCGTTTTTGCTATACTCTCAGCAAAACTTTTCCCCGCAATAAACACAGGCATATATGACTCTTCGCCATCAACAGGGCTTGAGGAAACACACACTGCGCTTAATGTGCAGTCCCCTAGCCTTTCCATAGTTCTAGAAAAGGCTATGGGAAAATTTCTAACATGGGCAAACACACCCTCGCTTTGGCGCAGCCCTCTTGAACCCTTTTTAACCTCAAGCGCTATCCTTTGAGATGCAATAATATTGCCAGTTACATCAACCGCTGCAACGGAAGTAGTATAACAGCTTGTATCAATACCAAGAAACGCTTTGTTATCCGCCATCAGCGCTGCAAGCCTTAGAATAAGCACCAAGTAAGCCGTTTACAAATACGGCTTCAGAAGGCTCAGAATAGCGCTTTATGATTTCAACAGCTTCATTTATCGCAACGGAAACCGAAGTATCCGAATGATACATGATTTCATAAAGCGCTATTCTGAGAGTGGCGCGCACAAATACGGGTATGCGGGACAGCTCCCGCTTGGGACTATAATCTGAAATTATATTATCAAGTTCATTAGAGTGTTTGGTTACCCCATCAAAAAGCTCATAAACAAAAGCGATATCTTCATCGTCCTTAGGATACTTAATAAGCCCAAAGAGGGTGTCATCTCCGCCCTCTCCGCCTAATATGTTTTCATACACAAGCTGTACGGCAGCTCGCCTTGCAGCGTGTTTAGACATACAAACACGCCTCAACAGTGGGTATAGAAGAAAACAACATTAACTATTCTTCTTTCCCGTTAGCCTCTTTTTTAGGTTCAGCTTCAGGAGTATTATCGGAGACTTCCTCTGTTTTATCAGCTAAGTCCTGCCTCATGCTCTCAACCTGCGCCTTTTCTTCTTCGCTAACTACTATTTTTTTGTTCTGCTCGGGTAATACCTTATCAAAAAAGCTGCCTAAGCTTGACTTTACATCCGGTGTTGAGCCTACATAATAACCTATTAAGGTAAGGCAAAGTACGAAAACAGCCTTCCAAAAACCTAGGCTTACTAGCAGCAGACCTGCTAAAAAGAAGAAAAACGTGTAGAACACTACACCTGCGGATGTGCCGGGTTTTACTTTTTCAAAAGGACATTTCTTATCTTCATTCATTGTCGTTCACTCCTTTTATTTTTATACCGCAATACAGCAGCATCAAACAGCATCATTAACAGTTTCAGATACTGATACTATAAGTTTAGCGTTTTCAATACCTACGGAGGTTTTAAGCTGTGCAAGCAGGTTTTTTTGCAGATTATCTACAATTTCCGGTATGGATACGTTTTCAGATACAGTAATGCAGAGTGATACTTCTACCTCATCCCTCTTAAATGCGGTTTCTATTGAGCTTAAGCTAAGCCCTTCCTGTAGCTGTACGCATTTTTGTACTATATTTTCAACCGCTCTTTGAGATATGCGAAGTTCACCGCTCTCAGTCTTTCTTATTAGATAGTTTTCGATATCCTTTTCTTTTTTAAACGGTGATAGCAGCAAGTACAGCGAAAACGCTACTAAATACAGACCGGCACAAAGGGTAACTATACGCTTCCAAAATAGATACTCTATCTCTTTACCGAAGAAAAAATCGGGATGCAGCGCACAAAATACTGTGAACAAGCCCAAAACAGTAAGTAGCAGCGTACCAACAACATATAAAGAGCGGTTCCTATAGTTACCCTGCATTTTACTCTTCGTCATCCTCTTCAGGGCTATCCTCGCACAAAGGCTCAGATTGAATATATTCGTTTTCTACAATTTCTTCTTCACAATTATCAAGCACCGCTTCATCACCGTCCGTATTTGGCAGGGACGGAACTTCCGCGGAACTAAGGCTCTTTTGCACCTCGCGCTTTTCCTTTTCAAAGCTTACGCCTTGAACATGAACATCAACCCGCACCACGTGAAGACCTGTCATGGCTTCAATGTTTTTTCTGACATTTTCCTGCACTTCTTGTGCCACTTTTTGAATGGGTTGTCCGTACTCTATTATGGTATAAAGGTCTACCGAAACTTCTTCGGTACCAACTTCCACCTTTACACCACGGGTGATGTTTTTGTTCTTGCCTAGAATTTCTCCAAAACCGCCGCTAGCACACATGCCCGCTATACCTTCAATTTCGCTTGTTGCAACGCCTGCTATTATGGCTATTACTTCAGGGGCATAGGTTATGGTGCCGCCGTCTATATTTGTATCTTCAGAATGGATAGGCAGATTTTCGTTCTTCTTCGCCACCCTTCACACCTCCTCTTTATATAGAAAGATTATAGCAAAATTCAAATTTCAATGCAATTAGACTAGTCGAGTTCAAACTTAATATAAAGTTGCTTTAACTGTTCTTCAGGCACGCTGCTTGGTGTTGCCATCATAAGGCAGGAGGCGTTTTGCGCTTTAGGGAATGCTATTACATCTCTAAGGCTTTCTTTTCCGCTGAGCGCCATTATAAGCCTGTCTATACCAAAGGCAAAACCACCATGGGGGGGTGTTCCGTATTTGAAGGCTTCAAGCAGGAAACCAAAGCGCTTCCATGCCTCTTCCTTAGTGAATCCCAGCATGTTGAACATCCTCTCCTGGATATCGGAAGAATGTATCCTAATTGAACCGGAACCCATCTCTATACCGTTCATAACAAGGTCATAGGATTTTGCGCGCATGATGTGCGGATTTGTATCTATTAAGTCAAAGTCCTCATCCATAGGCATGGTAAAGGGGTGGTGAGCCGCTACATAGCGCTGGTCTTCCTCACTATATTCAAAGAGAGGAAACTCAGTTACCCAGAACAAATCGTTTCGAGATGTATCTATGAGGTCAAGGTCTTTACCCAGTTTAAGCCTTAATTGCCCCATAGCAGTTAGCGCAGTTATGCGCTTATCCGCAATGAAAAACATTATATCCCCAGTTTTACAATCCATATCGCTTATAAGCTTATTTAGGGATTCATCGCTCATGAATTTTGCAAAAGATGAGCGGATAGTACCATCGCTATTAATAGCGTACCAAGCAAGCCCTTTTACATGGTAGGTTTTTGCATAATCAGTAAGGGCGTCTATATTTTTGCGGGATAAGTTATCCGCCTTACCTTTAGCTGTAATTCCGCATACTATGTTACCGGCATCTACCGCGCTTTCAAACACTGAAAAGCCGCAATTATTAACCGTTTCTGATACATCCTGTATATGCATTTCAAAGCGGGTATCGGGTTTATCGCTTCCGTAACGCTCCATAGCTTCTTTCCAAGTTATGCGTTTAAGCGGTAAGGAAAGAGGCGTACCCAGCACATTTGTAAACACACTGTTGAAAGCGCCCTCAATAACTGTTTGTACATCCTTAGGTTCAACGAAAGACATCTCCATATCCAGCTGAGTAAACTCGGGCTGCCTGTCGGCTCTTGAGTCCTCGTCCCTAAAGCATTTGGCTATCTGATAATACCTATCAAAACCGCCCACCATGAGAAGCTGCTTATAAATCTGCGGGCTTTGAGGCAGCGCATAGCACTCACCCGGATGTATACGGCTTGGCACGAGGAAATCCCTAGCCCCTTCAGGGGTTGATTTTGTAAGTATAGGCGTTTCAACCTCTATAAAGCCTTGGCTGTCCATGAAATTCCGTATAGCGCTAACAATCTTCGCCCGCATAAATAGCGTTTTCTGTACTGAAAGTTTTCTAAGATCTAAGTACCTATATTTTAGTCTTATAGCTTCGTTATCTTTTGCATCATCCTCTATATATATTGGCGGTGTTTGAGCGGCATTGAAAATAACTAGTTCGCTGGCGTTTACCTCTATTTCACCGGTTTTCATTTCGGGGTTTATTGCGCTTTCATCCCTTAATGCTGCTTCGCCACGAACACCTATAACATATTCGCTTCGGAGACTTTCAGCCATGGAATATATATCTTCGGGTAAATTTTCTTGGTTAAACACAATCTGAACCATGCCCGACCTATCCCTAAGCCATAAAAATATAATACCGCCTATATTACGCACACGCTGTACCCAACCAAGCAGGCTGATATTTTTATTAACATCTTCCTTTGATACTTCTCCACACATGCAGCTGCGCGCCCAACTATGATTATATGTCGCCATATTATTTTTCTCCTCCATTTAGTATATATTCTGAAATATCTGATAATAAAATCTCTTTTTCTTCACCCGTTGCCATGTCGCGGAGCCTCGCCGCACCGCGCTCGGCTTCATCTCCCCCTACCATGAGAACATAACTTACATTAAGCTTGTTTGCAAACTTGAACTGCGCCCTCATGCTCCTTGATAGATGGTCGCAATCAGCAGAAATACCGTTATTCCTAAGCTCCCTTGTTATCTTGAAGGCGGAAGGCAAATCCTCCTTGGATATATTTATCACATATACCGTGGGTTTTGGGGCTTCGGGCAGTGGAACATTTTTGTTTTTAAGCTCCATAAGTATACGTTCCATACCAAGACCGAAACCTACACCACACATATCAGGACCGCCTAGCTCCTCAACAAGATAATCATACCTGCCGCCGCCACACAGAGCAAGACCTTCTCTATCAGTTTGCATTATTATTTCAAACACAGTCTTAGTATAGTAGTCAAGCCCGCGCACTATGAATGGATCTACCTTAAAAGGCACATCGCTGCTTTCAAGCAGTTGCTTAAAAAACGCAAAATGTTCGCTGCATTCATCGCATAGATAGTCTATAATAAGCGGAGCGTTTTTAGCTATTCTCCCGCATTTTTCTTCTTTACAATCGAGCACTCGCAAAGGGTTACGCTCCATACGCTCATTACAAAGGGGACAAAGTTCATCACTATGCGCTTTTAAATATTCTAAAAGCTTTTCATAGTATTTTGGACGACAGTTCTTGCAACCTATGGAATTTATGTTTACAGATAGTTCGCTAAGCCCAAGTTTATTTAATATATTTATAAGAAGCACTATAAGCTCTGCCTCTGCCGTTGGATGTGGGGCGCCGAAGCACTCCATACCAAACTGATGGTGTTCCCTTAGCCTGCCTGATTGAGGATTTTCATAACGGAATATAGGGCAGTTAAGATAGTAAACCTTGGTAGGCTGCGCATTTGCATATAGCCTGTTTTCTATAAGCGCCCTAACAACACCTGCAGTGCCTTCAGGCTTTAGTGTTATTGAACGCTTGCCCTTGTCCAAAAAGGTGTACATCTCCTTTTGGACAATGTCGGTCGTATCTCCAACGCCCCTTTGAAAAAGCTCAGTATGCTCAAAAACAGGGGTTCTAATCTCGCTATACCCCGCAAGTAATGCTTCACTGCGCATTATTTCTTCAAGCCACTGCCAGAGGTAGGAATCCTCCGGTAATATATCTTTTGTTCCTTTTGGCGCCTGTATCATCTATCCTCCCTAAAAAAACAATCCCTGCACAGCTGCACGGGACAATTGCACTCCGCCCAGACTTTAAGCTTTTAGCTAATACAACACGGGCACAGCGGGAAAAGCAACAGGGAAAAACCTATATATAATGCCCTCCCGCGCTAAAAATATTATAGGTTTTAGACTTGTGATTGTCAACATGTTTTAATCTACAAGAAATTGTGCTATAATTCACAAAAACGAGGAGGAATTAATATGAGCATGGACAAATCTCCCATTACTTTAGACATTAACAACCTCATGGCGGATGTGGTTGGCTACCCTTACGGTCTAACAGTAGATCAGATTGATAGTATGGCAGACAGGGCTAAGGCAGCATATGACGCAATAAACGCAAACCGCGGCAAGGGCTGGCTTGGCTGGACCGAGCTCCCCTACAATCAGGACGATATTCTGGACGATATTGAAGCTGCTGCTGATTATATCAGAAACGAATTCGATGCATTTGTAGTGCTTGGCATAGGCGGAAGCGCTCTTGGTCCCATTGCAGTGCAGCAGGCATTAAACCATATGCATTACAACCAACTTCCTAGGGAAAAGCGGGGCGGACCTAAGTTCTATGTGGAAGATAATATCGACCCTGAACGCATGAAAGCGCTTTTTGATGTGATAGACGTTAAAAAGACTTGTTTCAACGTAATCACTAAGTCCGGTGCAACCGCCGAAACCATGAGCCAATACCTCATTATTTCAACCGCTCTTAAAGAGGCGCTTGGTGATGACTGGACGAAACACTTAGTCGCCACTACCAGCAAAGAAAAAGGCAACCTCATACGTCTTGCGCTTGAGCATAATTTTAAACTCTTCTATATACCCGAAAGTGTCGGCGGCAGGTTCTCTGAGCTATGCCCCGTTGGTCTGTTACCCGCAGCTGTATGCGGTATAGATATAAGAGCCATGCTTGAAGGCGCTAAGGCAATGGATAAGCGGTTAAAAAGCCCGCTTCTTTGGGAAAACATGGCGCTGCTTGAGGCAACAATACAATTCCTCCTTACCGAAGAAAAAGGCATAAACGTACATGTGGTTATGCCCTATGCTGACAGCCTTAAATATATGGCGGACTGGTTCTGCCAATTATGGGCGGAAAGCCTAGGTAAAAATGTAACCCGCAAAGGTATGGCAGTAAATGTCGGGCAGACACCTGTTAAGTCGCTTGGCGTTACTGACCAGCATAGCCAATTGCAGCTATATACTGAAGGTCCGTATGATAAGGTTGTAACTTTCATACATGTAGGCAAATACCGCGAAACCGTTGAAATACCTGAAGGCTGCTATGAGTATCCGAATGTATCCTTCCTTGGCGGCAAAACACTTAATGAGCTTATAAACGCTGAGTATCTAGGCACTCAATATGCCTTGCTTAGGAGCGGTCGCGTTAGCCAGACTATACGCATACCCGTAGTAAATGCCTATAGCATAGGGCAGCTTATATATTTCTTTGAGATGGTAACCGCATACCTTGGCGAACTGCTTGATATAGATGCCTACAACCAGCCCGGTGTAGAGGAAAGCAAGATTGCAGCATACGCTATGCTTGGCAATACCGAGGAGAAATATCAAAACAAATACAAAGAGATGGCTTCCGCCCCCAAGGGCTTGAAAAAATACTTATTGTAAAGCCATAAAGTACTCATCAAGCCGCACGCTTGACAGTCTATTTGCAGTTTATTATAATTATCTCAGAAGGGTATTCCTGAAGTGTGCGCCAGCTTGTTGTTTTTACCCACATCACACTAATCGGAGCCCGAGTCGGGTAGTGGCTGCCGTGCCTCCCTTGAGAGGAAGGCAAAAGCTATTCGCAGGGCACCACCCTGCTTAACATAGCGGGTGAAAAAACAGAAGCAACGGCACTTTGGGGTATCCTTATTATAATTCAGGTGATGTATTATGCTAACACAGCTGCTCGCCTGCACTGATGCAAACATAAAAAAAGCGGCTAATTGCATTAGAAACGGCGGTCTTGTTGCCTTTCCCACTGAAACCGTATACGGACTTGGTGCAAATGGGCTAGATAAAACCGCTGTGGCGAGTATCTTTTCCGCCAAGCAGCGTCCGGCGGATAATCCGCTTATACTGCATGTAAGCAGCATTTCACAGGCAGAAGAGCTTTGCGATTTTACCGCCAACGCTAAAACGCTTGCCAAGTTATATTGGCCCGGACCTCTTACTATGCTGCTAAACAAAAAACCCATAGTACCGGATATAACAACTGCTAAACTTAGTACAGTTGCTGTACGTATGCCAAGGCACCCTGTGGCGCTTAAGCTTATTGAGTATTCTGCTTGTCCTATTGCTGCCCCAAGTGCAAACCGCTCCGGAAAACCAAGCCCAACCACTGCTAAGCATGTGCTTGACGATTTAAATGGCAGGGTAAACTATATACTTGACGGGGGTTCAAGTGAAGTGGGACTTGAATCAACCGTAATAGACATGACATTGGATGTGCCTTGCATATATAGACCAGGCGCGGTTACACCGGAAGAAATAAGCATGGTACTTGGAGAATGCGAAGTATCTGCAGGAGTGATGCGGGATATCCCGCAAAACGCACATGCTCCTTCCCCCGGTATGCGCCACAGGCATTATGCCCCAAAGGCACCTATGTGCCTTATAAAAGGCAAACCGGAGGCAATAGCAAGCTACATAAGAGATAACTTCCAAAGTGGCGACTGTATACTCGCTATGGAAGAAAACCTTTGTTTATACGAAGGCTTACCGATTGAAAGTATGGGAAAAAACGCGCAGGAAGCAGCACATAGACTGTTCTATCTACTAAGGCAGATGGACGAACGTAATGTAAAACGCATATTCACCGAAACACTCCCCGAAAACGGTCTGGGGCTTGCAGTGATGAACAGGCTGGCTAGAGCCGCCTCGTTTCATATAGTATCTTTATAAAAGGAGGAAAACATGAAACAACTCAGAAAGCTTATAAGCTTTATTCTGCTTATTTCCATGGTGTTTACTTTAGGCTTATTAAATGCTGAGGAAGAAAAAGTGCTGAATATATTCTCTTGGGATGGGTATATAGACGCACAGACGTTAGAAGAATTTACTAACAACACCGGTATAAAGGTGAACTACTCCGCTTTTGAAAGCAACGAAGAGATGCTATTAAAGGTTGTAGGTACACCAGGCGAGTACGATTTAATACTTGCCAGTGACTATGCTATTAACATGCTCCGCAAGGATGATCTGTTATACAAGCTTAACAAGGACTTACTGCCTAATTACAAAAACTTAGGCGAAGGGTACTTAAACAAATATTACGATGAAAATAATGAGTATACTGTGCCCTATACAGCAGGCACGCCGGTTATACTATACGATCCCGCGGTTGTAGACTTTGAAATCACCGGCTATGAAGACCTTTGGGATGAAAGGCTTAACGACTCTATTGTTATGATAAACGATGCCCGCAACATAATAGGCATTACCCTTAAAACGCTTGGACATTCGTTTAACACTACCGATGATGAAATACTAAAGCAGGCTGAAGAAAAACTCGCAAAGCTTCGCCACAATATACGCTCTTTCAACTATGATAGCCCGCATTTAGACCTTATATCTGGCGAATGTTCAGTAGGCTATATATTTACCTCATTTGCCATGATAGCGCTTAATGAAAGACCGGATCTTAAAGTAGTATATCCCAAGGAAGGTCTTGGCTTTGGAATAGACAGCTTAGTAATCTTAAAAGATGCTCCACACCCCGAAAATGCACACAAATTGCTCAACTACCTACTTGAGCCTGAAATAGGTGCACGCATAGCAGAGTTGCAGTACTATATGTCTCCAAATACCGCTGCGCTTGAACTTATGTCTGACGAGTTTAAAAACAGCCCTATAATAAACATACCCGAGGAACTGCTTAAAGATGCGGAATTTATACAGGATATAGGTGAATATGAAAGCGAATACCAGAACATTTGGCAACGCTTTAAACTGCTATAATTATAATAGCTTAAGAAAACAGCGCAAGCCCGCGCTGTTTTTTTATTGCCCTTTTATGCTGGTAAGCGCATTACCAAGTGAAATTACAATATCCATAGTTGTAGGAGAATAGCTACCCTGCTTTTGTTGGACATATCTACCCGATAAGTTAAGCCAATATGAGGCAAGCTGCATTGCAATTAGCGGCTTATCCCCTTTTTGCTGAGCATATATAGCTGAGAGTATTCCAAGCAGCGCATCTCCACTGCCTCCCTTCGCAAGCGCGGACACACCCCCAGGCTGAATAGCAAAATCCTTACCATCATACATGAGCGTACTATTTCCTTTAAGCAGTACATTTGCTCCAAAACGACTATTAAGCTCTATAGCTGCTGAAAACATATCATTTTGAATATCTTCGTTTTTGCATTTAAGCAGCCTTGCAGCTTCGCCTATATGCGGGGTTATTATAGCTCTTTCGCCTAGTTTTATAGGGTTTTTAGCCAGAAGGTTAAGCGCGCCCGCGTCCCATATTGAGGGTATAGTATCATCAAACAACTCGAGTATGGTTTCCCAAGTGGAAGCATTTTCTTCTATGCCGCAGCCTAGTGCAAATAAGCTTATGTTTTCAGGCTTTGCATGTACGCACATTGCATTTGGCACGCTGTTTTGCATTATTTCAGCTACTTTATCTTCACAGAGTACATATACAAGCCCCGCACCCGATTTAATACAGGCTAGTGCAGCCATAGAAGCGGCGCCCGCCATACCAAAACTGCCCACATATAGAAGTACCCTACCAAAATCCCCTTTATAGCTGTATGAATTGCGTTTTGGGATTAAGCTCAAAAAATCCTCCTGATGCATAATAGCCGCTCTATCCTGTAAGTTTGTAATTGGCGGCATGTATATGCTGGGCAAATCAATATCAGCAACCATTATTTCACCTGCTGCCCCTTCCTTTGAAAAGAAGAGACCGTGTTTAGCTTTTTGAAAGCTTATAGTATATTTTGCTCTAATAAAAGCTCCCTCCGCATATCCAGTATTCCCGTCTATGCCTGAGGGTATATCAAGGGAAAGTATTTTTACACCGCTTGAGTTAATGCCATGTATTATATTAACAGCTTCGCCCTTTACCCCGCCTCTAAGACCTGTTCCAAATATTGCGTCTACAATTAAATCATAATTAACAAACTCAGCTTTTTCGAGAATTTTGGCATTGGTATATTTTAGTTTTTCTAAATTATACTTTGCATCATATGTGCGTGGCTCTTTAAGTATATATACATGTGTTTCCACACCTTCATCCGCCAGCATCCTAGCAAGCGCAGTGCCATCGCCCCCATTATTTCCGCTACCACATACTACAAGTATACGCTTGTCCGCAAGTGGATAGCTTATAATGCTTTTTATAGCTTCAAGTGAAACACGCGCAGCTTTTTCCATAAGATAAAGGCTTGATACGCCCTTTGAAAAAGCATACTGCTCCCATGCTCTCATATATTTTGGGCTTATACTAAAGTTCACGATTTCCCTCCAACACTACAAATGCGACAGCTATATCCCCCTCATGGGATATGCTTAAATGTGTACTTTCCCCTCCAAGCTGCTTTAGCATATCCTCTGCTTTACCATGTAAAACAAAATATGGCTTACCAAGCTCATTATGCATTATCTGTATATCTTTAAAGGGCACAGGACCTATGCCTGTGCCTATAGCTTTCATAAAAGCCTCCTTAGCAGCAAACATAGCAGCTAATGACGAAACCTTAAAAACCCCTCGGCTTTCGGCATAGGTTTTTTCATCAAAAGTAAATATACGCTCAACAAAACGATTATTATCAACAAGCTTTTCCATGCGTGATATACCGCACATATCAACGCCTATGCCTATAATCATGTTATTGCTGTGCAGCTTGGCTGATTTTTTCTATGCTATCATCTATCCACATAGTAAGTTCTTCCGTTACGCTATCCCTGTTTAATTCGTTAAAAAGCTCATGACGCGCTTCAGGGTACAGCTTAACGCTAATATTCTTATAGCCCGATTTATTATAATTTTCCACTACTTTTTTAACTCCATTACCCTTGCCTATAGGATCCATTTCGCCTGATATAAAAAGCACGGGCATATTAGGCTTTACCGCATTATTTGAGCCCTCATATGTTAGCATCATAAGACCGCCGAAAAAATCCCTATACGAGCCTGAGGACAAAGGAAAACCGCATAGAGGGTCTTTTATGTAACGCTCCACCTCTAAGGTATCACGGCTTAGCCAATCAAAGGCGGTTTTTGCCTTTTTATCCTTTGGAAATACTATGCTTGAAATAAGCTTAGATGGCTTATACTTTCCCGTAAATAAAGATATAAGCCCCGCCAGTACATAGCCAAGCCTTACTATTGTTTTTCCGTAATAGCCGGTACCACTTAAAACCAGCATATCAGGCAGCTTATCCTCAAAACGCATTATGTAGCACCTTAAAAGAAAGCTACCCATGCTGTGCCCCAGCATTACAAGAGGTATATCGGGGTATTTACTTTTAAGTATATCATGAGCGTTTGATACATCACCCATCATATTGTTCCAGCCATCAGGACCAAATACACCAATATTATCCTTGGAAAGCTCTTCACCGTGCCCGGCAAGGTTAAAGCCCGCGACAGCTATTCCCGATTTGTTAAGCGCCTTTGCAAGCCTTGAGTATCGCTCAATATGCTCTGACATGCCGTGGATTATAAGCATTACCGCCCTTGCAGGCGCAGAACAATCCCATATTATTAGCTTTTTAACTTCACCATTATTTAGCTTAAATGGTATGTTTTCCATAGCTATCTCCTTATAGTTGATAAAGCCCTACCTTTTTATACACCTTCTTTAGCGTCCTTTGAGCGATAGAACCAGCACGCTCGGCATTATTTTTAAGTACACCGTTTATGTATTGTTTGTCCTTTATAAGCTCGTTATACCTATCCTGTATGGGTTTAAGGCTTTCTATAACAACCTCTGTTACTTCTTTTTTAAGGTCGCCATAGCCTTTGCCATTAAAATGCTCAACTGTTTTTTCGACGCTATCACCTGAAAGCGCGGAATAAATGGTTATAAGGTTGCTCACGCCGGGCTTGTTTTCAGGGTCAAAAGCTATATTTGTATCGCTATCTGTTACCGCGCGTTTTAACTTGCGGCGTATGTCGTCCGGAGAATCAAGCAGCGAAATATAGCTTTCCTCTGGGTCGGACTTGCTCATCTTTCTTGAGGGGTCGCTTAGACTCATTATTTTGGCGGTTTCTTTATGCATATATACTTCAGGCACTACAAAAACCTCGCCATAGAGCGCGTTAAATCTCTGCGCAATATCCCTTGTTATTTCAAGGTGTTGTTTTTGATCTGCGCCTACGGGAACAATCTGCGTCTGATACAACAATATATCCGCCGCCATAAGCACAGGGTACGTAAACAACCCCGCATTTATATTATCGCTGTTTGTTTCGCTTTTAGCCTTAAACTGCGTCATACGGCTGAGCTCTCCCATATAGGTGTAGCAGCTTAGTATCCATGTTAGCTCTGCATGTTCCGGCACATGGCTCTGGCAGTATATGAGGTTTTCCTCAGGATCCAGCCCGCAGGCTATATATAGGGCAGCAAGCTCGACAGTCCTTCGTCTAAGTAATGCCGGCTCACGCCTTACTGTTAGGGCATGTAGATCCACTATAGAAAACAGGCAGCGGTAACTATCCTTTAGCAGCACAAAGTTGCGTATAGCCCCTATATAATTACCAATCGTAATAGCGCCTGATGGCTGAACGCCCGAAAATAGTATAGGTTTAGTTTTGATTTTAGTTTCTGTCATGAGTAACCTTTCTTCTATATGTTCATGTCTTTCTTTACTTTTTTAAAGCAGCTTACGGCAAAGTCCAAATCTTCTTTGGAGTGTCCAGCGCTTATCTGTACCCTTATGCGCGCTTTTTCCTTTGGCACAACGGGGAAGGAGAAACTTACCACGTAAACGCCCTCATCAAGCATTCTTTCGGCAAATTCCTGCGCCACATGCGCATCATATAGCATTACTGCGGTAATAGGATGCTCGCCGGACAATACATCAAAACCTAGGCTTTGGAGTTTTTCCTTAAAGTAACGCGTGTTTTCGTGCACCTTGTCCTGAAGGCTGGTATTTTCTTCAAGCAAATCAAGCGTTGCAAGCGTGGCTGAGCATATTGCGGGAGCAACAGAGTTGCTAAACAGATACGGTCTTGACCTTTGCCTTAGCAAATCCACAATTGGCTGCCTTGCCGCAGTAAATCCACCCGAAGCGCCGCCAAGCGCCTTGCCGAAGGTGCTGGTTATTATATCTACCCTTCCCATAACGCCGCAATGTTCGTGCGTGCCTCTGCCGTTTTTACCCATGAAGCCTGTTGCATGGCTATCGTCCACCATTACAAGGGCATCGTATTTATCCGCAAGGTCGCATATTTCGGGCAGTTTTGCAATATAACCGTCCATTGAGAATACGCCGTCGGTAGCGATTAAGCGTATACGGGCATCTTGCACTTCTTTAAGCTGCGCTTCAAGCATAGCCATATCGCTATTTTTATAGCGGTAGCGCTTTGCCTTGCATAGCCTTACACCATCTATTATAGAGGCATGGTTGAGTTCATCAGAAAAGATAGCGTCCTCATCTGTTAATATTGTTTCAAAAAGACCGCCGTTTGCATCAAAACATGAGGAATACAGTATTACATCGTCCATGCCTAGGAAATGTGCGAGCCTATTTTCAAGCTCCTTATGTACGCTCTGCGTGCCGCATATAAAGCGCACACTAGAAAGACCAAAGCCCCATTTGTCATAGCTGTCTTTAGCAGCCTTAATAAGCTTTTTGTTATTAGACAAACCAAGGTAGTTGTTCGCGCACATGTTAAGCACATTATCTGTTTTGGTTGTATCTATCCTTGATTTTTGGGGAGTGGTTATTACCCTTTCGTCCTTCTCAGTGCCTGATTTTTTTATTTCTTCAAGTATCTCAGTGTAATAATGAAGTGCTTTTTTCATATTATTTGCTCCAATCTAAAATAATCTTTCCGCTGTTGCCTGTGTTCATGATATCAAAGGCTTTTTGAAACTCCGTATAGTGGAAACGATGTGTAATAAGCGGACTCAAATCAAGCCCCGCCTCAACCATAGCGCCCATCTTATACCAAGTTTCATACATACGCCTACCGTATATGCCCTTTACAGTTAGACCTTTTAGTATTATTTCATCCATATCAAGCGTAGGTTGTTTATCGCCAAAAAGACCGAGCAGCGCAATAGCTCCGCCGTTTCGCATATTGCCTATCATCTGGTTTAGCGCTGAGGCTGCGCCTGACATCTCAAGCCCTACATCAAAGCCCTCTACCATACAGTGTTCTTTCATTACTTTTTCAAGTGAATCTCTCGTAACATTTACAGTTGCAGTAGCGCCAAGTTTTTTTGCAAGTTCAAGGCGATAGTCGTTAAGGTCGGTTATTATTACATTTCTTGCACCGTTTTTATTGCATATGGCAGCAGCCATAATACCTATGGGACCGGCACCAGTTATAAGCACATCTTCGCCCACCACATCAAACATAAGAGCGGTATGCGTAGCATTACCAAAAGCATCAAAGAAAGAAACTATATCGTCCGGCAGCTCCTCTGAAATAGGTATGCAGTTTGAAGCAGGTATTGCTAGGTATTCAGCAAATGCGCCGCTACGCTGCACGCCTACGCCCAAAGTAGCATGGCACCACTGACCGTTACCTGCACGGCAGTTGCGGCAGTGCCCGCATACTATATGCCCTTCCCCAGAAACCTTATCGCCCACCTTAAAGCCGTTAGCGTTTTCACCCACCTGCGCAATCCTGCCAACGTATTCATGCCCTATAACAAGCGGCGGTTTTATATGCTTTTGGCTCCAAGCATCCCAGTTATATATATGCAGGTCGGTTCCGCATATGGCAGTCTTATTAATTTTTATAAGCACATCGTTTGGACCACATTTTGGTTTTTCAACTTGCATTAGTTTTAATCCCCTTTCGGGAGTTGCTTTTACTAAAGCATCCATCATGATTTTTCATCCTCCTTTATTAAATTTTCAATATCTGAACGGCTATACACAAACGTTACTATTTCGCCGTCATGTCTAAAAATATTAGGCTGCAGGTAGAATACCGCATTGGATTCTTCATCTGCATAATAATGCTCCTCAGGATAAAAATCAAGTGAAAAAGTATTAAAACACAGGTCTTCATTCCAAGGGGAGTTAGGTTTATTAATTTCAGGCTCTATTTTGCTCCATATGTCTTTTAGTACTAGAGCCGCTATTTGTTCACTGCTATCCCCAACTTCTGTGAGTACACCCCTTAATGTAAGAGTTTCGCCCGCATATTCGCCGGATACATCAAACACCTGCGAATGTACGCTGTTTTTGATTATTCCGTCCAACTTTTGTTCCTGCAACATCCTTGTTGAAAAAAAGCGCCCATTATTACAGCATATCTCGTATACTTGATGTATATAGTTATCCACACCTTTAGCCATATCAGGGTCTTCTACGTACATAGGAAGCAGCAAATCCGTCATCTCATTTATTGCCCCTACATAATAATAATTTATGCTTTCAGCCACTGGGCTATCGCCTTCTATAAAAGGATATTTGCAATAATAATCGTATATAAGGGTATCTTCTTTTTTGTATTCCTTGCTTATTTCCTTAAAGCTTATATTAAGCCCGTTGTTTTCTGCGTACACAGGAAAAATACTGCAAAGTAGCAATAGTACAAGAAGCAATACCCCAAGTTTTCTAATCATTTTCTGCCTGCTTTATATATTTAGCGGCGGAAAGCGCTGCTATATTTCCCTCCCCTGTTGCCTTTGCAACCTGAAGAGGCTGACCCACCATATCGCCTGCCGCAAACACGCCATTGACATTGGTTGCCATATCTTTATCTACATACACGCTGCCGTCTTTTACTTCAAGTTCAGGCAAAAGCTGAGTCAGCGCAATTGCAGGGCGGATTACGAATATTCCATCTGCGACATGCTCCGACTTATCGCATATAAGCTTCATGCCCTCATCACTTTTTTCTATTGCGCGGGGTTTATCGTCGATTAAAGTTATATTTTCATTAAGCTTTGAAGTATCATGCTTCTTTTCAGAGCAGTATTTAACCTTAGTTATTTCAGCCAGATAGTTTGCTTCCTCAACGGATTCACCGCCTGAACCTACCACTATTACAGTTTTACCCCTGTAAAACATACCGTCGCATGTGGCGCAGTAGCTGACGCCCTGCCCGAGAAGCTCTTCTTCGTTTTGAAGCGTTCTAACCCTTGCAGTACCGCAGGCAAGTATTATACTGCTTGCTTCATATATATCGTTTTCAACAAGGCAGGAAAAACTTCCGCCCATAGGAACTATTTTTTGAACCAGACCTTTTCTAAGCTCAGCGCCTGCTTCAAGCATCTGCTCCCTTGTTATTTTAATAAATTCCTTGCCGCTAATATTTGGCATACCGGGGTAATTATCAACACGGTGCGCCTTTTCCATAGCGCCATCCGCATTATATACAACTAATGTTTTAAGGTTGCGCTGCCTTGCGGTAAGCGCTGCCGAGCAGCCTGCAGGACCCGCACCTACTATAATTACATCATATTTCAATCTCTCTTACCTCCACCCATTCTATGCGTCTATCGCATACTTTTTCAACCTGAAATATAAGCCCTTCAAGCTCTACCCTAGGCTTGCTTCCGTCCTCCGGCACTGCTCCAAGGTTATCTAATATAAAGCCCGCTATAGTATCGTATTCTTCGTCAAGGGGCAGTTCAAAGCCTGTAACCTTGTTAAACTGCTCTATATCCGTACCGCCGGAAACCCCCCACACGCCCTTTTCTTTTTCGATTATGTCCATCTGCTCTTGAATATCATATTCATCGTATATATTACCTACGATTTCTTCAAGCAGGTCTTCCATAGTTATTATGCCGCTGGTACCGCCATATTCGTCCACCACCACCGCCATATGTATCTTATCCTCCTGCATACTACGGAAAAGCACATCAGCACGCACTGTTTCAGGTACAAAACGTACGGGGCGCAGCAGATTTCTAAGCTTTTTAGGCTTTTCCCTTGTTAAATTAAGCAGATAATCGCGGGTAGTAATTACACCAATTATATGGTCTAAATCTTCTTGATACACGGGGAAACGGGAAAATCCGGTTGTTTTTATAGTTTCAATAATGTTTTCGTCGCTATCGTCTATATATATGCTCTGCATGTCGGTACGGTGTGTCATACATTCTTCTGCCGTCATGTTGTTAAACTCAAATATGTTCTCTATAAGGTCGCGCTCAAGTTCCTCTATTGCGCCTTTTTCTTCGCCCGCGTCTACCATCATGCGGATTTCATCCTCTGTTACCTGCTCAACATCTGCATCAGGGTCTACGCCTGCTGAACGGGATATTGCGGATGACAAATTTGACAGAAGATTTGCCATTGGGCTGAACAGCACATTTACAAGCCTTATAAAAGGCAGCAGGGATTTTGCAGTATCCTCAGCCTTTGTGCGTACTATTTTCTTTGGCAATGCTATTGAAAAAAGCATAAATATAAAGCAAAGCACTAAAAGCACTATAAGATATGAAACAACACTGAGCATGACCTGTGATGTGTTTTCCCCACACACATTATATAGATATAGCGCATTAGAAAGCATATCGCCATAGCTTATTGTAAACGAAGCTGAGAGCAATGAGAACATAAAAACAAGCGCCACTTCAAGCGGGCTTGGTATATTACGCAGCTTGTCTATAGCCTCGCTTAAGCGCTGGGAAGCTTTATCCTCCGCCATGGCGTCCCTCTTAAGCTTGCTTATATTTAATGTGTTTAAGGCAACGTTTGCCGCTTGCATAAGCCCTGATAGTATAAACAGCAGCACCTGTAAAAATATGTGGATGCCTAAGGCATCGGCTTCCATAAATGCATACGCTCCTTTCCGTGAGTGCATTATACCATCAATAAAGAATATTTGCCATAATACTTTTTAAGTAGCAGCCATAATGCAATTTATATGCTGCTATCTATATAATATACAAAATACAAACTAAAAACAAAAAAGAATTGACAATTTTCAACTTCGAATGTATTATTCAAATACACCGTTGAGGGAGGATAGTATTCCGGTCTTCAGCTTCTAAAGAGAGCCGCTATATGGTGCAAGGCGGCGTGGCGATACCGGTTGAATGGGCTCCTGAGGGGCTGCAGGAAATATAGTATGGCAGCACGGGATCCGCACCCGTTAGCATGGCGGCATATGTGTTAGCATATGGAGAGAGTGGGCGTAAGCCTAAAGTTGAGTGGTACCGCGTAGATTTTTCTCCGCCTCGGCAAAATTGCCGGGGCG
>JGI24709J26583_10000246_pt1 | contig 44883 bp, 39 predicted proteins | sample BioPla2DNA1_FD_26583 | JGI IMG/M metagenome (IMG submission 26583) | reverse complement strand
CCCCGAGGAGGTGTTGTCGGACCGTGTATATACATATTCATTAGCACAGGATGCAATTACACTATGATTGATATGTCATTGAATGTCACCTAAATTTTCCTTAATAAAAAAATAATAAATAAGACAGCACAATTTGTTAAATAATATACTTTTTATTATTTCAATATTATATATAATGTGATATAATAATGAATTGACGAATAAAAACATAATTTTGAGGAGATAATCCTCAGTTTTGTTTGTATTAAATTTAAGGAGGACATTTCAATGGCAAGGAAAATGAAGACAATGGATGGAAATACTGCAGCCGCACATGTCTCGTATGCATTTACAGATGTTGCAGCTATCTATCCTATAACCCCTAGCTCAGTTATGGCCGAAGTGACTGACGTATGGTCAGCACAAGGCAGGAAGAACATATTTGGTCAGGAGGTTAAAGTTGTTGAGATGCAGTCTGAGGCAGGCGCAGCAGGTACGGTTCACGGATCATTGGCAGCCGGTGCATTAACAACTACTTATACTGCATCACAGGGTTTATTATTGATGATACCGAATCTTTATAAAATCGCTGGTGAGCTACTTCCGGGTGTGTTTCACGTATCAGCCCGTGCTTTAGCCAGCCATGCATTATCTATATTTGGTGATCATTCGGATGTATATGCATGCCGTCAGACAGGTGCAGCGATGCTTTGCAGCAGCAATCCTCAGGAAGTTATGGATTTAGGAGCCGTAGCACATCTGGCAGCTATAAAGGGAAGATTACCTTTTATACATTTCTTTGATGGTTTTAGAACTTCCCATGAAATTCAAAAGATAGAAACATGGGATTATGAGGATTTAAAGGATTTAGCTGATATGGATGCTATTGATGAATTCAGACGCAGATCATTAAATCCTGAGCGTCCGGTTCTACGCGGTTCAGCACAGAATCCCGATGTATTCTTCCAGGCAAGGGAAGCATGCAATACATACTACGATAAGCTCCCCGAAATCGTAGAAGAGTATATGGACAAGATTAACGCTAAGATCGGTACCGATTATAAGCTCTTCAACTACTATGGAGCCGATGATGCAGAGCAGATAATTATAGCAATGGGATCTGTAAGTGACACTATTGAGGAGACAATCGATTATCTGAATGCCAACGGACAGAAGGTTGGTCTTGTAAAGGTACGCTTATACAGACCCTTCAGAGCAGACCGCTTAATTTCTGCTATACCTTCCACAGTGAAGAAAATATCCGTTCTCGACAGAACTAAGGAGCCCGGATCTTTAGCCGAGCCTTTATATCTGGATGTTGTTGCGGCATTAAAGGGCACTGAATTTGAAAATGTTCCTGTATATAGCGGTCGTTATGGTCTTGGTTCTAAGGACACAACACCTGCACAGATTATGGCAGTGTATAAGAATACAGAGAAGAAGACATTTACCATAGGAATTAAGGATGATGTAACAAATCTATCTCTTGATTTAGAGGACAGCGTAACAACTATTCCCGATGGTACAATATGCTGTAAATTCTGGGGTCTTGGAGCAGACGGTACAGTAGGTGCCAACAAGAACTCCATTAAGATTATCGGCGACCATACAGATATGTATGTTCAAGCATATTTTGATTATGACTCAAAGAAATCAGGCGGTGTTACAATGTCTCATCTGAGATTCGGTAAGAAGCCTATTAAATCCACTTACTTAATAAGTGAAGCCAATTTCGTAGCATGTCATAATCCTTCCTATGTAAGAAAGTATAACATGGTTCAGGAAATCAAAGACGGTGGTACATTCTTGCTTAACTGTAGTTGGGATTTAGATGAATTAGAGAAGCATCTGCCGGGACAGGTTAAGCGTCATTTGGCTACCAATAACATTAAGCTCTATACTATCGATGGTATCAATATAGGTAAGGAAATTGGTCTTGGTGGCCGTATAAACACTATTCTTCAGGCTGCATTCTTTAAGCTGGCTAATATCATTCCTGTAGATGAAGCCGTTAAGTATATGAAGGATGCCGCAACTGCTTCATATGGCAGAAAAGGTGAAGCTGTGGTAAAAATGAACCATGATGCTATTGATCGTGGTATTACTGATGTAAAGGAAATCAAGGTTCCCGAGCATTGGAAAGATGCAAAGGATGAGGAGCTTCATGTTAAGGTTACAGATGGAAGAAAGGAAGTAGTCGACTTCGTTAACAATATACTTACACCTGTGAATGCACAGCGTGGTAACGAGCTTCCCGTATCTGCTTTCGTAGATAATGCCGACGGTACTCTTCCTCAGGGTACTTCAGCATATGAGAAGCGTGGTATTGCTGTTGACGTTCCTAACTGGATTCCTGAAAACTGTATCCAGTGTAACTTCTGTTCCTATGTATGTCCTCATGCTGTAATTCGTCCCGTTGCCATGACACAGGAAGAAGCCGATAAGGCTCCTGAGGGAATGAAGAGGACGAAGATGACGGGTATGCCCGATATGGAATTTGCAATTACCGTATCAGTACTTGACTGCACCGGTTGTGGATCCTGTGCTAATGTATGTCCCGGAAGAAAGGGCGAAAAGGCACTTGTTATGACTCCGTTAGAAGAGAAGCTCGAAGAGCAGAAGAGCTTTGATTATGGATTCTCTCTTGATGAGAAACCTGAGGTTAGCGAGAAGTTCAAGGATATTACCGTTAAGGGAAGCCAGTTCAAGCAGCCTCTATTAGAGTTCTCCGGTGCTTGTGCAGGCTGTGGAGAGACACCTTACGCTAAGCTGGTAACACAGCTATTCGGAGAGAGAATGCTTATAGCTAACGCAACCGGATGTACATCAATCTGGGGCGGCTCGATGCCTTCCACACCTTATACGGCTTCTAAGAGCGGAAGAGGACCTGCTTGGGCTAACTCACTGTTTGAGGATAATGCAGAGTATGGCTATGGTATGATGCTAGCACAGCAGACATTAAGAGCCAGATTAAAGGGTAAGGTGGAAGAGCTTGTTGCAACAACTTCCAATGAGGAAGTAAAAGCAGCGGCTGAGAGATATCTTGATACCTATGATAACGGCCGTGAGAATTCCGGTGCTACTATGGCTTTAGTAAGAGCATTGGAGTCTTGTGGATGCGAGGCATGTAAGGATATCCTAAAGGATAAGGAATTCCTATCCAAGAAATCACAGTGGATTTTTGGTGGTGACGGATGGGCTTATGATATCGGCTTTGGCGGTTTAGACCATGTTATTGCCAGCGGACAGGATGTTAATATCCTTGTATTCGATACCGAAGTATATTCCAATACAGGAGGACAATCCTCCAAGTCAACTCCTACCGGTGCGATCGCACAGTTTGCAGCAGCAGGTAAGGAGGTTAAGAAGAAGGATCTGGCACAGATTGCCATGAGCTACGGCTATGTATATGTTGCTCAGATAGCAATGGGTGCAGATTATAATCAGACTATGAAAGCATTAGTCGAGGCCGAAAGCTATAACGGACCTTCCATCATAATCGCTTATTCTCCTTGTATCAATCACGGAATCAGAGGTGGAATGGGAACGGCTCAGACCGAAGAGAAGAATGCTGTTCTTTCAGGCTACTGGTACAATTTCCGCTACGATCCAAGATTAATCGCAGAAGGAAAGAATCCATTCCAGCTTGACAGTAAGGCTCCGTCACAAAGCTATCAGGATTTCATCAAGAATGAAGTTCGCTTTAGCTCACTCATTCGTCAGAATCCTGAAAGGGCTAAGGAGTTGTTCGAGAGGGCCGAGAAACAATCAGTTGCTAAATACGAACACCTTAAGAGACTGGAAGCATTATATTCTGTAAATGAACAGAGCGAATAGAAATAAATAATTTAATAAAACCAGTGTATAGATTAGGGGTACACGGCGTAAGCTGTGTACCCCTACTATTTTTTAATAAGTATTTATTTAGTAATTACCTAGATTGAATTAGAGGCTTTTACATGTTAAGATGCAAATATCATTAATAATAAGTATAGCGAGGGAAAATCATGAAAAAATACAGTACGGTATTACTCGATGCAGATGATACAATATTCGATTTTACAGCCTGTGAAGGAGAGGCGTTAAGGCTTGCCTTTGACAAATATGGATTTCAATTAAATGAAAATATAAGAAAAGCCTATACTATGATTAATAAGGATTTATGGGAGCAATTTGAGAAGGGCTTAATAGACAAGGCTACTGTTATAAATCGAAGGTTTAGAATATTATTCGACCGATTCGAAATAAAGGGAAATAAGGATGGATTTGAAGAGGTATATCAGGAATTTATGGGGATGCAGCATATTTTTATTGATGGTGCAGAGCAGATTATAGAATACCTCTATAAAAGGTATGATTTGTATATAGTGACAAATGGAGTAACCAAAACACAGCGTAGAAGAATCCGTGAATCGGGTATAGAACCCTTTATCAGGAGAATATTCGTATCAGAGGAGGCAGGCTATCAAAAGCCCATGAAGGAATATTTTGATTATTGTTTTGAAAGAATAGAGAACGCGAACAGAGATGAGACTATAATTATCGGAGATTCTCTGTCATCTGATATAAAGGGAGGTAACAATGCCGGAATTACCACATGCTGGTTTAATCCTAAATCCTTAATAAATACCACCGATTCGAAGGTAGATATTGAGATTAAGAGTCTGGACGAATTATACGAGATATTATAAGGTAGGATTATTACAGAAATCCCCAATGGCATATGCTTTACTCGGAACTGTTTAATGGCATAAATCGTCAAACATATGAGAATAAAGTATATAATTTTCATGGCTTTGATTTGATATAAGGAGGGATATCATGAGGAAAATCGTATTTATTATCCTATTGTTTATAATTACAGGAAGTGGCTTCATTGGGTGTAGTAGGGATGCACATACTGATGATGATGCTTATAATAAGGTGTTCGAAGCCGAGGTTATCGTATCTGATGATGCATTGCTTATAACCCCGGATAAGGATACCTTTGAATACTCATCCTCTGACAGAATATCAGTAGCATTAAGGGATGACGATGGGACAGTCGATTCTTTAAAGCCCGGTGACAGAATAAAGGTAACCTATAATGGCATAATCGCGGAATCATATCCTGCCCAGATTACCGCTGATAAGATTGAGCTCATAGGACGAAATTATATTATTGACGGTTTTATAGCTTTGATTGATGACATATATCAAGAGGACACTGCTTTGAATGACAGTATTGCTATGATTGCCTTTGATACCACTGAATGGACTATGTTTTCTGAGATCGAAAAGGAAATTATATTGGCTATAGCAGGTGAGAAATACGGTTTGGAAATATTAGTGGGTACATTCGAGGAATTAGCCGAGCAGGGACTAATTGATAAGGATAATTTGTATTTTGAAAACGGTATTCTTATAGAGATAAAGGATATAGAAATAAATGAGAATAAAAATAATATAGAGTGCTCCATAAAAAAATGGAGAAGTGGAATCGGTGCAATAGGCTGGGATGCAAAGGCAAAGCTTAATAAGACCACATGGAAGATAACAAGGGATGGAATGTGGATAAGTTAAACAGTTATTTCACATTTATTGTTAATAATACCAAAATGTGTTATACTGTGTTAAGCGGTTTAAATTCGCCATAATTGCTTTTACTGAACGGTGATTGATATGCCAAATAACAGACTTAAGACTCGATATATAATTATTCTTCTGGTTTTTATAGGACTTTTCCTTGGACTATATTTGTTTGTATTGCATAAGAATTCTAAGAAGGATTTATCTTCTGCCTTATCTGAAGGTGAGATTCTTATTGATTACACAATTGATGAAACAACAGCCTATACACTAATTAATAGGAATGGAACAGAGGAGTATGGAGACTTATTTGCAGTCTTTGAGGCAGAAGGTAATACATGGAAAAGGGTATATGAAAATGATTTTAAGAATTTAATGCCCTGGAAAATTGATTTGGCCGATATAGACGGAGACGATTTTCCGGAAATCATGATAGCACTTCGAAAAGCCACCCCATTTGATAAGGAAATAAAAAACCGGATGTTCATATTTAATTATCAGAACGGTATTCTGTCCAGAAAGTGGACCGGTTCAAAGATTGCAGGTATATGGAGAGAGTTTTATGTCATGGATTTGTTTTCTGCGCCCGGACATGAACTGGTATTTATAGAGCAAACCGAGGACGATACGGAAAAGATCAGTGTATACTCCTGGTTTAACTTTGGTTTTTTTATGTTAGCAGACAGTAACACATACCCAAAGATTCAGTCTGTGTCTATGCATGATAAGAACCATATTAAAATTATTTACATAGAAGATGAACATGAAGTAGAACTGATTTTAATAGCGGCAAATGGCAAGCTATTGCCTAAAATAGAAGTACATACAGAATAAATGATATAAAATTAAGGNGAGGTAAGAGTCATGAAGAAATGGATGTCAGTTATTCTTTGTATTTGTCTGCTTATTACAGGCTGTAGCAAAGGAAGTAACCAGGAGTCTGTTGATGAAACAGCAGATAACACAAATGAGGGGCAAGAGGTTTCCAATGTGGAGGATGAAACCGACGACAAGACCGATGTGGATGAGACAGTTATAAAGGATGATANTATTATTCCTGATGAACCACAGGTTCTTAGATTGAATAAGGAATGGAGTGTCGTTACACAGGTTGGAATNAGTCAGCCTGATTTTATAATGCCTGCCTTTGAGGCCAAAGTAGACCCATATGTGATAGAAAAGGATCTGTCAAACATAGAGAACATTCAGTATTTTACCGGATTTACCGATGAACAGAAGGAGATGCTTTCCACGAACGGATTCGTTGTTTTGCCGGGCACGAACACCAGAATGCACTATATATATGATGTTAATGAGTATCTGAAGGTGCCGAATTTTATTACGTCTGATTCGGTTCTGCATATTTACCATCAGTTCTTTGACAAGTCATTGATGCATATTGAATCCGAATATTTATATAACTACATGGATATTCTTACAAATCAAATGTTAGACAAGTCTATTCGTATGATGGATATCTTGGAGGATGAGAAGCTGAAGGGCCTGCAGGAAAAGAATCTCATATATTTTCTTGTGGCAAGAATGGTTATGTTAAATACCACGGATATCGATGTTAAGGTAAGTGAGGAGCATCTTAATATTGCAAAGCAGGAGTATAATCTGATAGAAGAGGCAGATGGATTTACAGATTCACCGTTATTTGGATTTGACCTGGATTATTCTCAGTTTACCGTAAGAGGACATTATACCAGAAATGAGAAGTTGGGACGTTTCTTTAAAGCCATGATATGGTTTGGCACAGCACCACTTCCCTTTACCGATGATGATGGAAACATTCTATTGGACAATGTTTTTCAAGCCTTATTGATGTCATATACCACCTTCTTGGATTCGGAATTTATCTGCGACGCAGAGCTTTGGAATAATATTTATCAGCCCACCAAGCAATATGTAGGTGAATCTGATGATATACATGTATTTATGATGAACGGATTAAGGCTGGAGGTATTTGGCGAGAACGATGACCCGAATATTTTTAATGATGGGGAATATTATGACAGACTGGTTCAAGCGGTGAAGGATTTGCCTGAGCCTAAGATTCAGGGTAAATTTATAAAGGATTCGGATTTAATAGATGATCCAATAACGACTCCTACAGCAAAGCAATTCAGATATATGGGACAGCGTTATATTATGGACAGCTATATTATGCAGGAGCTTATAATACCAATCCTTAGGCCAATGCCTTCGGCCCTTGATGTTATGGGTGTACTTGGCAGCAGTACTGCGGAAGATCTTATGATGAATCATTATAAACCACAGGATATGTGGCCTGAGTATACTGAGAAATATTATAAATTAAAAGAAGAAGTATCAGAATATGATGTGGATATTTGGGGTGAGAATCTCTATAATGGATGGCTCTGGGTAATTAAAGAGAATCTGACCGAGTATGATGAAGATTCGGGTATGCCGTATTTTATGACCAATGAGGCATGGAGGGCCAAATCACTAAGTACCAGCATCGGAAGCTATACCGAGCTTAAACATGATACTGTATTGTATGGAAAGCAAGCGGCCGCCGAGGGAGGTAATGGAGTAATATACAAAAATCATTATCATTATGTGGAGCCCAATGTATATCTCTACAGTAAGCTACTTTATCTGACCGAATATACCATGGCTGTGTTGAGAGAGAGGAATATGCTGGAAAACAACATAGAGCGGGGAGCCACCTATTATCAGGAACTTCTTCAGTTTCTTATAGAATGTAGCATTAAGGAGTTGCAAAATGAGATGCTGACAGAGGAAGAATATAACAGGCTTCTATACTATGGTGCCAATATGGAGAATATTATTAATTACTTTATATATGCGACAGCAGATAATTATGAGTCGATGGAAATGGCGGATATGCTTGTAACGGATATTGCAACCAATCCGGGAGCTTATCTAACCTTAGGAACCGGCTTCTTTGACTATATCTATGTGGTTATACCGGTTGACGGCAAGCTGTATCTATCCAGAGGTGCGGTTTACAGTACCTATGAATTTATCAGCAGCGAACGTCTTACAGATGAGGACTGGTGGGCGCTTAACGGTTTGACTATTGAGGAAAATGAATATATAACCTATCTGGCACAGACTGAGCCTTCAGAAGCTCTCCCTGCTCAGCCTGAGTGGGTTAGCAGATTTAAATCTTTCGAAAATAATGTCATAGTCGAACAGATAGATGTAGAATGGGAATGGGCGCAATAGTGCACCTGACTGGATTCGAACCAGCGGCCTTTCGCTCCGGAGGCGAACGCTCTATCCACTGAGCTACAGGTGCGGACTAAATTATTCATCTCGAACAGTATAAACTAAATGCATGATAAAGTAAAGATTTGATTGATGCTAAAATGTTACAAAAATGTTAAATGTGTTACAGAAAAGTTAATAATAGTCTTGACTTATGATTAGCAGTTTGTTAAAATACCTATATCACAACTAGATGTTATTAGTGCATGAAAAGGAGATAATCCTACTATGAAATTAAAGTATAAGAAAATAATACTGTTAACAACCTTATGTACTATGGGTATAGGGCTGCTAACATTATCGATAAGTCAGGGAAGTCCAAAAGCACAGGAGAAGAATAGTACCGGTAAGCACGTAGTAGCAGAAGCAGAGGAGGGCGATGCGGATTCGTTAACCATGTCCGCAATGGCTGACACCATGGATGATAATGAAGACGAATCAGCTACACCGGTTCCGACATTATCTCCGACTCCAATACCGACGCCTACACCGATTCCTATATATCCATTAGAGGAGATGGAGGGCTTGGATGCATTTATCGAGGAATTCTATATTGCTAAAACCGCAATCGATATGGATAAATTGAAATCTCTTTATATTAATCCTGACAGGGTCGAAAGCAGAGAGCAGATTCAGAAGATGGTCCAATATATTGAGGATTACAGGAATGTAAAGACTTATACTAAAAAAAGCTTTGAAGAAGGGGCTTATATTGTATATGCTTATCACGAGATTAAGTTCTCCGGCATCAATACCCTTGCTCCGGGTTTATCAAAGTTCTATATTATAACAGATGATGACGGTAACTTTAAGATTGTAAGCGATATGACTCCTGAGGTAGAGGAATACTTCATTGCAAGAGACGGAGACGAGGATGTAATGGAATTAATCAACAGTACCAATGCCAAGGGTGAGGAAGCTAAGGCTAAGGATGAGGATTTAATGGTATTTTGGAACGGTTTAGACGAGCTTTCAAAGGGTACCGAGAATCAGTCTGAACAGGACGATTGATTAAGCAAAACCGTAATTTATATATTATTTTATTAAAGGCTGTTTTGATTATAAAACAGCCTTTTTAGTAGACTAAATGTTTAAAATAATATATAATTACCTCGAATCGGATGCCGGGAGAAAATGAAAGAAAAGGTAGTGTGATAATGAGCAATGCTGATAACGGAATCAGAATAAATAAATATTTGAGCGAGGCAGGAGTATGTTCAAGAAGAGAGGCAGACAGGTATATTATTGAAGGCAAAGTAAAGATTGATGGTGTAATCGCCGAGATAGGTTCCCGGGTAAAACCCGGAAGCAGAGTAACCTTTAACGGGAAGCCTGTTAAGAGCAAAGATAAAAGGGTATTAATCGCCTTTAATAAACCGGCAGGCATAGTATGTACCACATCCCAAAAGGAACCTGATAACATCGTGGATTTTATCAATTTTCCTACCAGGATATATCCAATCGGCAGGTTGGACAAAGAATCTGAAGGACTTATACTGCTCACGAATGACGGGAGTATAGTCAATAGTATCCTTAGGGCGAGATATGGTCATGAAAAGGAATATATAGTTACAGTAAATAAGGAGATTACCGATGATTTTGTAAGAAGGATGTCGGAGGGTGTTCCGATACTTGATACCGTGACAAAGCCCTGCAAGATAATCGTGATTAATAAATATAGCTTTAGAATTATCCTGTCCCAGGGCCTGAACAGGCAGATCAGACGAATGTGTGAATATTTGGGATACAGGGTTGTCAGGCTGGTACGAATTCGCATAATGAATATTACTCTTGGTAATCTAAAGAGTGGTGCATGGAGAAATATTACCGGCAAAGAGTTAGAGGAGCTTAACAGATTAATCGGTGATAATAAAGATTAAATTTTGTTTATTTGTACCATCGTATGGTAAAGTACTGTGATATAATTATTATGATTTAATTGAGATATTATTAAAATACTAAGCATAATATTTAGATTGAAAGGCTCAGGTGATAAACATATGGATGTAAGGCAGGAAATCGAGGAATTACGGGAGTTGATAAGATATCATAATGACAGATATTACAATCAGGATGATCCTGAGATTTCTGACTATGAATATGATCAGCTTACTTTAAAGCTTAGAAAGCTTGAGGAAGAGTATCCTGAGCTTATAACAGCCGATTCCCCTACACAAAAGGTAGGAGGAGTAGCAAAAAGAGAAGCAGGAGTCCTTGTGGAGCATAGAGTGCCCATGCTCAGTCTACAGGATGTGTTTTCAAAGGAAGAGGTATATAGCTTCGTCGAGAGAATACTTAAGGAAAGAGAGGACACGGTATTCGTTGTCGAAAGAAAGATTGACGGATTATCCGTGTCATTACGTTATCAGGATGGACAGCTGGTTATGGGTGTTACCAGAGGTGACGGTATTAATTACGGTGAGGATGTCACTCAAAATATCAGAATGATTAAGGATGCCATAACCACATTGAAGGACCCCGTACCCTACATTGAGCTTAGGGGCGAGGTATATATGAAGTCCGAGGATTTTAATGCAGTGAATGAAAAGCTCGAAGCCGAGGGTAAAAAGACATTTGCCAATCCCAGAAACTGTGCTGCGGGGACCCTAAGACAGCTGGATCCACGGGTAGTTAAGGAAAGGAAGCTTTCTTTATTCGTATTTAATGTTCAGGATACTAAGGGCATCTCATTTAGCCTGCATTCTGAAAGTCTGGAATGGCTAAAAAAGCAGGGTATTAAAGTAAGCGAAGACTACAAGATATGCAGAACCGCCGATGAGGTATGGGAAGCCATAACAGAAATAGGAGAATCCAGAGGAAGTTATGCCTATGATATAGACGGTGCAGTCGTAAAGGTAGACAGTCTTGCAGACAGAGAGTATTTTGGATCAACCTCAAAGGTGCCAAGATGGGCGATAGCTTACAAATATCCTCCTGAAGAAAAGGAGACTGTTCTGAGAGATATTCGGCTTTCAGTCGGCAGGACAGGTAGAATCACTCCGACTGCCATATTTGATCCCATACGTCTATGCGGAACTAATGTTGAGAGGGCAACTCTTCATAATCAGGATAGAATTGACGAGCTGGATGTTAGAATCGGAGATACCATAGTAGTCAGAAAGGCGGGAGAAATTATTCCCGAGGTTCTATCGGTAGTGAAGGATAAGCGGCCTAAGGAAGCCGCTCCATACAAAATACCCATGGAATGTCCGTCCTGTGGCAGCCCTGCTGTAAGAGACGACAATACTGCAGATATAAGATGTAATAATTTAAATTGTCCCGCACAGCTTACGCAGCATATTCTGAATTTTGTCGGAAGAAATGCAATGGACATAAAGGGCTTTGGTGAAGCATATATCGAAGCCCTTGTGAGAGAAGGCTATGTGAAGGATATTGCCGATATATATTATTTGGGCAGATATAGGGATGAGATGATCGAAAAAGGACTGATAGGGAAGGAAAAAAATACCGACAAGCTTCTGACAGCAATAGAAAGGAGCAAGGATAATGATATTGACCGTCTGATTACCGGCTTTGGAATCCGTAATATCGGCAGACAGGCTGCCACCGAGCTAATGAATTCCTTTAAATCAATTCATCGCTTGAAGGAGGCTTCCTACGAAGAGCTTGTTAAAGTTAAGGATATGGGTGAAATAAGTGCCGGAGCCGTTTTGGATTTCTTCTCAAACCCTGACAATCAGGATATTCTGTCCAGACTTGAACAGGCCGGTGTGAATTTTGAATCGGTAAAGGATGAAAAGGCCATGGACGGAGCATTATCCGGTCTTACATTTGTCATAACAGGTACACTGCCGTCTATGGGCAGAACACAGATGGAAGAATTGGTGAAGAGTCATGGAGGCAGAGTGTCCGGCAGCGTATCTAAGAATACTGATTACCTTATAGCCGGTGATAATGCCGGCAGCAAGCTCACTAAGGCGCAGCAGCTTGGTATTAAAATCATATCTGAGGATGAAATGCTTAAGATGATTGAATCAGCATAATACTAAGGTTTTTACAAAACATAATTAGTACAGAAATGACAAATAATGCAAAAAAACGGTTGATTTATTCATATAACCATGATATTATTAAATTTGACTTTCTAAAAAGGACGAAGATGGTGGTAATATGCCTATAAAGATACAGAGTGATTTACCTGCAAAAAAGATTTTAGAGGACGAGAATATATTCGTAATGGATGAATATAGAGCACTTCATCAGGATATACGTCCGCTACAGATTGCGATATTAAATTTAATGCCTAATAAAGAGGACACAGAGGTGCAATTACTTCGAAGTCTGTCCAATACGCCGTTACAGGTGGATATAACCTTTCTAACTACAGGTACTTATGTAGGAAAGAATACGCCCACAAGTCACCTTGACCAGTTTTATCTGACGTGTGATGAAGTATTTAACCGCAAATTTGACGGTCTGATTATTACCGGAGCACCTGTTGAATTAATGGAATTCGAGGAAGTAACATATTGGGATGAGTTGGTTAGAATAATGGAATGGTCAAAAACCCATGTTACCTCCACTCTGCATATATGCTGGGGAGCACAGGCAGGGCTTTATCATCATTATGGAATTGAGAAAAGGGTGCTCGATAAGAAATTGTTCGGAATATTTGAACATAAGGTTCTCAAGCGTCGGACTCCCTTGGTAAGAGGATTTGATGATTATTTTTATGCTCCTCATTCAAGATATACGACAGTATCAAAGGACGATATATTAAAACATGATGATTTAGTGATTCTTGCTGAATCCGATGAAGCAGGGGTATTTATCGTATTGGCACAGAATGGCAAACAGATTTATGTCATGGGTCATCCGGAGTATGACAGGGTATCCTTGGATCAGGAATATAAGAGGGATATTAACAGAGGATTGAATACAGATCTTCCTGTAAATTATTATCCGTCAGACGCTGCCGGTAAGCGTCCTTATCTAACCTGGAGAGCCCATGCCAATGCTATGTATACAAATTGGCTGAATTATTACGTATATCAAGTGACACCTTACGAGCTTTAGACCACATAGGATGTAATTAAGGTACATTGTTTCTGCTATACTGTGGGGGATAGTATCATGAAAGTGTACAGGTTTTTACAAAACAATCCGACATTTTCCTTAATATTTGTAATTGTATCGGTATGCTTATGTGTAATTTTATTTAGTGTGTTTTTATATTTTAAGCTTGAAAACGATAAAAAACTAACTAATTCAGCAATTGAACTTAACAGAATTACAAACAGTATACGGGCGGGGTTGGTTCATTTCAGTCTAAACGATACATGCAGCATTCTTTATGCAAGTAAAGGATTTTTTGAGCTGTTGGGATATACTAAAAAAGAGGCCCGGGAGGAGAATAAATTCAGTATTATTGATTTTGTTCATTCTAAGGACAGGGACTCTTTTTGGTTACGAATCCAGGATATTGAGGAGGATGCATTTAGCTTTGAGGTTCGTCTCCTGAAAAAGGACGGCAATGTTATATATGTATTAATAAGTGGGAACTGTGTCACTTCTAAGGACGGCAATCAGTCTGTATCTGCCGTATTTGTCGATATTACGGAGCAAAAGAGAATGCAGGAGATGCTTAGGATGGACAGGGAGCGTTACAGAATAGCCTCTGAAATTTCTCATGATGTGCTGTTTGAGTATTATGTGGATATTGACAAAATGGTTTTTACTGATAAGTATTTAGAATTATACGGAAGATATCCGGTTATTGCTAATTATGTCAAGGAGTGCTATGGTCGTAAGGACTATGTGCATCCCGATGATTATGGCATATATCTGGAATTCTGTAGGATGCTGTCTTCAGGCAGTGAATTGGTTGATGCGGAGTTTCGATTTAAGGACCGACATAATAATTATATATGGTGTCAGCTAATAGGTAAGACTATGTACAATGAAGAGAATAAGCCAATTCGCGTTATAGGTAAGATGGTTAATATTGATTACCAGAAGCGGGAGTTGGATTCACTGGAATATAAGGCAACAAGGGATCCTTTAACAGGAGTATATAACAGAGAAGTAACTATTAAGAAGATTGAGAAATATATTAATGGTAATAAAAACGGAAAGCATGTATTGATGTTCATCGATTTTGATGATTTTAAGAAGGTCAATGACAACCATGGGCACCTTCTTGGCGATAAGGTTCTTACCCATGTAATAAAGAGCATCAAAGGAGTGTTTACAGAGGGTGAGATTATNGGCAGAATCGGAGGTGATGAGTTCGTGGTGTTTATGGGCAACATTGAGGATGATGAAGCAGCCCTACATAAAGCAAAGGCTCTTATAGAAGCATTAAGTACAGCCTATGTGGATGGCTACTGTCATATCTCAATCTCGGGTAGTGTAGGTATAGCCTCTTACCCTCAAGATGGTTTACATTATGAGCAATTAATTCAATGTGCTGACAGGGCCTTATATTATGTAAAGAACAGAGGAAAGAATAACTATATGTTCTATAATCCGGCCATTTAGCCAAACAGCAAGTTATTGCTTAAAGTCTGATTTGGATATTGTATCTGTAATTATAAAAAAGATCATGCTTATAACACAGAACAGCAGGCAGAATGATAAAAGAAAGACTGCCTGATGTATCTGTGTTATTTTATGTAAATACTCATAAATGCTTTTAAGAAGGAATCCCGCCGTTGCCACAATTATACCGGGCTTAAGCAGACTGTTAACCGCATCGAATCGAAAACTGATATTTCGTATAATATATACGGAATCCATGATGGTTATAAGCAGCTGACCGACCAGTAGGGCTGTTAAATATCCTCCTATGCCTTTATATGGTATCAGAATAACGATTATGAGAATCTTGGCTATTGTTCCCACAATGGAATTGATAAAGGTGATATGAGCCTTTCCCAGTCCGTTTATAATGCTTCCAAGTGTCGTTGCCAAATATATAAGAGGACATATCCAGGCCAATATAACCAGATAATTTCCTGCCTCCTCACTATGAAACACGCTAATACCAAGATTTTTTCCAAACAGAATGAAAACACCTGTACTGATAATGCCGATTATTAGGCTGTATTTTATTGAAACTGTGGTTGTTCTTCCGATTGCATCATTATTTTCCATGGCCTGAGCCTCCGATACCGTGGGAAGAAGCAGTACAGCCAATGAATTTATAACGGCTGTGGGAAACATTATAAACGGTATGGACATTCCAACTAAGGTTCCATATGTACTTAAAGCATCACCGATGCTTAACCCGGATCTGCGAAGCATAGTCGGTATTAATACAGCCTCTACACTATGTAAAATATTAATAAGAAGTCGGTTGGTCGACAGGGGGACACTCAGAGACAGCAGATTCTTTATAATATTCTTTTTCTTCACGGTTTCGATATTAGGATTTGGCTTTCTGTGGATAATATCTTTATGAGCCCTTGTTACAAATAAGGATAGAAAATTATATATACTGGAGGTAATTTCTCCGATAACCAATCCCAGAACCGCCATCTCACAGATGATTTTAGGATCTCCCTGTCCTATCGTATAGGCGGCGATATATACAATGATCACCCTGACAATCTGCTCCAGTAACTGTGTAGACGCCGGTACACCGGCTTTTTTTAACCCATAGTAAAAGCCGTTAATAGAAGAGGTTAAGCCACAAAAGGGAAATACGACAGCCAGAATTCTAAGGGATGAGGCACTTCTTGGCTCTAAAAGAAACCGAAGTGCAATCACATTGGAGAATCTGTATAATAGTAAGGATAATATTAGAGCTATGGAAAATGAAAGCAGTAATCCCTGTCCCAGGATTTTCCCGATGTTATTATGGTTTTTCTTTCCCATTTCGGCAGCAACCAATCTGGATATGGCTGTTTGTATTCCTGTCGCATATATGGTAAATGCTATACCATAGATCGGAAATATCAGTTGATATATTCCCAGCCATTCGGCACCCATGATCTTCGATAGATATATTTTGTATAGAAACCCAATGACTCTGGTGATGAATCCCGCCAGAGTTAGAATCAGAGTTCCCTTTAGGATATTGCTTTTTTTAATATGCCTTCTACCGGCTATAGTGGCTTGCCTAACCTTCATTCTACTACCTCACCAGTCAATTTCTTTACTATATATATTTAAACAATTTTAAACTTATGTGTTATCAAAATTTTTAACTTATGTGTTATCAAAATTTTTAATTGACAAAACATATCCATAGTGATATATTAATATCCGAGTAATTTAATAGGAATTAAAACAGGAGGATATATAACCGTAATATTGTAGGAGGTTGAATTATGAAATTGACTACAAGAGGAAGATACGGATTAAGAGCTGTAATTGACCTGGCTGTTCATACCGATGATGAAGCGGTAGCATTGAGTCAGATTGCCGAAAGACAAGGCATATCAATGAATTATCTGGAACAGCTGATAGCTAAGCTAAAGAAATCAGGTATAGTTCATGGAATCCGTGGAGCGCAGGGTGGCTATGTACTGGCCATGCCGGCGGATGAAATTTCTGTAGGTGATATTTTGCGTGCTCTGGAAGGGGATTTAAGCCCCGTGGATTGCTACGAGCTAAATAACAGTGATACACCATGCAGTAGTTCAGATATATGTGTAACAAAATATGTATGGAAGCGTATAAGTGATAGTATAAATGACGCGGTGGATGGAATTATGCTCTCTGATCTTGTGGCTGAAAGCAAAAAAGTTCAAGCAGAAGCCGGCATTACACAAGTGAATCAGTCAAAGCAGACATGCTAAGTACACGAAAAAAAGATATGTAAGTATCAACATTAAATATTAGGAGATGACTACATGGAAAAAAAGATATACCTTGACAATGCGGCCACAACAAGGACCAGACCGGAAGTCTTAGAAGCTATGCTTCCGTACTTCAGTGATAAGTATGGCAATCCGTCCAGTGTATATGAATTTGCTTCGCAGAACAGGAAGGCACTCGATGAGGCGAGATTGACCATAGCTAATTCCATAGGTGCAGAAAGTGCGGAGATATACTTTACAGGCAGTGGAACAGAGGCGGACAATTGGGCGCTTATAGCCACAGCAGAAGCATATAGCAGTAAGGGAAATCATATTATAACATCTAAGATTGAACATCATGCGGTTTTGCATACCTGTGAATATCTTAAAAAACGTGGATATGAGATAACATATATAGATGTAGACGAGAACGGTATAGTTAAATTGGATCAGCTTGAGAAAGCAATACGTCCGACTACAATATTGATTTCAATCATGTTTGCCAACAATGAGATAGGGACTATACAGCCTATCAGGGAAATTGGAGAAATAGCAAAGAGGCATAAAATTTTATTCCATACAGATGCGGTACAGGCATACTGTCAAGTGGATATTAATGTTGATGAGTTGGGAATCGATATGCTGAGTGCCAGTGCACATAAGCTACACGGACCAAAGGCAATAGGCTTTCTATATATTAAAAAAGGCATAAAAATCCGTTCCTTTATTCATGGAGGAGCTCAGGAAAGAGGCAGACGTGCAGGAACAGAGAATGTTCCCTATGCAGTGGGCTTTGGAAAGGCAGTAGAGATTGCAATGGCCACCATGAAGGAAAGAACCAGGAAGGAGACAGAACTTCGTGATTATCTGATTAAGCGTGTGCTTGCGGAGGTTCCTTATACCAGGCTTAACGGTCATAGAACGAGGAGACTGCCCAACAATGCCAACTTTAGTTTTCAGTTTATAGAAGGTGAGTCTTTGCTTATTATGCTGGACATGAACAATATCTGTGCATCCAGTGGTTCGGCATGTACCTCGGGTTCATTAGATCCGTCCCACGTTCTTCTTGCCATAGGTTTACCTCATGAAATCGCCCATGGCTCATTGAGGCTTACCCTGAGTGAGGAGAATACTTATGAAGAAATTGATTATACTGTTGAAAAGATAAAGGAAATAGTAGATAAATTAAGGAAGATGTCACCGCTTTATGAGGACTTTCTTGCAAACACAATCAGATAAATTGGAGGAAAATATATGTATACGAAAAANGTAATGGATCATTTTGCAAATCCAAGAAATATGGGTGAAATAGAAAATCCCAGCGGTGTAGGTACGGTTGGGAACGCCAAATGCGGAGATATTATGAGAATGTACCTGAATATAGATGATAACGGTGTTATTCAGGATGTAAAATTCAAGACCTTTGGCTGCGGCGCTGCGGTAGCAACCAGCAGTATCGCTACTGAGCTTATAAAGGGAAAGACAGTGCAGGATGCTCTTAAGGTTACAAATAAAGCAGTAGTTGATGCCCTCGACGGTTTACCGCCTGTAAAGGTTCATTGCTCATTGCTGGCAGAGGAAGCGATTCATGCGGCATTATGGGATTATGCGGAGAAAAAAGGTATCGTTATAGAGGGATTGGAAAAGCCTAAATCAGATATTCATGAGGAAGAAAAGGAGCCAACTTATTAGGCTGTAGATTGGAGTTACCGATGCAAAAAGTAGTTGTAGGAATGTCGGGAGGAGTGGATTCCTCTGTGGCGGCATACCTTTTAAAAGAACAGGGATATGATGTCATAGGAGTCACTATGCAGATTTGGCAGGACGAGGACGTATGCTCCATATCTGAAAACGGAGGATGCTGTGGTTTAGGTGCGGTTGAGGATTCCAGAAGAGTTGCCGACGTCTTGGATATTCCTCACTATGTTATGAATTTCAAGAAGGAATTCAAAGCAAGTGTTATAGATTATTTCGTATCTGAATATGTCTCGGCCAGGACTCCGAATCCATGTATCGCATGTAACAGATTTGTCAAGTGGGAAGCACTTCTCGAAAGGTCTTTATCAATAGGGGCATCATATATTGCCACAGGACATTATGCTTCTATTGTAAGACTACAAAACGGCAGATACGCAGTCAAAAATTCTGTTACCTTGGAAAAGGACCAAACCTATGCATTATATAATCTTACACAGTTTCAGCTTAAGCATACACTCATGCCTGTGGGTGCTTATACCAAGGAGGAAATCAGGGCAATAGCTAATAAGCTAAAGCTACCTGTGGCAAATAAGCCGGACAGTCAGGAGATATGCTTTGTAACGAACAACAACTATGCTGAATTTATTAAGGAATATCTTGAGGACGAGGATAACAGAAGAATAATTGAGGAAAAGAGAGCGCATTACCAAAAAAATAAAATGAGTGCCGAATACGGCTTTGCACCCGGGAATTTTGTGGATACCAAGGGCAATATTCTTGGAAGACATAAGGGATTAGCTCATTACACCATAGGTCAAAGAAAAGGACTTAATATTGCCTTAGGCAGGCCGGTATTCGTAAAGGAATTAAAGCCGGATACCAATGAGGTGGTTCTGGGAGATTCAGAGGATGTATTTACGGACCGCTTCTATGTTGGCAATATTAACTTTATGTCTATAGAAGACCTGGCCGATGAAATGGTTGTAAATACGAAAATCCGCTACAGTCACAAGGGCGCAAGGTGCAACATAAAAAGGACGGCAGCGGATAGAATCCTATGTATATTTGATGAGCCTCAAAGGGCAGTTACTCCCGGACAGGCAGCAGTATTTTACAAGGACGATTATATTGTCGGCGGTGGAACCATATTATCTGATTAGTTCGATACACCGGAATAATTTACAGACTCTGCATGATGGGCTTACCCTCTTTAAAGATTGTATAGTAGCGGAAGCCGATGGATTTTAGGAGCTGCTCAATTCGGTTAAAATCGTAGCAAAGATGCTCCGGTATATGGGCATCTGAACCGATGGTGATGATTTCTCCACCCAGCTCCTTATATCGTTTTAAAATCTCGGTTTTGGGATGTGGATGCCCAAAGCCGTATTTATATCCCGATGTATTAGCCTCTATACCTTTGCCGTTATCAATAATGGTTTTTAAGATTTCATCCAGAACATCAGCATAATAGGGATATGAGTACTCTCTGTATTTAATCTTGTTGCCCGGAGCATATCGAACAATATAATCTATATGACCGCATACATTAAAGCCCTGAAAGTCCTCACAGTTTCTCTTAATCGTTTTAAAGCACCTGAGTATTCCCTCCTCCTCAGACTTATCCTTCCAATAATCCGGATAATATGGATCCATTTGGTCTACAACATGGACAGAGCCTATTACAAAATCAAATGGATAGGAATTGATAAGATTATTCATTTGATCTATAACATGGGGCTGAAATCCAAGTTCGATACCCATAAGAATCTCGATCTCAGATTCATATTTTTCCTTCATAGCCCTGAGCTCTTCAACATAATTCTCTACATCTAAAACAAATGGATATTTATATATTTTAGGATAGTCATAATCCATATGGTCTGTGAAGCACAGGGTTTTTAACCCCAGCTTTATTCCTTGATTAATAATATCCTCCATGGGAGCCTTCCCGTCACTGGAAAAGTTTGAATGTACATGAAAATCAGCTGTAATCATATTATATTCCTCCTTATTCAACCCTTTTTATTGCCGAGATGTCCGTATCTGCCATAATAGAATAATTGGTACTGTATATGACGAAACCCGGAGCCCTACCGCTGGGTTTTTTAATATTTTTTCTCTGAGTATAATCAATTTCAACCTTAGTTGCATCCTTGGCAGCGCTATAATAAGCAGCAAGTGCGGCTGCCTCCACAAAGGTTCTGTCCGGTAATTCTTTATTGCCGGATTTTACTATGACATGGGAGCCGGGCAGGTTCTTGGCATGAAACCACCAATCAGAGCCTTCCGCCAGTTTAAATGTAAGTTCTTCATTTTGATAATTATTTTTCCCTACGTATATATCATAGCCATCAGAAGATTTATAGTGGAAAGGTCTACTTTTTGATTTTTTACCCGCTCCAGATTTCTTCGAAACAGATTTTCCCTTGATGTAGCCATATTCAATAAGCTCTTGCTTAAGGTCTGCTAAATCATGCTCATCAGTTGCTATTTCCAAGGATGAACGTATTGATTCCAAATGTTCTATTTCATCTTTGGTTTCCTGAATCAATAAGGTCAAGGCCTCATATGTCCGCTTGAGCTTATTATATTTCTCAAAATACTTTTTTGCATTATCCAAAGGAGAAATGGTGGGATCCAGTGGTATACGGATATCTTCATTATTTTCGTAGTAGTTTTGGGTAATCAATTCCTTAGCTCCCGGCTCCAATCCGTAACCATAGGCGGTGATAAGCTCACCGTATACCTTGTATTTATCCCTTTTGTCCGTATCTTCCAGCTGTTTGAGCTGCAAATCATATTTTTTCGTAGAGCGTTCAATGGCATTGGCGACCAGTTTTCTAAGATCCGCGGATTTTTGATGCATTCTTGATGCTGCATTTTTTGATGCATAATATGTTTCAAGCATGACTGATGCAGATGGTTGGCTCTGTATTTCATAAGCCGAAAAGCTGGTCAGCGGTATGCTTGAGAATTCTCTAGGGCCTTTACTTCCCATAACGATATGAGGTAAAAATTCGTTTTTCTTGACCAATTCTATGACATTTTCAAAATTCCTGTATAGATGAAGTCCTGTATCCTTATTAAGAATTGATGTCGATTCACCCGCATCGATAGAAGCCCTGTAACAAATTTCATTAGCTATTAAAGGGCTGATACCCGTAAGGCTTGTATATATGGCCTTGCCAATGGGCAGGCTCTTACTCAGGATATTATCCATGAAGAAATCAAAGTCTATGGTTAAGGGATTAGCCTTATTGGAGGTTTGGGGAATAAAATATTCTCTTCCGGGTAATACCTCACGAACCGAGCTCATAAACTGGTTAACCCGCTTGATGCTGTCAATAATAANCATTTTATCATCACAAAAGATTATGTTACTATGCTTACCCATCAATTCAATGATAAGATATTTGACCTTCAAATCACCAAGCTCGTCCATATGCTCCAGTTTAATAGAAACAATTCTTTCGAGACCGGGCTGTGTAATATCAAGAATTTTTCCGTTATTAAGATGCTTACGAAGCAGCATACAGAAATTCGGGGCTGTCATGGGATTGGGCTTGGTATGCTCTGTCAGATATATCAATGGCATACCGGCTCCCGCAGAAAGGAATAATTTATATACTTCTCTGTCAGTTCCCTTTATTGTTAACAGCAGTTCATCTCTCTCCGGCTGAGCAATCTTATTAATTCTGCCACCAATCAGAACATTTCTTAATTCATATACAACATTTGCAATTACAATTCCGTCCAGTGCCATAATAACCTCCATCCATCTATCGTACACAGTATAACAATTGTAGCATAGCAATGCAATAAGCAGAAAATGAAAAAACTACCACAAGAATTTTCAAGAGCTTTATAGTATAATACTTTTGTAACATATTTAATAATTATGTAATATTACATAACAGTGGAGGCTTAGTATGACTAGAAAGACACTAAAGATTGCTACATACTGTATGATAGGTTCGTTAGCATTTATGGGAGGCACAAAAGCATCGTATGCTTCGGCACAATCAATAGCGGGGATATCTGTTATATTGGAAGACATCAGTATAAATCCTGATATAACGACCTCAGATATTAATGATATACTGGAGCCAATTATAGAATATCAGGATTTGGCAATAGCAAAAGTCGCAAACTACGTGAATATCAGAAGTAAGGCAAGTACTAACAGTAAAGTGGTAGGAAAGCTGTATAATAAAGGAACTGCTACAATCCTTGGAAGTGAAGGAGAATGGGTTAAGGTTAAATCGGGAAATGTAACCGGGTACATAAAATCAGATTACCTGTATACAGGAAGTAAAGTTTATGAAATGGCAGATCAGGTAAAAACCAGGCTGGCCACAATAAAGGTAAACATACTCAATGTAAGATCCGAAGCAAATCTGAATTCCTCCGTAGTAATACAGGTACCAAAGGGACAGAGATTTGAAGTGCTTAAGGAGAGTAATGATTGGATAAAGATATCTGTAGGAAGTAAATCGGGATATGTATATGCTGATTATGTGGATATAAAGACCGATTTCAAGGAAGCTGTTTCGATAGAGGAGGAGCAACAGATAACAAAGCTGGAGAACGAGAGAAAAGAGAGACAAAAGAATAATNCGGCTTCATCTCTAAGACAAAGGATTGTTAATTACGCCATGCGTTTCAAGGGAAATCCCTATGTATGGGGAGGCACCAGTCTGACCAGAGGTGCTGACTGCTCCGGCTTCACCCAGTCTGTACTAAAGAATTTTGGCATCTNGATACCCAGAACGTCCAGGCAGCAGTCAAGGGGAGGACGGAGAGTATCCATGGATAAAATACAACCCGGTGATCTGATATTCTATAGAAAAAACGGAGTCGTAAATCATGTGGCAATGTATATCGGAAACGGCAAGGTTATAGGAGCGGCAAGCAGAAAAGAAGGAATAACCATCAAAAACTATAACTATAGAACACCATATAAAGCAGTGAGCTATATAAACCGCTAATGAGTACCAGGTACGGTACCAGGTACCGTACCTGGTACCGAATATAAGCACGATACCTTACAAATCAAGGATTATCGTGCTTTTTTAATGCCTTTTGGTACCAGGTACAGGCCGATAAGGTACCAGGTACAGCCCCAAAATGTACCTGGTACGCAAAAAATATATTGACATATAATATTATATGGTATATAGTATTGTTAAAATAATAATATTATATTAGATNAATCCGGAAGGGAGTGAATGAGATGGTATTCAATACCGGTTCGGCTTTACTTGATGCGATTGTGCTTGCCATTATTTCTAAGGAACCGGAAGGTACGTATGGATATAACCTGACGCAAGAGGTTCGTAAAGCAATCGAGGTTTCGGAATCAACTTTATATCCTGTGCTGCGTAGGCTACAGAAGGATGGCTGTCTGGAAACATATGATATGGAATTTGCCGGACGTAATAGAAGATACTATAAAATCACAGACACCGGTCTGGCACAGTTAAGATTATATATGAGTGAATGGGTTATCTATTATAAGAAAATAAACAATATTTTTGAGGGAGTGAAATAGATGTCTAGGTTTGATTTTATGAGAAAACTGGAGAGCTTACTGTCTGATATACCCTTAGAAGAGCGAAATGAAGCTTTAAAATATTACAATGATTATTTTGATGATGCGGGAGTGGATAATGAGGAGAACATAATCAATGAACTTGGAACTCCTGAAAGAATAGCGGGTATCATTAAAGCGGAGCTTAGGGCGGAGAGAAGCTCCGGTCAGGACAGAGGTGTCTTTACTGAAAAGGGATACAAGGATACTGTCTATGAGGAAAAGAAATTCGAGGTTATTAAGCCTCAGGAGAGACAGGAGAGAGCAGAACAAAACAGCAACAATAATGCAAATCTCATACTTATTATTCTTATCTGTATATTTGCATTACCTGTTGGAATTCCTCTGTTTTTTACGGTTTTGGGCTTGATTATAGCTGCTATTGCCGTTGTGGTATCATTATTATTCGGATTTGGAATCATAGGCATAGCCTTAGTTCCTTCAGGTATAGCCATGATTTTTGCCGGACTCGTAAAAATGGGGATTCCAACCATTGGACTTTCTCTTTGCGGAGGAGGGCTGGTCTTATTAGGTCTTGGGGTATTATTTGTCATGCTGAGTGTTTGGTTATGCAAAACATTACTTCCGGCAATTATAAAGGGAATAGTTAATATCTGCAGACTTCCCTTTAAGAATAGGAGTGTGAGCGCATGAAGGTAATTACAAAAATCACTTTGAGTGTTGCATTAATCTGTATCGGAGTCGGAATCGGATTACTGTTTATAGCAGGTGGTAGGAGATCATCTTTTAAATATACATCCGCCTATTCTGTCGAGAACACAGTGAAGGATGTTAAAAGGATGGAAATAAGTATTGATTACGGTGAATTGACCATAACCCAGGGAGATGAGTTTTCCATTTCGGCGAATAATCTGTATAACACGGATGACCTTAATTCTTATGTATCCGACGGAACATGGGTTATAAGTCATGATACAAGCTACGGATTTAGATTATTTGGTTTTAGTATTCCTGTTTCAATTGGAGGAATAGAAGATTTTAATTCTCCGAGAATATATATAACCGTACCTAAGGATTTTCATGCAGAAGAGATTAAGGTTNTTTTAAATGCAGGAGTGCTAAGGACCGATAACCTAAGTGCCGACAGAGGAAGATTTAAGGTAAATGCAGGCTTTCTGGAGATAGACGGCCTGGAGATTAACGAAGAAATAAACGTCTCAGTCGATGCAGGATATATTAAACTAAAGAAGGTTGATATTAAGAACCTAATAGCCGATTGTAATATTGGTTCTATAAACATAGCAGGATTAGTGACCGGGGACAATAGAGTATACTGTGATTTAGGCAAAATCAAATTAGATATTGATGATAATATGGATAATTATTCCTTTGATATTGATTCTGATTTTGGAAATGTTATAATTAATGATAGAAGCTATTATAAAAGGAATATTAATAGATACAGCTCTAATGACAAAGGGAACTTCCTGTTAAGAGTTAATCTTGGAAATGTGTCTTTGGATTTTCGTGACCGCTAAGCATAATATTTTTATAAATAAATATATAAAATATGAGTAATAAATATAGCGGATTTGACCTATAGACTTATCCGCATAAGGTATAGATAAGAAGGATAGAGAGGAGGGTTTTCATGGAGCCTAAAAAGTTATATCGTTCAAATAGGGATAAGATGATTTGTGGCGTATGTGCAGGAATTGCAGAGTATCTTAATATGGATCCTACTGTTATAAGGCTGTTATGGGTTTTATTCAGTGTTTTTGGAGTAGGACTNTTCGTTTATATTATTGCTGCAATTATTATGCCNGTTAAAGAATACTAATAAATTAAAGTGAATAAGGGACCGTTAAAATATACAGGAGATTACTCTATTCCAACACTCGTGTCTACAACCGTAAAAGCACACAAGGTAAATGTCTTAAACGGAGCAAGGTCCGCTTAAGACAAAGTGGGTGTATAATGAGTATATAGGTAATCTCCTGTTGTATATAACAGTCCCTTATTTTTTACAGTCCATTTTTACAGTAAAATACTAATCTAAAACTTTTGAAATAATTTTTATAATCTGCTCTGCTTCGAAGGGTTTTGTTAAGAATTCAACGGCACCGTATTTAATGGCATCCACCATCTTGGTTTTTTGCCCAGCTGCTGTCACCATAACAACCTTGGCATTCTTATCAGTATCCATAATCTCCTTCAATGCTTGCAGTCCATCCATTACCGGCATAGTGATATCCATAGTAGTAATATCAGGTTGAAGCTCCTTGTACTTGACAACAGCCTCTTCTCCGTTAATAGCTTCCCCGACTACCTCATGTCCACTATCCTCAAGAATATTTCTGAGTATTTTTCTTGAAGTTTTGGAATCATCAACTATAAGAATTTTTGCCATATCTACTCCTCCTACTTTATTTCAACCTTATGGTCGACAACGACCAATAAGTCGGATTGTTTTCTGTCTATAACTATAGGTACAACATATATATCACCATCAGTCAACAAGGTTTTGTTCTTATTAAATTTAGGAGGTGTCATATCAATATGTATATCCTCTGTGCTTAGCTTAGAAGCATATAATCCATTGCTACAGTTAATGAATTCGCAGACGGAGTCAAATGCATCCTCATCCAAACTTTCAAATTCTTCTTTAGCAAACGGACTTGCTATCTTTAACAGAGCGTCATCCTCGCCAGCAAATGCCACGAATAATTCATGGTCTCCTATAAGCTGCTGATACGCAATGGAATCAAGTTTGTATTCCTTAGTCATATATGCTTTCTTTAGTTTAATATTATTATTAATAAACCGTATTATATTTCGTATTGCCAGTGTTATACACTCGCCTGCCAACGGAATATTAGTATCTACAAATACAGGAATTATTCTGTCAATATCACCGGATTTGAGTGCTTCAAGTTCTGTATCTGAAAAATTATTTTCATTCTTAAAATTCTCGAGTGCTGACTCGATTTGGTCCATAGTCATAATATTATTTTCCGTTAGTGTCTGAACAAACTTAAGATAGGAATTTCCCTGTAGATTTAACAAATAATTAACTTCTTCCTTAAGTAAATACCCCTTCTCAATAGCCATGTCACCAAAACGACTATCCTTTTGCTTTTGTAGCTCATTAAGCTCCTCAGCTTGTTTTGTAGTCAACAGTTTTTCGGCAACAGCAATCAGTCCTAATTTGGCACGGGATGTTTGTTGCTGCTTCATGACTTCCTCCAGCTGAGATTGAGAAATTATATTCCTTTCTAATAAGTAATCCCCAAAATAAAGCCCGAACATGATATTTCTCCTTTCGTTTCAGTAATTCTTCCCTATTACGCTTATAATAATTATATTCTACCTAATTTTACCACTAGGAACCATATATATATAATATACAACAAAATTAATAAAAAATATAGTCTTTATTTGAAAATAATCAAATTTTTATTAAAAAGTGTAAATTGTACCGACAATAATGTAAAATAATGNCTACTTTTGACAATAAAAATAAAAAACATTAACTAAATCGAGCAAATGTTGAACATTATCATGCAAATTGTATCAATTACGCATACTAATAGGCATGGATTTCGACTTAAAATATTGATGACAATTATGTCCACCTATGTTAAAGTAATGAATAAGTTAAGAGAATGTTGGAGGTAGACATGAAGAAATTAGTAGAATTAATATCCGAGGATGTTACGCAGGCATTTATATCAAAAGGATACGATGAAAAATACGGAGTTGTAACACCGTCAAATAGACCGGACCTTTGCCAGTTTCAGTGTAACGGAGCAATGGCGGCGGCAAAAGCATATAAGAAAGCACCGATTATGATTGCACAGGAGATTGTTGAGGTGCTGCAGGATAACAGCAGAATCAAAGAGATTACGGCAGTTATGCCCGGCTTTATAAATATTACCTTGAGTGATGAATTCCTGGCCGAGTATATAAATGATATGCGGATTAATAAGGATTTTGGCTGTGAGAAGGAGAAATCACCGAAGAAGGTTATTATTGATTATGGCGGCCCCAATATCGCAAAGCCTCTTCATGTAGGCCACATGCGTTCGGCTATCATAGGTGAGAGCCTAAAACGTATATTCAAATTCATGGGAAATGATGCAATCGGTGATGTGCATCTGGGCGACTGGGGCACACCGATGGGATTGGTTATCGCCGAGCTTAAAAGAAGGAAGCCCGATCTGATTTATTTTGACGATAACTACACCGAAGAATACCCGGCAGAGGCTCCGTTTACCATATCTGAGCTGGAGGAAATCTATCCGGCGGCAAGTGCATATTCCAAGGAAAATCCGGAGTTTCTGGAAGAAGCAAAGCGTATTACCTACCTTATGCAAAACGGTCATAGGGGATATATGGCTCTTTGGAAGCACATGCAGGATGTGTCTGTAACGGATCTTAAGAAAATCTATGATAACCTAAATGTGTCCTTCGAGCTTTGGAAGAAGGAAAGTGATGCACAGCCTTATGTTAAAGATATGGTTGAGTATCTTAAAATTAATAATTATGCACGTTTAAGTGATGGAGCATTAGTAGTAGATGTAAAAGAAGAGGCTGATACCAAAGAAATTCCACCATTCATGATTCTAAAATCTGACGGTGCCACATTGTACAGCACTACCGATTTGGCAACCATAGTGGAGAGAATGAAGCTGTTTGATCCTGACCACATTATATACATTACAGATAAGAGGCAGGAGTTGCATTTTGAAATTGTATTTCGATGTGCAAAGAAGACAAAGCTGGTGAAGGAGGATACAAAGCTTCAGTTTATCGGCTTTGGTACCATGAACGGTAAGGACGGCAAGCCCTTTAAGACCAGGGATGGCGGCGTTCTTCGCTTGGAATATCTTATAAAGATGGTAACCGATGAGGTGTACCGCAAGATTATGGAAAGCAGAAGCATGGATGAAGAGGAGGCAAAGCAGATAGCAGCAAAGGTCGGTTTGGCCGCCTTAAAATACGGAGACTTATCGAATCAGGCATCCAAGGACTATGTATTTGACCTGGAGCGCTTTACTTCCTTTGAGGGAAATTCGGGACCCTATATACTCTATACAATAGTCAGAATCAAATCCATCCTGGAAAAATTCAATGCCACAGGAAAGAGCATTAGTTCCGATATGCGTATTCTACCCGCTTCATCAGCGGTAGAGAGGGAGCTTATGCTGCAGATTACAAGGTTTAGCGATTTGATACATTTGGCATATGAGGAGCAGGCTCCCCATAGGATATGCCAGTATATATATGATTTGGCCGATAAATTCAGTAGCTTTTATCATGACACGAAGGTAATCTCTGAGGATTACAGCGAGGAAAGGCAGGGCTCATTAATCCTTATGATTACCCTTATACAGGAAATACTGCTGACCTGCATAGACCTACTTGGATTTGAGGCTCCGGATCGTATGTAATCGGTACCTAATCGGTATCAGGTACCCTTATGGAGGTTATGATGTATCGCTTAATATCAAAAATATCGGTATATAAAAATTTTGATGAAGACAATCTAATAGTAAAGCTGTCAAAAATCTTCCTGGAAATGGATTATATTAAGAAGATGAACAATCCTCCGGGTTTGGATGATATTGATAAGGATGGCTTTATATCCAGAATATATACCCTTATCAACGAGCTTTTAGATGTTGCCACTATGTATGGATTTGATGAGAATCTATGGCAGAACTATCTGGCATATACATTGGCGAATATGGAGAATCCATTTACGATCACCTGTGAGAAGACGGGGGCCAGAGACGGTACGGTCAACCGGCTTGCGAAAGCAGACCTTAAAATATTCATGGACTTATTTCACTATGATTTTAGTGATATTGAAAAGGAACTGGGGATTGACTGTTTTTCCGTTATCACTGATTATAAGGCCATAGAAAAGAGCAGCGGAAGATACAATAAGAGTGTCAGCGACAAGGTTAGAATGCTCAGCACCAAAATTGCTTCGGCCGAGAATGAGGAAGAGGCCTTTACAATAGTGACTAATTTCTATCGGGATTACGGTGTTGGGAAATTGGGGCTTAACAAGGCATTTCGATTATCCCGAGAGCACGGGAAGCTGGAGCTTGTTCCCATTACTAACACCCTGGAGGTAAGGCTTTCTGATTTGGTTGGCTATGAACAGCAGAAACAGAAGCTTATAGATAATACCAGAGCCTTTGTGGAGGGTAAGAGAGCCAACAATGTTCTGCTGTTTGGTGACAGCGGCACAGGTAAATCCACGTCTGTAAAGGCTATTCTTAATGAATATTACGATAAAGGTCTTCGTATGATTGAAATCTATAAGCACCAGTTTAAGGACCTGTCAACAGTTATATCTCTTATAAAGAACAGAAATTACAGATTTATTATATTTATGGATGATCTGTCGTTTGAAGAGTTTGAGATTGAGTATAAATATCTTAAGGCTGTGATTGAGGGAGGTCTTGAGATTAGACCTGATAATGTGCTTATATATGCTACGTCCAATCGAAGGCATCTTATAAGAGAAACATGGAATGACAGAACTGACATGGAGACCGATGGAGACATACATCGTTCGGACACCATGGAGGAGAAGCTGTCATTGGTAGACCGCTTTGGAATAACGATTAATTTCTCGTCACCTTCTCCTAAGGAATATCTGGAGATAGTTAAGCAGCTTGCCATAAGACAGGGAATAAACCATCTTACACAGGATGAGCTCTTTGCCGAAGCAAAAAAATGGGAGCTGCATCATGGAGGTTTATCGGGACGTACAGCCCAACAGTTTATTGATTATCTGGCGGGTAGGATATAAATGCATGAGGAGGGGGTAACCTTTGCTTTTATTTATTAAGAACGGTTATGTGGTCGATCCGGGTTCAAATATTGAAGGAAACTATGATGTTCTGATTAAGGATGACCGTGTCTGTAGTGTGGAATTAAGAGGGTGTATGAATGAGGCCGATATAAAGGCCGACAGAGTAATAGATGCATCCAATATGCTGGTAATCCCCGGTTTAATCGATCTTCATGTACATCTACGGGAACCGGGTTATGAATATAAGGAAACCATACTTACCGGGGGAAGGGCTGCAGTCGCAGGTGGGTATACAACCATATGTGCAATGCCCAATACGAAGCCGGCATATGATAATCCCGATACCATAAACTATGTCTTCGAGAAGGCTAAGAATGACTTGATTAATATCCTTCCGATCGGAGCTATAACCATGGGTCAGGAGGGTGAAAGGCTTACGGATATACCTGAGCTTATTAAGGCAGGTGCGGTTGGAATAAGTGAGGACGGAAAATCAGTTATGGATACCTCTCTATATGCCAAGGCCATGGAACAGGCAGCAATACTTAATACAATAGTATTTGCTCATTGTGAGGATAAATCACTTGCTTCAAACGGAGTCATAAATGCCGGATCAAAAGCAATGGAGCTGGGCCTTGAGGGCATAAGTAATGCTGTGGAGGATATTATAGTGGCAAGGGATATAATACTTGCCAAGGAAACAGGTTGTAGACTCCATTTATGTCATTGTTCAACTAAGGGCAGTGTCAATATGCTTGAAATGGCAAAAAACAACGGGATATTAGTAACCGGAGAAACCTGTCCCCATTACTTTGCTCTATCGGATGATGATATTCCCGGAGATGATTCCAACTTCAAAATGAATCCACCCCTTAGAAGTACAAGGGATGTAGAAGCAATTATATATGCACTTAAAAACGATGTCCTCGATGTAATTGCTACCGACCATGCGCCTCATTCCAAGGAGGAGAAGAATAAGTCATTTAAAGAAGCTCCGTTTGGGATAGTAGGACTGGAAACGGCACTTTCAATTACTTATACAAAGCTTGTAAGAACCGGTATTCTAAATAAAGCACAGATGGTTGAGAAAATGAGCCTTAACCCGGCAAAGATTTTAGGAATCGACAGGGGATGTATCGGTGAGGGGAAAATAGCTGATATAACGATTATCGACCCGAATGATGAGTTCACCATAGATAAACATAAGTTCTTCTCAAAAGGAATGAATACGCCTTTTCATGGGAAAAGGGTATATGGAAGAGTATTATATACCATTGTATCGGGAGAAGTAAAATACGAGTATATCAATATGAAAAATACTATAAAACAGTCGGAGGGGAGACATGATTAATAAGCTTACAGAAAGAATTCAGAGGCTGGAGGCACCCATAGTGGTCGGACTCGATCCCATGCTTAATTATATACCTGAGCATATAATAAAGGATGCATATAGTAGCATGGGTGAGAATTTATCCGGTGCCGCAGAGGCCATATGGCAATATAATAAGTGTATCATAGATGCCATATACGATTTGGTTCCTGCTGTAAAGCCACAGATAGCCATGTACGAGCAATTCGGCATAGAGGGAATGAAGACTTATGTGAAAACCTTGGAATATGCGAAGAGTAAGGGGTTAATTGTCATAGGTGATGTAAAGCGAGGTGACATTGGATCCACCTCGGCGGCATATGCAACAGGCCATCTGGGTAAGGTAAATATAGGCGGTAAACAGTTCAGAGGATTTGATGAGGATTTTATTACCGTAAATCCTTATCTTGGCTCCGATGGGATTCTACCGTTTATCGATGTATGTAAGCAGGAAAACAAGGGTCTGTTTATACTTGTTAAGACATCGAATCCCTCCAGTGGAGAATTTCAGGATCAGCTTATCAATAACCGTCCATTGTATGAGCATGTCGGAAAGAAGGTAGCCGAGTGGGGAGAACTGTTTATGGGACATGAATACAGTTATATAGGGGCGGTTGTAGGAGCGACCTATCCTGAGGTGGGTAAGGTGCTAAGAGAGCTTATGCCTAAAACCTTTATACTTGTTCCGGGATATGGAGCTCAGGGAGGTAAGGCGGAGGATCTAAAGCATTATTTCAATGATGATGGTCTGGGAGCAATTGTGAATTCTTCCAGAGGAATAATCGCGGCTTATAAGCTTCCGAAATATGAGGCCTATGGGGAAACAGGATATGCGGATGCTTCAAGACAGGCAGTATTAGATATGAGAGAGGATCTGAAAAAAGCCTGGAGCAGATAAGAACTCAAGAATTCAATATAATATATTAAAAAAGTGGTTGATACAAAATCACACATGGCTTAATAATATGCACTGATTTTGTATCAACCACTTTAAATATTTCTTATATAATTTTCTTCGGCTCGGGATATTCTATTCCGAATGTTTCTACCGAAACTTTTTTCATGACCTGTGGTTCCAGCGGTAAGTCAGAATAATCGGTCTTTGTTTCGGCGATCTTATTTACAACGTCCATACCCTCAATCACTTTTCCGAATGCAGCATAGGAGCCGTCCAGAAGTGGAGAATCTTTATGCATAATAAAGAACTGAGAGCCTGCCGAATTAGGTCTTTGTGTTCTTGCCATGGATATGACTCCGGCACTATGCTTAAGCTTGTTATCAAAATTATTGTAAGTAAATTCACCCTCAATGGAGTACCCGGGTCCACCGGTACCATTTCCATCCGGATCTCCGCCTTGAATCATGAATCCGCGAATAACCCTATGGAATAATAGGCCGTCATAGAAACCTTTGTTGACTAAAGAGATAAAATTATTGACTGTATTTGGGGCGATCTCAGGATATAACTCCAGTTTCATAATGTCTCCGCTTTGCATTTCAATAGTAACGATAGGATTCATCTTATTATCTATGTCCTTTCTGATTTGATAAGGTTCGTCTTTGAAAGCTGTCGGTGGTAAATATAACACAATAGAAAGTTTTTTGTCAAGGCGGGTATAAATATTGATTAAAATTACATAAATAAATTTCTTCATCCAGGATTTTATTGTATAAAATTAATCATCCATTCATTTCCATCATATGACATGATATTAAATTCTTTGGTATAGTATCCCAAGTAAATGATAGATAGAATATACAGAAATTGATTGCATTTTCCATATAGTTCTTATATAGTTATTATGATAAATATGGAAGGTGGGGTGAGCGATTTCTTATGGATGATATAATAAGAGTCGAAAATCTTTCAAAGCGGTTTGGAGATGTAAAGGCTGTAGACAAAATCACCTTCAGCGTAAAAAAAGGTGAGCTCTTTGGATATTTAGGAGTCAACGGAGCCGGTAAATCAACGACTATAAATATGCTTTGTACTCTTTATCCTCCCGATTCAGGAAGAGTAGAGATTTGCGGACATGAGCTTGGCAAGAATAACAATGCGATTAGGCGACAGCTCGGCGTAGTATTCCAGCATAATACTTTGGATTCATTGTTAACCGTAAGACAAAACCTACTAAGCAGAGCATATTTATATGAAAAGGATTCGGGCATAATTAAACGAAATCTGGACATGGTTTGTGATACTCTCGATATAGGCCCATTACTTGACAGACAATACCGCAAACTGTCCGGAGGGCAGAAAAGAAGATGTGAAATAGCCCGGGCAATAATGAACCAGCCTGCGATATTATTTTTGGATGAACCTACAACGGGATTGGACCCTCAGACGAGACGTATGGTATGGAGGAGTGTGGAGCGTCTTCGTAAGGAGTATAATATTACCATATTCTTGACGACCCATTATATGGAGGAGGCCGCAAGGGCTAATAATATAGCTATAATTGACGAGGGTAGGATAGCAGCATATGACTCACCGTTTAAGCTTAAGGAGACCTATGCTTCCGATAGAATTCGTGTCTTTTCTGACAGCTATGATAAGGTTATCGAAATAGCCAATAAATATAAAATGACCTACAAAGAAAAGAGTAATCATATAACAATCACTATACCCGATACTAGGTCTGCAATTCCGATACTGGATGAGCTATCACCCCATATCAACTCNTTTGAGGTAGTACAGGGTACGATGGATGACGCCTTTTTGAATATTACAGGAAAGCAGCTATCATATGGGGAGGTGCAAATATGAGAGCATTAAGTAACATAGTAAAAAGGAATTTATCGGTTTATATAAAGGACAAAGAAAATGTCTTTTATACATGTTTGTCAATGCTGATAATTATACTTTTAATGCTTGTATTCCTCGGGGATATGAATATTGACATTGTTAAGGATGCCTTACGCCATATGGATAAGCTGATGCAGGAGACAGTATTACCTTCAGAATCGCTGTTACCGGGGACCAGAAATCCTGCCCTTGATGATACCAATGCAAAAACTCTCGTGCTTTCATTAATAATAGCAGGTATAACCATAGTAAACGGGATTTCAGCATCAATCGGAATGTTAAGCATGATGAGCTGGGACGAGGAGACAGGTAAGCTGGCCGGATATTATGTTGCTCCTATATCGCGGTTTATTTTGGTATCCGGTTATGTGATATCGGCAATTTTCCTCAGTATTATTTTTAGCGTCGGTACCGTAATCATATCAGAGGTAATATTGGTTCTGACAGGAGGGACAATTATGTCTCCAACCTTGGCAATAAAGGTTTTGGGTATCATAGTATTGAATTCCTTTTCAACCACTGCCTTTCTGTTTTTTATAACCAGTCTGGCACGAACTAGAAGCGCTTATAACGGAATAACAACCTTAGTAAACACTCTTTCGGGCTTTATCACAGGTATGTATGTTCCTATAGGCATTATGCCCGGTATCGTAAGAAATGCGCTGGCATTCATACCGATGGCTCAAGGAAGTGCGTGGATACGGAAGGAATTTACCTGGGATGCACTAAATACTACCTTTGCGGGTCTCCCAAAGGAAGCGATTACGGAATACTGTGAAATTACCGGCATGAACTTAAAACTGGGTGATACGGTATTCACACCCTGGATGCAATGTATACTGTTGCTGGTGAGCGGTGTGTTGTTTATGCTGTTATCCTCATTAATGATGAGTAAGAAAAAAGTAAGAGACAGGTAAGGTCAAACCATACTTGTATTTTAAAATTTGCTTGTTTATAATTAAGGAAAGGATTTGATAATCATGGGCAGAGTACATACCTTTAGTGTAAAGACGCCTCAAACCACTGCAATGTTGGATATTACAAGACAGGTTCAGGAGGCCGTTATCAACAGTAAGGTAATGAACGGGATATGCGTGGTATTTGTTCCCCATACAACAGCGGCAGTTACAATAAATGAAAATGCCGATCCGGACGTGGTTCGGGATTTTCTTATGGAAATAAATAAGGTGATACCATTTTCGGATGGCTATCATCATATGGAGGGAAATTCGGCTGCTCATATAAAATCCAGTCTGATGGGATTTTCCGAGACCATAATCATTGAGGACGGAAGACTGCTTCTGGGGACCTGGCAGGGTATTTACCTTACTGAATATGACGGGCCCAGGGTAAGAAAAGTTCATGTTAAAATTATCGAGGGATAAAAGAGGGAGCATACAATGTCGGTAGCAATAAAGAGAAGCATCAGGGTATTACAGAATAACAGGATTGAAGACGGAATATATGATATGTGGTTGGAGGCGGAAGATATTGTGGCAGATGCCACACCCGGACAGTTCATATCTCTTTACTGCAATGAAGGGGGAAGAATGCTTCCAAGGCCCATAAGTATATGTGAAATCAACAGGAAGGATGGAACAGTCCGCCTGGTATACCGGGTCATAGGAAGAGGAACAGAGGAATTCTCGAGGCTTAAGGCAGGAGATTCAATAGAATGTATGGGTCCTCTGGGAAGGGGATTTACCTTAGAACGAAGTAAAGCTCTCATTGTAGGCGGAGGAATTGGAATACCTCCACTGCTTGAGCTTGCCAAGCAGCTCGGCTGTGAAAAAAGCATTGTTCTCGGCTATAGGGATGTAACCTTTTTGAATAGGGATTTTGAAGATCACGGCAATGTGTATATAGCCACAGAGGACGGGAGCACGGGGACTAAGGGAAATGTCTTGGATGTTATTAGGGCATATAACCTTAAGGCTGATATTATATATGCCTGCGGTCCGACACCGATGCTAAAGGGCATTAAGGAATATGCGGCAGCTAATCGGATAATGGCTCAGCTGTCCCTGGAGGAGCGGATGGCCTGCGGCATAGGAGCATGTCTCGCATGCGTATGTAAGTCATCTAAGGTGGATCATCATTCAAATGTGAACAATAAGAGGATATGTAAGGAAGGACCGGTATTTTATGCCGATGAAATAATTTTATAATATATATTAATTACAATGGCATATAGTATGGGATAGAATAAGGTAGAAGAGCATGAAGAAAAAAAGCATTAAAGATGTTAATATGGAAGTTAATATTGCCGGTATTTCATTTAAGAATCCTGTAACCACTGCCTCAGGGACCTTTGGGTCAGGCATGGAATATGGCGATTATGTGGACTTATCAAGACTGGGAGCGGTTACTACAAAGGGAGTTTCTACGATACCCTGGTTAGGAAATCCTACTCCCAGAATAGCCGAAACCTATGGAGGCATGTTAAATGCCATAGGGCTTCAAAATCCCGGTATAGACGTGTTTATACAGCGGGATCTACCGTTTTTAAAATCATTTGATACCAGAATTATTGTAAATGTAGTCGGTAAAACCATCGAGGAATACTGTGAGGTGGCAGAGAGGCTGTCGGACTGTGAAGTTGATATGTTGGAGATTAATATATCCTGTCCTAATGTAAAGGAGGGGGGCATAGCCTTCGGACAAGACCCTGACTCCGTTGAGAATATTACATCACAGGTTAAGAAATACTCGAAAAAACCTATTATAATAAAGCTTAGTCCCAATGTTACCGATATAGCTGCTATTGCGAGGGCGGCAGAAGCCGGGGGCGCAGATGCTATTTCTTTAATTAATACATTGACGGGCATGAGGATAGATGTCGAGAACAGGACATTTTTACTGGCCAATAAGATAGGCGGATTATCGGGTCCGGCTATAAAGCCCATAGCAGTTCGCATGATTTATCAGGCTGCCAATACCGTAAGTATACCGATCATAGGGATGGGTGGAATAATGGATGCTATGGATGCCTTGGAATTTATTATGGCCGGAGCAACCATGGTGGCTGTGGGTACGGCAAATTTTATCAATCCAAGGGCTACTGAAGAGGTTATTGATGGTATAGAAGCCTATATGATAAGGAATAATATAGAGGATATAAGGGATTTAATCGGTTGTGTCAGATAGATTACGGATGTACGGGAGGATATAATGGAGCAGTATAAGAAAGAATTTATTGAATTTATGGTAGACTGTGGAGTGTTAAAATTCGGTGATTTTGTAACGAAGAGTGGAAGGAATACACCGTTTTTTATCAATACGGGATATTATAGAACCGGCTCACAGCTTCGCAAATTAGGTGAGTATTACGCAAGGGCTATTCATGAGAAATTCGGTTTGGATTTTGATGTTCTGTTTGGACCTGCATATAAGGGAATTCCATTAGGAGTAGCATCTGTAATGGCTATCAGTGAGCTCTATAATAAAGACATAAGATACTGCTCCAACCGAAAGGAGATTAAGGACCATGGGGATAAGGGAATTCTTCTTGGTTCTCCGATAAATGCCGGTGACAGAATAATTATTATAGAGGATGTAACAACGGCAGGCACTTCTATTCATGAGACAATGCCAATATTACATGCACAAGCAGCAAATTCAGAGGATGATGTTAAGGTGTTGGGACTGGTTGTTTCAGTAGACCGAATGGAACGGGGCCAGGGCTCAAAAAGCGCTCTTAAGGAAATGGAAGATACCTTTGGATTTTCTACCACCGCTATCGTAACCATGGATGAGGTAGTAGAACATCTTTACAATAAGCCTTATAAGGGAAAGATTATAATTGATGATAATTTGAAGAAAGCGATTGATGAATATTATCGACAATATGGTCCTGAGAAATAATTAATCGAGGAGGGAAATATTATGATGGAGAAAATCTATAACACGATGAAGTCCGTAGGAGTCTGGAACTTAGTGCTGGGAATTGTTTTAATACTTTCAAGTCTTACAGCAGGTATATTTCTGATTATCAACGGTACTAAGCTATTAAAGAAAAAATCTGACCTATTATTCTAATCTGATATTAAATGAAAGAAGCGACAACAAGTGATGAGGAATTTTAATGAAAACACATGATTTTTATTATGACTTACCGGAGGAGCTTATTGCTCAGGATCCTCTTGGAGACAGGTCAGGCTCAAGGTTATTGAAGCTGGATAGGTTTTCGGGCAAATACGAGCATAGGACATTTAAGGATATTACAAAATATCTGAGAGAGGGAGATTGCCTTGTACTTAATAACACCAAGGTAATTCCTGCACGCTTGATCGGCGAAAAGATAAGCAATATATCCGTTATGGCGATGGATGAGGACAGCCATGGTGCCAAAATCGAGCTGTTACTACTAAAAAGAAAAGAAAATGATATATGGGAAACCTTAGTGAAGCCCGGTAAGAAGGCAAAGCCGGGAACAAGAATATCCTTTGGTGACGGTCTTCTGATAGGAGAGATTCTTGATGTGGTGGAGGATGGAAATCGCCTGGTGCGTTTTTCATATCAGGGTATATTTGAAGAGGTTTTAGACAGGCTGGGTGAAATGCCCCTGCCTCCTTATATAACCCATCAACTGGCTGACAAAGATCGGTATCAGACCATTTATGCCAAATACGATGGCTCGGTCGCTGCTCCTACGGCGGGACTTCATTTTACCCCGGAGTTGCTGGAAGAAATCAAAGCCATGGGTGTAGATATTGCATATGTAACTCTCCATGTGGGATTGGGAACATTTCGTCCTGTGAAGGTCGATAATATAATGGAGCATCATATGCATTCCGAATTTTATCAGGTGTTAAAGGAGGAAGCCGACAAGATAAATACAGCGAAAAATAACGGTGGAAGAATTATCTGTGTCGGAACCACAAGCTGTCGAACCGTGGAATCTTCATGCGATGAAAACGGATATGTAAAGCCGGGCTGCGGTGATACCTCAATATTCATATATCCAGGCTACAGATTCAAGGTGATGGACGGGTTGGTAACTAATTTCCATCTGCCCGAATCGACCCTGCTAATGCTTGTATCTGCATTTGCCGGAAGAGAAAATATATTAAGAGCATATCAGGAGGCGGTAAAGGAGCGTTATCGCTTCTTCAGCTTCGGAGATGCAATGATAATTTTGTGAATTATATTGTTGACTTTTCTACATTAGTCAGTTAAGATATGTAAAATGATAAATTAATTAACAGGATAAAAACTATGAAGGTGAATAAGTAGTGTATTTCTTCCCCACAGAGAGGATGTGTCATCGGCTGAAAGCATATCCGGGGTTCAGACTTATTACGAAATTCGGCACCGGAGTTGCCTTTAAGATATCAGGTGGACCAGGTCCCCTATAGAAGAAAGGCCGGTTATGTACCGTTAACACATTAAGAGGAGTCTTTATAATAATCTATAAGGACTTGAAATTGGGTGGTACCACGATGCTTTCGTCCCTTTGAGGATGGAAGCTTTTTTATTGAATAGAAAGTTTATCCTATTCAATTAAAGTGCTATTAATACCTACAGAAGTAAATAAATAAGGAGGATTTTTATGTTAGGGAATCTGGAAAAAATCAAACAGCAGTTTCAGGAAGAGCTTAATAAGGTTAATTCAAACGCAGAGCTTGAGAAAATCAGGGTAACCTTTCTGGGCAAGAAGGGATTGGTTACGGAGCAGTTAAAAAATCTTAGAGATCTGACTCCCGAAGAGAAAAGAACTGCCGGTATGCAGGTTAATAACCTTAAGAATGATATAGAGCAGGCAATAGTCGAGTATCAGAAAACTCTGGAAGAGAAGGAATATTTACAGGAGATTAATAATGCAGAGCGTTATGACTATACGATACCCTGCGGTAAATCTCCGGGAACACTCCATCCCATAACGATTGTACAGAAACGTATCGAGGATATCTTTAAGACAATGGGCTTCATAATTGAGGATGGGTTGGAGATTCAGACCGAATACAATAACTTTGAGGCAGTCAATATCCCTAAAAATCATCCCGCAAGAGACATGCAGGACACCTATTATCTTGATAACGGACAGTTGCTAAAGACACATACCTCTGCAGCACAGAATACGATTATGAGAAAGTATGGAGTACCTAAGACCGGAGAACCCATGAAGGTTTTATTTCCGGGCAGATGCTTTAGAAATGAAAATATAGATGCCAGTCATGAGAATACTTTTTTTCAACTGGAGGGTATGATGATAGGCGATGATATATCTATATCGAACTTAATTTACTTCATGAAGGTATTGTTGTCAGAAGTCTTTGAGAGAGATGTGAAGGTTAGGCTGAGACCGGGCTTTTTCCCATTCGTAGAACCGGGCTTTGAGCTGGACATAAACTGCGAAATATGTGAAGGAAAAGGATGTACTACCTGTAAACATTCAGGGTGGCTCGAACTGTTGCCCTGCGGAATGATTCATCCAAATGTACTTCGTATGGGAGGAATCGATCCTGAAAGGTATACGGGCTTTGCCTTCGGCCTTGGACTGACAAGACTGGCCATGATGAAATACAATATTAAAGACATACGTCTGTTCAATAGTGGCAATTTAAAGCAGCTTAGACAGTTTACAAGATAAATTCGTATTTCTATATAAGAATGGAGGATTATGATGTTAATATCAATGAATTGGATTTCAGAATTTACCGACCTAAGTGGAGTAAATATAAAGGAGCTTATCAACCGCTTTACCTTATCAACCGCCGAGGTTGAAGATGTATATGAGATGGGTAAAAACATAAAGGATGTAGTTGTCGGGAAAATCATCGAAGTAAATGATCATCCTAATTCAAAAAAGCTACATCTTGTTATGGTCGACATAGGTACCGAGGTTGTAGAGGTTGTATGCGGTGCGCCAAATGTATTTGTGGGAGCAGTCGTCCCGTTTGCAAAGCTGGGAGGACGTGTCGGCGATTTGGAGATTAAAGAGGTCCCCATAGCAGGAGTAGTAAGCCGTGGAATGTGCTGTTCGGAAAAGGAACTTGGAATCAGTGACGATCATTCCGGCCTTATGATAATAGAGGAGGACTATCCTCTTGGTACCGATATTAAGGAGTTCATGCAGTTGGAGGATATAGTGTTTGAGGTGGATAATAAATCNCTTACAAACCGCCCGGATCTTTGGGGACACTATGGAATTGCCAGAGAAATTGCGGCTCTTAATAAAAGACCTTTGAAGCCCTTGGAATTGGCTGATACAAGTATTTATAGGAGTTTACCTCCTATCGACCTTAAGGTTGAGGATGATAAGAGGATTTATCGTTTTAGCTGTATAACGATGGATAATATTTCAAAGAAAAAATCTCCTATTAACATGAGGATTCGTCTTACCTATTGTGGTATGCGTCCGATTAATCTCCTTGCTGACCTAACCAATTATCTCATGATGGAGATTGGACAGCCGATGCATGCCTATGATAACAGGAAGGTTAAGGATATAAGGGTAAAGACATTTTCAGAGCCTTTTGATTTCCTGACCTTAGACGGGGTCACAAGAAGGATAGATTCAGATACATTAATGATATGCGATANTAAGGAGCCAATAGGTATAGCGGGAATTATGGGNGGAGAGTTGTCATCGATATTTTATGATACTTCCTCTGTTCTTCTGGAATCTGCCAATTTTGAGGGCACCGGTGTCAGAAAATCGGCAACCAGGCTTGGTCTTAGAACCGATGCAAGCTCCAGATATGAAAAGACCTTAGATCCTGAAATGACGGTGATTGCCATAGAGCGTTTTATGAAGCTTTTAATGGATATTGACCCGGGTGTAAAGGTTACTTCATGCCTTACTGATTCATATGTTAAGCGTTATGACAAGATAACGGTTGATTTCGATAAAGCATATATTGACAAGTATACCGGTATAGATATACCCTCTGACCTGATGGAGGAGACCTTAACCTACTTAGGCTTTAAGGTCACCAGAGACGGCGATAAATTCAGTGTTGTGGTACCCTCATGGCGTGCAACCAAGGATGTTACCATGAAGGCGGATATAGTCGAAGAAATTACCCGTATCTACGGATATGATAACTTCGAAATCAACTCCACGAAGAGCCTGCTCTCACCTGTTCGCCATAGTGTGGAAAGAGACAACGAATATAGAATTAAGATATTCCTGTCCGACAAGTATGATATGAATGAGGTTCACAGTTATATCTGGTATGAGACCAAGATGAATAAGGAATTAGGCATAGTTACCGAGCCCAATGTCCGAATCGTAAACTCCGTAACTGCTGAGAATGATACTATTCGTTCCACAATCATTCCTAGCCTGCTTGGATTTGTGTATAAGAATGTAGATTCTAACCCTGAGATGGGGATGTACGAAATCGGACGAGTGGCCGACGGGTTAACTGAGGACGGCCTGTGCAATGAGAGAAAGCGTCTGGGAATAGTAATAGCCAGTAAGGTTCTTAGCGAGAAGGAGGTCTTCTTTAAACTCAAGGAGGCAGTCGAGAGGGTCATCATGGATATAAAGAACATTTCTCCCGTATTCGTAGAGAATAATGAAATCAATAAATATAATTATGTGCATGCCGTTAATTCTGCCGGTATAAAATTAAAGGATTTGGAAATAGGGTACTTATCGATACTGAATCCGAAAATAAGAAATAATATTGATAAGAAATTAAATGTGGCATTTGCAGAGATAGATATTGACGATATGGAGAAGATTGATGCGATGCCTTTAGAGTACAAAGAGGTATCGAAGTATCCCGGTGTAACCGTGGATTTAAGCCTTCTTGTGGATAAGGAGATTCGCTATGAAACACTGTCTAAGTATATAGACATGTATCCGTGTCAGTATTTGGACAGATATTATCTGGTTGATATATTCGAAGACGATAAAATTCTTCAGAATAAGAAGAGTGTAACGGTCCGTTTCGAATTCGTATCAATGGAGCGTACCTTAGAAAGCCACGAGATTCAGAGCATGGTTGACGGATTGTTGGCCGTACTGAAGAGTAAGAATATTGAATTAAGGTAATTTGTGTACCAGGTACCGTACCAGGTACGGTACCTGGTACGGTACCT
>JGI24709J26583_10000244_pt1 | contig 44933 bp, 39 predicted proteins | sample BioPla2DNA1_FD_26583 | JGI IMG/M metagenome (IMG submission 26583) | reverse complement strand
CACGAAGAAGTAAATAAATTACCACTCTTTAGTGGTGTATTACCAGAAGGTGCTTTCTATTACTTTATGAATATAAGTAAAACAAAATTAACAAGCACAGACTTTGCTAATAAGTTATTAGAAGAACATAACTTACTAGTAGTGCCAGGCATTGCCTTTGGTGAAAAGTTTGATAAATATGTAAGACTTAGTTTATGTGTAAGTATGGATGCACTAAAAAAAGCAGTGGAGATATTGAAAGAATTCAAATAACCTAACTAACTATTAATAAATGGACGAGTGCTTCGATTCGCCCGCTTTTATTTAAAAAATTCAGCAAAATCTTTAGGAATTTTCACTTTAAAGTTAAGCGTTTTATTCATTATTGGATGCTTAACTTGTAATTCATAAGCATGAAGACATAGTCTTTGAATTGGAGACTTCACACCATCATATTTTCTATCACCCACTATAGGATAGCCAATATCTTTTAGGTGAACCCTAATTTGATTCTTACGACCTGTTAAGATGTTAATGTCCACTAAAGAGTAAGTTTCACCTTTTTTAATTACTTTATAATGAGTTTCTGCAAATTTACCCGTTTTAGTTTTATGACCACTATACATTTCATTTGTTTTTGATTTATACATATAGGATTTGATTATTCCCTTTTCTTCTTCAGGACAGCCTTTAATAATTGCATAATAACCGCGTTTTGCAACTAAATTATTCCAATCTTGTTGAAAAGCATTTGCTAGTTCATGACTTTTGGCAAACATTAACACCCCACTTGTATCTTGATCTAAACGATGCACAATAAAAATTCTTGCATTTTTATCACTCGCTTGTACATGTTCGTTAACAAGTCGGTACGCTGTATGCTCTTTTTCTTTATCACTTGCAATTGTTAATAATCCACTTGGTTTATCGATAACTATTATTTCATCGTCCTCATATAATACTTTTAACTTGCTTCCTTTATTAGCGGTCATTCTTTTATTCATATACGGTGTTATCTTAATTTCATCACCCTTATAAACGTTAAAATTAAATTGACTAATTGGCACATCATTTACTAATACTTGTTTACGAGATAATAAACTCTTAATGTTATTCCTTGAATATCCTGGAATAGTTAAAAGAAAAGTAAGAAGTTCATTATTTTCAGGAACTCTGTATACTTTTGATTTAGTTTGTTTTCTTTTATACGTTTTAGACATGTTCTTTACTCTTTCCAAAACCCAGTGCAAATAGGAATACGCCACCAAACATACATGGTGTTGCTAATAAGGGATAAAGAAGGTTTGCTGCTTTAGGTTCTTCGCCAGGTAATAGTCCTTTGTTATATGTTGTTACTTCCACAATATTAATAAAACCAAACACGATTAAAATAATTCCCGATGTGAGGAGTATTATTGCTAATATTTTAAAAAGTGTTTTATTTCTTTGCATTTTTAAGTTCAGTATATTTATCTTTTTTACCCTTAGCGTCTTTAACAGGGTATTTAATATTATTTTGCTGTAGTTTCTTTTCTAAGGCTTCATTTAGGTCAATGCCGTATCTATCTGCGAAAAGAATTGCATACATTAAAATGTCCGCAAGTTCTTCCTTCATCTTTTCAACTTTTTCCGCCGCAGTTAAATCAGTACCAGACCATTGAAAGAGTTCTAAAAGTTCACTTGCTTCAAGATTTAAAGATATTGCTAAATCTTTACCATTATGAAATTGTTTCCAGTCACGGTCATCTCTAAACTTTAATATTTTTTTAATGACGTCATCACTTATCATTAAAATAGTCTCTTTTTTAATTCGTACCTGTGTGATACGCGGAAACTTTGCCCGTCGTATTCACTTAACTCGATGGCCACTACTTTGCCTTTAAATGGTTTAAAGATATTTAAATAGTGTTTGTGCATTTCACGGACGTCTTCACCAGGATTGTAATAAATAGAAATATGTGGGACGTATTTTCCTGAATTAGGATTAGTCCAGTCATCAGATTTATACGGCACTAGTTCATGAAGTTTACGATGAACAAAATCTAGTTTTTCATTTTTCGCAAATGTTAATACCATTAGGTATTCCGTTAACATTTCAACATTATTAATATCTAATTCAAAAGGGTTAATTGTTTTTGATACTTTCTTCATCGCTTTAACAACAGTATGTTTATCAGCTTGTAAGAAACGCCCTAAGTTAATATGGGGATAGAAGTTACGATAAGGAACTTTGAAATCTTTGTCAGTTAATTTTAAAGTTCTTACTTTTAAAGAAGTAATGTCATCTAACACTAATATTACAAAGTAATCTTTTAGTAATTTTTCTGGCATAAGAAATCCTCCTAAAACTTGGATTCAAAAACATTATACTATAAAGTTAAAGAATAATATATTTTTAAGAGTCTTCTTTATTTTTACAAAATAAAAACTGAATAATAACATTAGTCCCAAGTTACTACTTGGTTTGGAGTATATGATTTACGATTCTTTTGAATTTCTCTACGTTTAGCCTTAAAGTCTTCTTTGGAAATTCCCATGGGTACAAACTTCATGTTTTCTTGTTTAATTTTGAAAGCTTCTTGTTTAATTTTTGCAACTTCATCAGATGTTTTAATTTTATTTTCAATTAGGAAATCACTTAGATGTAAAAATGTAGCGTGACCATCAGTGTTAATTCCTGAGCCATGTAACACTAAGCCAATTGTCTTGAAAAATATTTTAGTATCTAACCACGCAGAAAATTTAATAACGTGCTCGAAATCATACATTAATGCCTTATCGTTAGGCATATTATTACGACCATGAATTACAGACCAACTACTAAGTCCTGGTTTAATAGCCGCGCGATACACAAACTTAGTATCTTTCATTAACAGCGTTTCAAAAATAGTTTTCGGACGGGGCCCAATAATTGTCATTTGTCCAAATAAAATATTAAAAAGTTGTGGTAATTCATCTAGACTACTCCGACGTAAAAAGATTCCAAGTTTAGTTAACCTTTGCTCGTCTGGTAGCAATTCACCATTTTGATCGTATACATTTTTCATTGACCTGAATTTAAATAAAGTAAATATTGTATTATACCGACCCACTCGTTTTTGTTTAAATAGTACTGGAGCACCCAAATTAATTCTAACCAAAATAGCGATGATTATTAAAAGTGGTCCGAATACAATAATCGCCAAGAGTGATAATACAAAGTCTAATGTTCTTTTAATTGGTCTATACATAATTAATTACCGCACACACAGCATTCATATTTTATCATACGTACTTATCACATGTCTTATTTCTTAACAATTAGTGCGCTCCTATAAATTGCTTCAAGTGCTACCTTATCTAACAAAATAGGATTATTTTGTAATCTTTCTTCATTTACATCATTTACTAATTCAACAAGTTGAGACTCAGTTATTGTTGGTTTTTCTAATTCAAATTCATTAAAAATATTTATGAGAATTTGAAAAAGTTTTGTTTCATTAGTTTCAAAAATCTTAGCAAGGCTTGCAAATGTTTGTTTAAGTTTTTTGTCTTCTGTTTTTTTAGCGCTTTCTAACATATATTTATAAACATATGGTAATGTGATACTTACAGCATGACCATGGGCGATACCTGTTAATGATGTTAATTTATAACTCATAGCATGTGGAGCAGTAGTTGCAGTAATATTAATTGCTTGGCCTGCTAAATATGATGACTTCATAATACGATCATCCACAAAGGGGTGACCATTTAAATAATGTTTATAAGTATATATAAATAAATGGATCGCCCTTGCACTTAAAAGTCTTGTTTTTTCTGTAGAACCTTTTGACCAAAAGCTTTCAATTGCTTGGCATAGTGCATCAAGCAATGATGAACGACGATGATAATCAGGTAATGTTCTCAAGAATGTTGGATCAATGATAGCAATATTAGGAAAAATACAATCGTGTGTTAATGATTGCTTTTCCCCGTTAGCATAAATAACTGAATATCTTGTTGTTTCACTCCCTGTTCCCGCAGTAGTGGGAATAGCAATAAGCGGTGTATTAACATAGACTAGTTTTTGTTCTAAATAATTAATATTTGAATCAAGTTTAGAAAATAGTTTAATAGCTTTTGCTACATCAATTGCGGATCCCCCGCCAATTGCAACAATTACATCACAATTGTTTTTCTTGAATAACTTGACCCCTGGCAATACTTCTTCATATTTTGGATTTGGAAAATAATTATTGTATGTTGTTAACTCATAATTTTTCATATAATTGGAAAATTCAGTGTTTTTAAAAGCCGCACTGCTATAAACTATAAAAGGTCTTTGAAATTTATGCTTTTTAAAAACTTCATAAAGTTTAACTAAATAATCACCGTTATATACTTTCTGATTAAAATAATCAAATAGTCTTATTCCATCACTAACTCTTTCATAATCTTCTAAAGTATCAATTTCTTCAATAAAATCATCTTTGTAATCAATTACTCTAACATCTAAATTTGGTAAAACATTATTAAAAGCATTTTCAGCGTAAACTTCAACATTACCTTTATTAAACATTTCTTTGATACTTAGCATCCACTGACTAATGGTTGCAAAACTAAGTTTATATAATGGTTGAAGGGCATAATCATCTTTTGTAAAGATATCCACTGCTATTTTTTGGAGTTTACCATTTTTAACTCTTCCTTTAAAATCTTTATCTGGTTTTGGTAATTTAGTATTAATACAAGCTAAATCACGATGTTGATCCGCTAATAATTTTTCTACTACTCCTTCGTTAAATATTAAATCACCATGCATAATTAAAAAATCGTCTTGAAATTTATTTTCCGCTAAAAACATTGAATAAATACTATTTGTGGTAGCGTAATCAGGATTATGCACAAATGTAAACTTTAATTCAGGAAATTCTTTTAAGCAGTATTCTTTAATCAGCTCCGCTCTATAACCAGTAGAAATAACAATTTCTTTAATACCCACGCTTCTTAAAATACGAAGTTGTCGGCCTAAAATAGTTTCACCACTTTTTAGTTCCACTAAAGCTTTTGGTTTTTCTTTTGTTAATTCACCCAAGCGTGATCCGACACCACTATTAAATATAAATGCTTTCATTTTATTTGCGACTTCTCCTTAAGAACTTCATTAATGCTTCCTTATTTTCGACTGGTGTAGTTGTTGGACGTCCTAAATCATTGCGACTTCCTTGATTGACATACACTACTAGTGCAGATTTATTTTTCTTTTTAAACTTTGGAAATTCTCTCTCAATGCCTTCTAAAGTTTTAACTTCATAGACTTTACTAAAGCCTAACCCTTCCAATACTTTCTTAAAATTAATAGAAAGTGCAATGGTTGGTTGACCCCCTACTGATTCATGTGCCCCATTATTAATAACAATGTATTTAAAGTTCTTTGGCGCATTAATTGCCGCTACACCTAAACCGCCTAAATGCATAAGCATAGAACCGTCTCCATCTATACAAAACACACGCTTTTTGCTAGATAAAGCTATCCCAAGAGCGATTGAGGCGGTGTGTCCCATGGACCCAACAGTTAAGAAGTCTCGTTCGTGGGTATCGCCATATTTTACTCTAATTTCAAATACCTCGCGACTTGTTTTACCAGTAGTGCTAACAATCACACTTTTATTATCAATATGTTTCATTATTGCTTCTAAGGCTTCTTCGCGCGAAATAGAAAAAATATTAGGTGGAAGTTCTAATTTAACTTTACTGAATGTTCCTTTTTTAACGACGATAGCGGCTGGCTTAAGTGTATTCTTCATATATTTAACTGCTTCATTGATAATAGGCTCAAACTCATCTTCGAGAATAAATGTTTTAACTCCTAACACTTCTAGAGTACTAAGTGTAATCTTTCCTTGTTTTTTATGTTGTGGTTCATCTTTTGTTCCAGGTTCACCTCTCCAACCAACCATAAATAAAACTGGAATATTATAAACATCTTCGTCCGCTAAAGAGATTAATGGATTAACGATATTACCCAAACCACTATTTTGTAGATAAACCATTGCGACTTTTCCTGTTGCTAAGTAATGACCACACGCAAGAGCAACAGCGTTACCTTCATTCGCAGTAATAATATGTTTGTCAGTAGGTGTATTTTGTGTAATATAGGCACATACATCTTTAAGTAAGGAATCTGGTACACCAAAAAATGTATCAATCTCTTTTTTTAATAAATATTCATAAAATGTTTTTGTATCGATCATCTTATTTACCACCTGGAATTAATGTTAAAACTTCTTTTATTGGTAAACAAAATTCATCTGCTTCCTTACTTCGACCATTTTCAAGAATAATTTCTGCGGCTTTCACCATTGCGGGATAAGCTGCTCTTAGTAGATGGTTCGCGTGAATAATAATATTAGCGCCCTTTTCCGCTAATTCTTTTTCTGTGAATTGATTATATGAAGTAGGAACAAGAATTATAGGGATATCTTTACTATATTCTCTAAATTGGCTCATAAATTCAAAAATGTCTTCACCTGATTTATCTTTAGAGTGAATCATAATGCCATCCGCTCCTGCTTCAACATATATCATAGCACGCATCATCGCGTCTTTAATGTCTTTCCCGGCGATTAAGCTTTCAATTCGCGCAAAGATCAAGAAATCACGAGTGGTTAAAGCTTGCTTCCCTGCTCTGATTTTATGCGCAAACACTATTGGATCTTCTAGAGTTTGTATAACTTCAGTTCCAAAAAGAGAGTTTTTCTTTAATCCTGTTTTGTCTTCAATAATAATTGCAGAAACACCCAGTCTTTCTAACGTTCTCACATTATATACAAAGTGCTCTTCTCTACCACCAGTGTCTCCATCTAAAATAATTGGTTTAGTGGTTACTTCCATTATTTCATTAATTGTTACTAATCTACTTGTAAGATCCACTAGTTCAATATCTGGTTTTCCTTTAAATGTTGAGTCACACAATGAGGAAACCCACATTGCATCAAAGGATTTTGGTAATTCTGTTTCTTTATCAATAACACTTGTATTTTCAACAATTAAACCAGAAAGACCATTTGATGCTTCCATTACTGACACAAAAGGTTTTAAATGTAGTAGTCTTTTAAGTGTACCACGTCTATATTCTGGCGCTCTTAAATCTTTTGTTATTTCAGCATGTGTTTCAGTTGCACTCATGCCGTGAGTATATGGTACTTCAATAAGTTCACCACCCCACTCTTTAAGGACTTCAATGACTTTTTGTCTCACTAATTGTTGAACACCTTCCCGCCAATCATCACCATGAACAACATAATCTGGTTTAATTTTTCGTAGATTTTCAGTGTAATCAAGGGAGTTTTGCATTACAATTTCAGAAACATTTTTGATGCTGCCAAAAACCTCTTCGCGAGCTTCATAAGGGTAGATGGGAATTCTTTTATATGACGCTATTGCTCCATCAGAAAGTAAACCAACTATTACTCTACCATATTTTGCTCCTTCATTAATGACATTAATGTGGCCTGGGTGTAGAATGTCTGCTCCGATAGCAACGTATACCTTTTTCATCAATCTCTCCTAACTAACCAATTTACTTTTTTCTATATTCAAATAATTTATTGAATGTACTTAGATAATTTTTTAATGATTATTTTGGGATCATAATCTTTTGATAATGAGAGGGCATTATTTCGCATTTGTAACATTTTTTCTTGATTTGAATATAAAAGCATCACTTTGGAGACAATTTCATCAACATTATTAACTGGAACCAAAAAACCATTAAAACCATCAATTATGAATTCACTATTAAATCGCCAATCTGTTCCGATGACTGGTAATGCTGATAAATATGAATCAATAATAACGCCAGGGTGCGCTTCTCCTGGATAGAATGTAGGGAAAAGCATACATAGGTAGGTTTTTAAAACTTCCACTGTTTTATCAAATTCAACAATACCCTTATAAAAAACATATTTTTGGTGCGCTTTTAATAATTCACCGAATTTTTTTTCATAATCAGGAGCAATTTTCCCATAAATATCTAATTTAAAATCATTTTTTTCTTGTAGAATTCGTACGGCTTCTATTGCATCTTCAACACCTTTATCATATGCAACCCGAGAAAAAAAACAAAGGCTATTTAAATTTACACCCGTTAAATTATTTAGTTTCTTTATTGGTTCTATATTTTTAAAATTAGGAAAGTGCTCAACATTTTTAAGGCCTAGTGTTTTTAATTCTTCAACTTGCTTATAAGATTGTGCTAAAATTACTTTATACTTCTTAATATAACGTATATACTTTTTATTTTTACTAAGAAAAATGGGTAAAGACCCGCCCACAACTACGTAGATAATATTTCTTTTCACAAAAAAAGATAAAACATTGTATATTCTTGAAATAATTTTTAACCCATTGTTTGCTGGAAGAATAAAAACGTTTTTACATTTAAAATACAACTTAATTGTTTGTAAAAAAAATCTAAATGGCCTTTTTTTCCAATTATATGTGCTAGATATGATAATATTATCGTTCCCATAATAATCTTTTAAAAGATCATAAATTGAACGAGTTTTGATTGATTGCCCATCTGCGGCTTTTTCACCACCAAATTGACCCCAAACACCAATTTTTATTATTTTCATTACCCTATTATTTAAATACCTTTTTTAAAAGCATTATTACCCCTTCATTAGAATTTATCATTTTGTTACCATAAACATTACTTAATAAATAATTACTACCCCCTCCGTAATGATTTCTTTTTTTATATAATTTAAATTGGCATTTTTAATGGAAATAATCACTATACTTTCAATTGATTATATCATTATTTCTTTTTTATCGTCACTACTAATCATTTTTGAGTCCCCCCTTTTTTGTAGCTCTTTAATTCGGGAATTAAAAAACGGGTTAAAATCGGATGAAACAGGAGTAAAAATAGACAAAAAATAATAGAGACCAAAAAATGAGGTGTACCCCAAATCCTAGACAATAGTAAATGAGTGTTTTTCTTATGAAGGGCACAGGGGAATTCAAATTTGAATTAAATAATCAGTTATTTCATAATATTACCTTCGTATTATCTCCTGAATTAATAGGATTTATTAAATCTAAGGTGGAAAAAGGTGGAAAAACCAAATTAACAACCTAAAACTGTTAAATCCAAGGTGGACAGATCAAGAAGTCAAATTCCTGGTCTTTTTTAATATAAATAATTTGTTTTTGGTTTTAATAAATTGTTACGTATCATCGTAATGCACTAGTCAACTAAATGTAGACACTTTAATATATTATTCTACTAATATTTTGGGTATGATATTTTTATAGTTTCATCCCAAATGAAAGAATGAAAATACACTCTAAAAATTTTATTAAATAATTTTTGTAAGGTTTATCTAAAATTTTAGTTAAGGTGCATCTCAAAAATATTTAATAAATTTTCGGCAGCTCTCTGTCGAGAATGCTCTTTTTTTATGAAATTTATCGCATAATCCTTATTTGCAATGATATTCTCATAGTTTTCAATCATTTCTTTAAATTGCTTCTTTATCCCATTAAAATCAACTGGATTTGCTGAAACACCTAATCTACTTTCATTTAGTATTTCAACCGCCTCACCTTCTGCTATTAGAAATACGGGTGTCCCAAATCCTAGGCTCTCATATAATTTTGTAGGTACAGAATCACGCATTTTTTCTGATTGCAATGAAATAAATGAGATGTATGAATACTTTGTGACCGCAATTGCGGCATTCTTTGTGATAGATCCAGTAAAGATAACATTATTTAATTGTTTTTCTTTAACATTTAGTTGTAATTTTTCAAGTTCTTTTCCCTTACCACAAATTAAGAAAAATATTTTTTTATAAGACTCTGCTAACGAAAGCAGTATGTCAAGTCCTTGAGCCGCCCCAACATTCCCTACATAAGATACAATTTGTTGGTTAGTTAAAGAATATTTTTCAATAACAGAATAATCTGGTTCCAATTTTAAATCATTCAAATCAAAACCATTAGCTATGTAATGAACCTTACTTGCGTACCTATAATTGAGATATTTCCTTAAATATTCTGTTTTTCGCTTTGTGACTGTAGTTATATGATCGGCTTTATCATATAACTTATTAGCACATTTTCTAAATATTTTAGCAAAAATTGACTTTTCAGGGAAAGCGTTCATTTCAATAGCAACCTCGGGCCAAATATCTCTAACGTCAAACACAAAAACGGCGCCATGTTTTTTGGCTAAAAAACCAGCTTTAGATGTTATCAATTCAGGAGATGAGGCCATAAAAAATGAGTTTTTAATGTTCATTTTATTTTTTTTAATTACTGTTTTCGTTTTATGAAGAAACACTAAATTTGATAATAATCTATTAATTATATTTTTCTTCTTATAATAAAATCTGTTGTTTAATCTATATATAACTATACCATCATCATTTTCAATAGTATTTTTGTTACCATTTGTAATTATATTGACTTTCCAACCCCGCTCTTTAAAAAAGTTAGCAAAGGCAACTGCTCGATTTGCAGGAGCGTCACTATTTGGTTTATAAGAAACTATTTGAATCCAGAGTACTTTTTTCATTTTAGATTATTTTTTAAAATATTAACTATTCTTTCGCAAGCATGTCCATCGCCATAAGGATTAGAAGCACGAGCCATTTTATTATATTCTGTTTTATTTTCAATAAGTGTTTTAAATGTCTTATAAATAACTTCCTCTGATGTGCCCACAAGCTTTAAAGTTCCTGCTGCAATACCTTCAGGACGCTCAGTCGTATCTCTCATCACTAATACAGGTTTCCCTAAAGAAGGCGCTTCCTCTTGTATACCACCACTATCAGTAAGAATCATATAGCATCGCGCCATAAAATTATGAAAATCCAACACATCTAGGGGTTCAATGATGCGTATTCTATCTTCGTTTCCTAATTCTTCTTCAGCGGCTTTTCTAACAATGGGATTCATGTGAATAGGATAGATAACCTTAATATCAGGATGTTCATTAACAATTCTTCTAATGGCTTTAAACATTTGGTGCATTGGTTCGCCAATGTTTTCCCTTCGATGTGCTGTTAAAAGAATTAATTTTGATTCTTTTGCCCACTCAAGATGGTCGTTGTAATAGTTTTCTTTAATTGTTGTTTTTAAAGCGTCTATTGCAGTATTACCAGTAACAAATATTTTTTTGGGGTTTTTCCCTTCATTAATCAAATTTTGTTTAGATAGTTCAGTTGGAGAAAAATTAAAACTAGAAATAACACTAACCGCTTGCCGATTAAATTCCTCAGGATATGGCGAGTGAATGTTGTAAGTTCGTAGCCCAGCTTCAACGTGACCAACAGGAATCTTTAAATAAAAACACGCTAGCGCAGTTACAAAAGTAGTGGAAGTGTCTCCGTGGACTAATACAATATCAGGTTCTGCTTCTTCTAAAACAGCCTTAATTCCATCTAATATATTCGTGGTAATATCAAATAGCGTTTGTTTGTCTTTCATAATTGATAAATCATAATCAGGGACAACGTCAAAAGCATCTAAAACTTGGTCCAACATTTCTCTGTGTTGACCCGATACACAAACCTTAACATCAAAATAATCAGGGTGTTTTTTTAGTTCGTTAACTAGGGGACACATTTTTATTGCCTCAGGTCTAGTACCAAAAACAAGCATAACTTTTTTCATTATAATTTATAAGTTCCTTCAATATTTGAAACATTACAAGTATCATAAATAATTTTACCATGTAATTTATGCATGTTTTCTTGGATGTGCGAGTGTTTAACCATGATAATCACAAAATCAACAGATTCTAAGAAACTATCAAAATTATGGTATTGATTATCAACAATATCCCTTTCAACCCACGGGTCATATACTTTAAGCGGAGTCGCCAAATTGGCTTTTTGCATTTCTAAAAGTTGAAGCGTTGGGGAATCTCGAACATCATCTACGTTTTCTTTATATGTCAAACCATATATTCCAATTCTGCTGTAATCAGTAATTCCTTCCTTTTCAGCAATTTTGGAAACTTTATCTAAAACATATGAAGGCATTGAATTATTAACTTTCATTGACTCCAAAATGACATTCGTTAGTAGCGGGTAATCTCCTACTAAAAACCAAGGATCAACAGATATACAATGCCCACCTACTCCGGGCCCAGGTTGAAGAATCTTCACCCGAGGATGCATATTACAAATGTTAATTATCTCATAAACATCCATCCCGTCATAATCACAAATTTTAGCTAATTCATTTGCAAAAGCAATATTAACCGCTCTAAACGTGTTTTCAACAACTTTAGTCATTTCGGCAGTTTTAATGTCGGTTACTATTATTTGACCTTTGCAAAAAGAAGCATATATTTTTTTAATTTTTTCACCAATTTCTCTATCGTCAGCACCTATTGTTCGATTATTATACATTAATTCATGTATCATGTTTCCTGGAATAATACGCTCTGGAGCGTGAACAAGATGGACATCTTCACCAATAACAAACCCTTTATTAAGTATTGTCGGCCTGATAAATTTATCAATCGTCCCTGGCGAAACTGTTGATTCTATAACAATTATTGCGCCTTTTTTGCAAACATCTAAAATGGTATTTATGGCACTAATTACATATCCTGGATCAATTTTTTTTGTTATTTTATCATATGGTGTTGGAACAGTAACTATATAAATATCAGTTTTTTTATAATCATTACTAAAATTGATACCAGCCTTTACCGCTTTATCAAATAATGCATCCATTCCCTTTTCTTTAAATGTTGTTCTGCCAGTTTTGAGAATAGAAATCAGGTCTTTATTGTAGTCTGTACCTATTACATCGTTTCCGTGCGTGGATAACATTAATGCTGTTGGTAGCCCAATATAACCTAGTCCGATAACATTAATCATAATAAAATTCACCTCATCATTGCAATGATGTTATTATACTAGTTTTTAAAAACATTACAAAACGCTTTCAATATCACAATACTTTTATTTTGAATCCTTTTGTCGTATAAACTTATTTAGGTTATGTTTAAAGTATATTTTTTTTAAGTTTCGACATAAAATTTCATTAATCTTGTTAACAATTTAATTTCTAACTTTTGATTTTGGGTTGCTAGTTTCCTTAATTATACTTTTTTCGCATATTTAGGAGTAAATAAGCAAACGAAAGAAGCATTTTTAAACGTTATAGCCAAAATAGAACCGGGTTTTGTATTTTTTCGTATTATGTTTAATTATCTTTCTCTAACAGCTAAAAGAACAACTTTTATTACTAATCAGATTAAAGTTACCATTAAATTGAATAACAGCAACTTTTTCATTTAAGATTTGAAATATGTGTTTGCTTTTGTAATAGCGTTAGTACTACTACCTTCTAATCTTTTAACAAAAATTGTTTGACACAAAATAGGTAATTCTTTCAAGTCCACTAATTCCTAAATCATCTTTAACAATCATTAGTGTCTTCATATTTAATTTTCCTTAAAAATGTTTTCGTATTTTAAACATGTGTTTTCGATAGAAATATTGTGTTGATTAACAGAATAATATTGATTAATTAAATCATTAATTTCATTTGTTTTATTCAAACACTCTGCCATGGCCTTCGTTAATTCTTCAACAATATTGTCAGAATAATTAATTAATAAACCGTTTTTTTCATTAACTATATCTGGTACGCCGCCAACTTTTGTCGAAATAACATAACATTTTGAAGCAATAGCTTCATTGACAACCATAGGATTACCTTCGTATGAGGATGCAAGAATTAAAAATTTGGATTTTTTCAGATAATATGGAACATCATTTACAAAACCAGTAAAGAGAACATTATCATTTATTTTATTCTCAAAAGTAAAAACTTTGCATTTTTCTAACAATGAGCCTTCCCCTATCATTAACATCTTTATATCTCTATTTTGTTTTTTTAATTCCAAAAATGCCTTTAATATTAAAAGCGGATTCTTTAAGGCTATAAAACGTCCAATATAAATAAAATCAATTTCTCTTTCATTTAAAGAAATAGTATTAGCATATTTTTCAATTGGGACTCCGTTTTCAACAACATCAACCATTTTAAAATCCAGTTTATAGTATGTACATATTGAATCTCTAATAATGTTGGAAATAGCAATTGGAGTAATTTTCTTTTTCGAAAACAACTTTTTGTATAATATGTTTTTTATTTTATATCTTTTTCCAATCGTTTTTTCGTTTATTATAGTATGAACTGTGAAAAAGGTTTTGTAACGTCTATATATTCCGGAAAGCCATATCGTCACAATCGAATCTAAATGGCAGTGAACAACATCAGGCTTAAAATCGTTAATAACTTTTCTTAGTTTGCGGGCACACAGAAAATCTATACCAACTTTTTTTTCAAGAAAAACAATTTTAACGTTTTTTATTTTTTTAATTTCTTCAACAATTTTATTATCTTGGTGCGAATATAACGAAATTAAAAGAATATCATCAATTCCGCGTTTAGAAAAACATTCAATTAATTCATACACTAATCTTTCTGCTCCTCCAATGGGATGTAGGGCAGGAATTATTTCAACAATTTTCATAAATTTTTGCCTTCTAATAACTTAAACGTTTTAAAAATATTTACTAATTCATATAATACCATTATTTGAATGTTCTTTATAAAAATTGTGAGCTTTTAAAACCGCTTTACTTATTTTATTGTTGCTTTTTACCTATTTTCAAGATTAGGGGTGCACATCAAAGTAACAATTATCACAATTATAATAATCATTAATTGGATTTCACTTTTTTGTTTATTAGTTATTTTAAAAAATAATTAAACCATCTCTATAAATTGCATTCCACGTTTTTAAATAAATTTGTTCTCGTAAAACACAAGGTTCATATAGTAAGCAATATAATTGATGTTAAGTAGCATACTTTTAATCTCTTCTAAACAAGTCTCTAGTGTAAACTTTGTCTCTAACATCATTAAGGAGATTGTCATATCGATTAGCAATAATTACTTTTGATATTTTTTTAAATTCATTAAAGTCTTTAATAACTTTAGAACCATAAAATTTTTTTGATTCTAGTGTTGGCTCATAAACAACGATTTTAACACCTTCCGCTCTGATTCTTTTCATAACACCTTGAATTGATGATTGTCTAAAATTATCCGAACCTGATTTCATAGTTAAACGATATATACCAATTGTTATATCGTTCTTACAATCCTTGCAAAATCCCGCTTTTTTAAGTACTTCATCTGCAATAAATTGCTTTCTTGTACGATTTGATTCAACAACCGCGCTAATTAGGTTTTCAGGCACATCTTTGTAATTTGCCCGTAATTCTTTGGTATCTTTTGGTAAGCAATACCCTCCATAACCAAATGAAGGATTGTTATAGAAATTACCAATACGCGGATCAGCAGAAACACCTTGAATAATATCTAGTGTATTTAAGCCCTTACTTTGCGCAAATGTATCTAGCTCATTGAAGTATGCCACACGGAGCGCTAAATAAGTATTAGAGAATAATTTAACTGCTTCGGCTTCAGTTGCTCCTAAAATAAATACTTCAATATTCTCTTTAAGTGCTCCTTCTTTTAATAGTTCCGCAAATTCTTTTGCTTTTGATAAATAAGGTTCTTTCTTAAATGGGACACCCACAACAATTCGAGAAGGATACAAATTGTCATATAGCGCTTTTCCTTCTCTTAAAAATTCTGGCGAAAAAATAATTTTTTCATAATCTAATTCTTTAATGATTCTTTCGGTGAAACCAACACCCACGGTGGACTTAATAATAATCCAAGCATCAGGATTAGTAGTTTTAACTTCTTTGATGACTGATTCGACTGAGTCCGTGTCAAACTTATTTGTTTTTGTATCATAATCGGTCGGGGTAGCGATTACTATCATATCAGCATCAACATAATGCCTCTTCCCATTTGTTGTTGCTAGTAAATTAAGTTCTTTATTCTTTAAATAATCTTCAATTTCAGCATCACGAATCGGTGACACTTTTTTATTAATTAATTCTACTTTTTCCGAAATAATGTCAACCGCTATTACTTCATTGTGTTGTGACAAAATAACAGCATTACTTAAGCCTACATATCCTGTTCCTACGACTACTATTTTCATTTTTCTTTTTTCTCCCTTATATAAAAATCATAATACCATTCGGCAAATTTTCTTAAGCCTTCTCGTAAAGAAGTTTTTGGTTTAAATCCAAAGTCCTTTTCTAATTCACTAGTGTCTGCATACGTTATAGGCACATCACCTTTTTGCATTGGCACTAATTTTTTATGTTTTTCAAAATCAAAATCTTTTGGTAAAACTCCAACTCTAACAAGTTCTTCTTGTAAAATTTGCACAAAGTCTAATAAGTTTTCTGGTTGATTGTTCCCAATATTATAAAGTTTATATGGTGGTATTGGTAATCCGTCCGCACCATCTTTCTTTTCAGGGGCTTTGTTCATCACTCTAATAACGCCTTCGACTATGTCATCAATATATGTAAAATCTCTTTTACAATTGCCATAATTAAATATTTCAATTGTTTGACCATTAATTAATTTATTGGCAAATGAAAAATAAGCCATGTCCGGTCTTCCCATCGGACCATATACAGTAAAGAATCTAAGGCCTGTTGTAGGAATATTATAGAGTTTACTATATGCGTGTGCCATTAATTCGTTAGATTTTTTAGTAGCAGCATATAAACTAACAGGATTATCAACTTTGTCATTAATGGAGTATGGCACTTTTTCATTTGAACCATACACACTACTACTAGAAGCATACACTAAATGTTTAACAGGATTATGACGACAAGCTTCTAAAATATTATAAAATCCAATAATATTAGACTCAATATAAACATCAGGATGATTAATTGAATAGCGAACACCAGCTTGTGCCGCTAAATTAACAACAATATCAAATCTATATTCTTTAAATAATTTATCAATAAAGATTTTATTTGAAATATCTCCTTTAACAAAAGTAAAATTATCATATTTGAAAAGTTTTTCAAGTCTTTCTTTTTTTAATAAAACATCATAATAATCATTAACATTATCAACGCCTATAACGATGTTTTCAGTCGTTTCTACGAGTCTTTTACATAAGAATGCACCAATAAATCCTGCAGCTCCAGTAACTAATATATTCATTTTTTTCTCCAATTTGATCACTAGTATTTAGTTAATTTGTAATATAGTAAGTTTAACACAATAACATTAAAAAGACATTAACCAAGCTAGGCGTTGTTCTTTTTCAGAAAACAGTAAAGTCAAATGCATTTTAAGAAATACTGTTTGCTCATTTTCTTTTTTCTATTTTTGAGTATATTTTACATAACAAGCATATTTTTCGTTTTCATATAAGTGAGCTTATATTATTTTTATCGTCCATAGATATCCATTTTTAGTTATCCTAAAGAACAATAATGATAATTTCCAATCGTTAAACTGGTTTTACCAAAAAAGCATATGATTAATAATTATGTTAAGGTTTTAAATTTTTTCACAAAACGCATTAAATATTGCCTAATTATTATAATAATTATGATTACTTGACAATAATCAATTGCAACGATAGAATTTTTTTATGAAATACATAAGAGATAAGGCATTTTTAATTATTGTTCTAATAATAACTCAATTGTTTTTTTCTGCAATTTTTTTATCAAATGATTATATTTTATTGGAATCAAGAATGTTATATTATCGTCAATTTACCATTAACGAAAAGTATAAATCTGATTTCATTCACGCCACTATTGAAAATGATAATTTTTCTGGCTCAACTCAAATAGATGAATTCGTACGACATAATAAATCTAATTCTTCAACATCGGTTATTTATCACGAATTTTTTGAAAATGAAACCATTGTTCCCAAAATTATATCTGAAAAAGGAGAGCGCTATAGTACTAATAGCAAAGTTTTGTATAATCCATTTCGTTCAGAATTAAATAGTAAATATTTTGAATCTTTTCGTTTGAGACAAGTATTTCAAGATGTTGACTCTCGCATTATTCCTGCAGGATATGATTTTACTGTCCAAATAGATAATGATTTAGCAGAGCATATTCTTCATATAAATGGTATTAATGATGATTTGAACTATTTTAAAATAAATCCATTTGAAATTAAACTAGATTTTGGAACAAGAAGCTTTGTTGGATTAATTTCAAATATATTCTATATAGAAAATACGGAACCTATATCTTTAGCACTTAAAAAATATAATGGTTCTTTTAACTTAATTGTTCCGACACAACAAATGAAAAACTCACTAAATCAAAAAACCCATTTTGATTTTAAAAATAGTAGTTTGCGGATTATTAAAGAAATGAAAAAAATGTCATTAATAGAAGGCTTTCATTTTTCATTTCAAGATGATAATGGGGAGAGCGATTTTTTAACAAAAACAATGGATATTATCTTAAGTGGAGGCAAAATTAACTTGGTTAAATTAATTGTTTTTTCAGTTTTATTCTTAATTTATCTAGGTTTGTCAGTTTATATTTCTGTAAAATTATTAAAGAATTATAATCTGCACTATTACACATTGTTATTTATTATCTTTATTAGCACAATTTTCTTTTCAATATTTATGTTTTTGACTAAATCACTATTCTTTAACCTATCTCTCTATAATCTTAATAATATTTATTCAGGAATAATGACAACTCTTATTTTTATTGTATTTTTCACTATCACAGTTTTGAAATATTTTGCAAGGAAAAAAGAAAATGGTTAATAAATTTATATTATTCTTTGAAAAAAAGTGGCAAAAATTAATTGCTGACTATTTTTCTAGAGATGAGAATCAAACTAGGCGAATTATTTTTAATGTTCTGACTATTTTTTTGTTCATTTCTATTGTTCTAACCATGGGATTTACTAGAGTATACCCTTTGAATATTTTCTTGAAATTTACACTTCTCGTAACAAATTGTTTAATTATAATTTATATTATTGCTTATAGTGAAATAAAAATCGACAAATTTTTAATATTAATCATTTTTTCTCTATTATGGTTTTCTTTTATCGCTTTTATAAATAAAAATATCATCCGACAACAATCAATACTTTTAAATGTTTTAAATATGATTCCCACTTACTTGATTATTTCATCATTTGATAAAATGAGNAAAACTATGTTCAGCGGAATTATTGTTGGTTTGTTATTATTCACTCTTATTTTTTCACTATACTACTTCCGGGAACTACTAAGTTTCAATTTTTCCGTCAGACTTGGAAGTTTTTTTGGTAACCAAAATGATGTGGCAGCAACACTACTTATTGCCGCTACTATTTTTGTGTATTTTGGTTTTAGAGGTAAATATCTATACTTTGCTCCGGCTTTTCTTTCAGCGTTAAATTTAATTGCCACTGGATCTAGGGCTGGCGTATTAAACCTCGTTGTTATTGTACTTTTGCTTTTTATTAGTATTTTTGTCAAAAAAAATAAAATTATTTTATGTGCTGGATTAGTTGTTTTTATTATTAGTATTGTTTTGATTTTCGTTTTTCCTGTTTTTGGATCTTTAAAAGAGCGAATGATTGGTATGTTAAATGTACTGATTGGTAATGATCCTAGTGCTGATTATTCTACTTTTTATCGACTTGAAGCTATTTCTGAATCTTTACTTTTATTTTTGTTAAGCCCAATTTGGGGTCATAATATTTTTATGTACCAATTTTCAACAAATGAAATGGTTGCTCATAATGCTTTACTTGAAATTGCTACACAGCAAGGCATCATTTCTTTATTGCTGTTTATTGCTATATTCATTTATCCTCTTATCAAACTCACAAAAAGCAAATACGAACACCGCCTTTTATTAATATCTATTATTGTTGGTTCGCTATTATTTCATTTGACGTTATCGGGCCTTCCCTTTAAAGAACAATACTTGATACTTGCATTATCAATGGCTTTTTTACAAAACAAACATTATTTTATATTAAATCCCCGAAAAAATTATTTGAAAGCTGTATTGAAAAACAATATCATTTTTTATAACAACTTTGATTATTCGTTGATGTCTTTTATCGATTTTAATCTACTAAATTCCAACAAAAATATTATTGCTGTAAATGATGATGTTTCTATATCAAATTTAAACATTAGTAACCAATATATTTTTGAAAAAGTAATCAAAAAAGTGGAACTTGATAATGAATTTGTCTTTGATGTAAATAAATATAATAAAACTAATAATTATCTTTTTATTATAAGTGGTATAGATACTAGTAATGTTTCTCATTTAATGCTGTTGAATTATTTAACTAAACATAACAATTATAAAATTATCATTGTTGCACAGGAAAAAGATTTTGCGATTGAACTATTATCTCTTTCATTCTATAAAGGACTTATTAATAATTTTATCAATTTTAGCAAATCACTAGTGAAACAACCAGTATCTTTATTTTCTAAGCAAAATAAATCGTTTCAAACACATCAAGAAGGTAGCTCAACTGATCGTTCAGATATAATTGATAATGTATTTCTGGGGATTTTTAACTTACTAGCATTGGTTAGTTTTCACTATGGCGCTAAAGACATTGTCTTATGGCAAAAAATGCTTTTAATATTATTCGCGAGCATTTATTATTTTCAAGTTATTAATAGCATTTACCTTAATAAAAATCTTAATAACATTAAAAACTTACTTCTAATTATATCTTTTGTATCCATTTTGCCTTGTTCTATTTTTTATATAGTTAGCCTTCTAATCCCCAACATATTTAATCTAAGCCCACTATCAATTTGTTTCGTTGTTTTCGTGTTTTTCACTAATATTGTTACAATAATGTTGCGCTATTATTTAAACATCAAAAAACAAAACAAGAGTTGATTAGTAATTGGTTTACGTTATACAATACTCAACTATTATTATAATTGACACTAATTCTCTATTATTTTTTATTTCAATTTTCGGTTTAACTTTCTAAATACTTTTTTAAATGCCAAAGTTACTAATTCGCGCTCAAAAAAATATAAAACACTAGCATATAATACCACAAATGTCATTCCTTCAATAAGGAACACAAACTTCATATTCATAAATTGTGTTAAATCAATCGCTAATTTAAAAATTAAGACACAAATTAAAATTGGTATAAAAGTAATAATTGCATTTCTGATGAAGCACATAAAATATTTTCTTATATCTAATTTCAATACCTTTTTATAGTAAATATTTAATACTACTCCTTGAGTAACTAATGTCGTAAATACCGTACTTAAAAGCGTCCCAAAAATAATATATTCGCTGGGCAACAATTTAACTAATAAAATCATTAAACTCATGTTAAAAATCGCGCTTATCAATAGTATTATTGTTGGTACGCGATGTTTATTATAACCCCTTTGAATCTCAATGGCGGATGTTTGTGAAAAAGGAATGATATATGCGAACATTAACCAGACTGCAATCCAGTAAATCTGCTTCATTTCATTGAAAGTATAAACAGAGTTTTCCAACCATGCTCTAACAAATACATCACCAGTAACTAAAAAACCGCCAAATATAAAAAAGGTCATTAAAAGTCCTGCTTTAGAAAGTTTAATGAATAAGTTATTAACTTCATCGTGTTTTTTACTCATAATTTTATCATTAATTATTTGAATGTAATTTGCACTTATATATATCGCTGCATGATGTGTGTATACTAAAAAAGCTCTACCAAGAGCGAAAATAGAAACTAAAGTTGGTAATCCCATAAATCCTAAAATTATTTTTTCTGAAGACTGTGTAATAGTTTCTACCGTCACATAAAAAATAATATAAAGGCAAAAAATCAAAATTTCTTTAATAATTTCCTTTTTTTCAGCAAATTCTCTAATTTTAATAAATCTAATCTTTTGTGATATAAAACTGAAAAAGAAATATACAATTAAAGCAATTAAATCAATGAAAAACTTAACAATAGAAACGCTAAGTATGCCATAACCTTTTATGAGGAAAGGAATTGTAAATATTGGCGAAAAAATAGATATTGCAAGAGCAATTCCTCTAACAAGAATAAAGTTATTCTTATATGTGTTGAAGGCATTGAAAAATATGGTAGCAAATTGAAATAATAAATTAATGATTCCAATTATAAATAACTTGTATATTAATTGCTTTTCTGAAGAAGAATATCCATGTAAAGAAATAACGCCGCTATAAATTAATGATAATAATACTATTCCTGCCAAGATTCCAATAACAGCTCCAATCAAAAGAACGTAAATAAAAGCACTATTAATTTTTTTAAGACCTTCTTCGCCTTCTTCTTTGTTATACTTTGTTGCAAAACGAACATAAGCCCCTGCAAATCCAACGGTAAGAATGCTCATCCATGAAATTATTGAGTTAACAAAATTATGTATACCATGTTCTACTTTTCCTACTTTACTTATTAAAAAAGGGGTATAAAAGATAGTAACAATTATTCCAACAATAATCGTTAGATAAGATAATATCATACCCATACGAATATTTATTTTAATTCTTCTATTTTCTTGCATTACAAATCACCAATCATCTTATTAATGAATATTTCAGGAGAACAATCAGGATAAATATCATATAAACCTTTTTTACTATTTTTTCTAAAATTATTTTCAATAAAATAATTTAGTGAATCGGTGTCATTGTTTTTATTTAAATTAATAAAAAGAACTAAATCGTATGGTTGCATAACCTTGTAACCTGGGCTATTTTCTTCATAGTAAAAAAATAATATTGGTTTTCTTGTTCCTATGTATTCATATATTTTACTTGGTATAAAATTACGATATTTTCCATGATTGTCCAGGATTATTAAAAAATCAGCTTTTGCAAGTGCTGACTGGTATTCTTTTTTTGCTACATACCCACTTATTTGAATTTCTTGTTTTTTAATTTGATTTAATTGTTCTATATCGGAAGTATAAAAAATAAAATCATTTTGTTCCGTTAGTTTTTCAATTTTATTGAAAAATAAATCACTTGTTCTTTCTCTACCTAATGTTCCGAAATAGGCACCTAATGGTCTTTTCGATTTATTAGTAAATCTTTGTGTTTCTTTATCAATTTCAAATAGTGGGGAAAGTTTTCGAAACTTATCTTTATCAATAATTACGTTATTGTATACTGCTTCCATAGCATAAATACAATCAAATAGAACATTTATTTGCATTTCAAAGTCTTTTTGATTATTTGTAAATAAGGTCCAATCGTCAGTGGCATACAATATATTTTTTTTAGCTTTAATACTCTTCCGTTTTACTACATCAATAAGTTCAAAATCACCAGCAAATATTATTAGTAAATCATACTTTAAATCATTGTTTATTTTATTGATTTTATTTATAAATTTTTCATGTTCATTAAATCGTTTCTTATTAATCTTTCGTAAAATATAAGTGAAAAGAAAAAATATCCATAAAATAAATTTAGAAAAAAAATTATTATTCTTAATGATGGTTTTAAAATCCCTGCCAGTAACAGAAATAATACTTCTAATTCCGCAATAATTTACACCCTCTATTTTATCATTTCTTATTTTTTTTATTGAAACACATTTTGAAAAAACGGTAACATTGTGTCCTTTCTTTGCTAAATTTTTAGCTAGCGTATAAGCAATCTTACCAGTTGGATCAATACGATACGGATAAACAAAATTACTAATTAAGGCAATTTTCATAATTGTACTATCTACTTTTCTCCCATATATTTTGACTGATATGATTAATATAACCGATTATAATTCTGAACTCTTTCTCGAAAAGTTTTGGTGCGTGATAATCATATGGTGTTGGAACAGTAACTATATAAATATCAGTTTTTTTATAATCATTACTAAAATTGATGCCAACCTTTACCGCTTCATCAAATAATGCATCCATTCCCTTTTCTTTAAATGTTGTTTTGCCAGTTTTGAGAATAGAAATCAGGTCTTTATTGTAGTCTGTACCTATTACATCGTTTCCGTGCGTGGATAACATTAATGCTGTTGGTAGCCTAATATAACCCAGTCCAATAGTATTAATCATAATAAAATTCACCTCATCATTGCAATGATGTTATTATACTAGTTTTTAAAAACATTACAAAACGCTTTCGATTTTACAATACCTTTGTGTTAATTGACAAAGTAAAATCCTTTTTTTACGGGGTAAGAAGTTATTAAATTTTCTTGTAATAAAACTCGTCCTTACAGTTATACACTAGAAAAGGTTGGGTTAAAAATTAATAATTGTCGTCTCAAAAAGTAGTTTTACACTATAAAATTGACCTAGATTCCAACGTTGGTCATCATAACTATTTTTGCTTGTTCCTAGACTTTTAAAGATAATTATCCTTTATTTTTGGTTATTTAGCATAGATTTATGGAGTTTTAGGTATAATAAAAATGATATTAATACATTTCTTTGTATTAATTACCTATAAAAGAAACCATTAAACTTAAAAAGAAAGAAAAGGTGACAAAATGTTTAAAAATAAAGTGCTCTTAATTACTGGTGGAACAGGTTCATTTGGTAATGCTGTTTTGAGAAAATTTTTAAATTCGGATGTAAGAGAAATTCGGGTGCTCTCACGCGATGAAAAGAAACAAGAAGACATGAGGAAGTTATACAACAACGATAAATTAAAATTTTATATTGGCGATGTACGTGACTATAATTCAATTGAAGGTGCTTTTATCGGCGTTGATTATGTCTTTCACGCTGCAGCATTAAAACAAGTTCCCTCATGTGAATTTTATCCACTAGAGGCAGTTAAAACTAATATTTTAGGAAGCAATAATGTAATTACCGCCTGTGTTAAAAATGGTGTTAAAAAAGCAATTTTCTTATCCACTGATAAAGCAGCTTATCCAATTAATGCTATGGGCATGAGCAAAGCACTCATGGAAAAAAACGTAATTGCTAGATCAAGACAATTAAGACCTGATGATACTGTTCTTTGTTTGACAAGATATGGTAATGTAATGGCATCTCGTGGTTCAGTAATCCCGTTATTTTTAGATCAAATTGCAGCGGGCAAACCAATTACAATCACAAATCCTGATATGACGCGATTCATGATGACACTTGATGATGCAGTTAATTTAGTGTTATATGCATTTGAGCATGGTGAACAAGGTGATTTATTTGTGCAAAAAGCCCCGGCGGCCACAATTGGTACCCTAGCGCAGGCAATACTAGAATTAAAAGGAGTTAAACAAGAACCAGTATCAATTGGTACTCGCCATGGTGAAAAACTCTATGAAGTTCTAGTAACACAAGAAGAAACGGTAAAGGCTATTGATTTACCAAACTTCTTTAGGATTCCCGCTGATAATCGTAATCTTAATTATGATAAATTTGTGGAAAAAGGATTAAAAGAATTTGCGCAAAAAGAATCATACAATTCCCATAACACAACAAGACTTGATGTTGAAGGAATGAAAAAATTATTATTAAAGTTGGATTTATTTAAATAATGAAAATATTAGTAACTGGTGCTAAAGGGTTTATCGGACAAAATTTAATTGAACGATTAAAAGAAAATAAAACATTTACAATATTTCCTTATGACATTGATTCCACTGCTGAAGAATTAGAACAATACACAAAAGAATGTGATTTTGTTTTCCATCTCGCGGGAGTTAATAGACCAAAAGATGAAAAAGAATTCTTAGAAGGTAATTTTGGTTTTACATCAGTTCTCCTTAATTCCCTAAAAAAACATAATAATAAAGCACCTGTTATGATTTCTTCTTCTATTCAAGCTGTTCGTGATAATCCTTACGGAATTAGCAAGAAAGCTGGTGAAGATTTGATGCTGGAGTATGAAAAAGAAACAGGCGCTAAAGTATATATTTTTAGATTTGAAAATGTTTTTGGTAAGTGGGCTAGACCAAACTATAATAGTGTGGTTGCTACTTTTTCATATAACATCGCTAATGATTTACCAATAACAATTAATGACCCTAATGTTGATATGCAACTAATTTATATTGATGATGTTGTAAATTCATTATTGTCACTACTTGATAAAAATAGCCATGATTTGCCGACATATTTACAAGTTACACCAGTTTATAAAGTTAAACTAGGTTATATAGCAGAACTTCTTTATTCATTTAAAGAAAGTAGGCAAAATTTAACAGTACCTAAATTAGATGATGGTTTTGAAAAGAAACTATATTCAAATTATTTAAGTTACTTACCAAAAGATAAATTTATTTATGATTTAAAAATGAATGTTGATAATAGAGGTTCATTTACTGAATTTATTAGAACTATTGATAGAGGGCAATTCTCTGTTAATGTTGCTAAACCAGGTATTACCAAAGGTAATCACTGGCATCATACTAAAAATGAAAAATTCTTAGTGGTAAGTGGTAAAGCTGTTATTAGGTTTAGAAAGGTTAACACTGACGAAGTAATCGAATACTTTGTAAGTGGTGAAAAGTTTCAAATATTAGATATCCCGCCTGGATATACACATAATATTGAAAACATTGGAGACACTGATTTAGTTACTCTTATATGGGCTAATGAACCATTTGATAAAAATAATCCCGATACAATTTACGAGGAGGTATAAGCATGAAAAAATTAAAAGTAATGACAGTTGTAGGTACTAGACCAGAAATTATTAGATTGTCCGCTGTTATCAATAAACTAGAATCTTCAGAGGCGATTAATCATGTTTTAGTGCACACTGGACAAAATTCTGATTATGAATTAAATGAAATTTTCTTTAAAGATTTTAATCTTAAAAAGCCAGACTACTTCTTAAATTCAGCAGTGGGTACCGCAATCGAAACAATTGGAAACATTTTAATTAAAATGGACTCTGTTCTTGACAAAGAAAAACCAGATGCTTTTTTAGTACTTGGTGACACTAATAGTTGTTTAGCTGCTATTGCCGCTAAACGTAAAAAAATACCTATTTTCCACATGGAAGCTGGCAACAGATGTTTTGATCAAAGAGTTCCAGAAGAAACAAATCGTAAAATTGTTGACCATATTGCAGATATTAACATGCCTTATAGCAGTATTGCTCGCGAATATTTACTAAGAGAAGGAATACCTGCTGATAGAATTATAAAAACTGGAAGCCCAATGAACGAAGTACTGCAATCTAGAATTAAAGAAATCAATAATTCAGATGTTTTAAGAAGATTAGGGCTTAAAAAAGGTGAATATTTTTTAGCCTCCGCACATCGAGAAGAAAATGTTGATTCAGATAATCTCTTAAAACTAGTGGACACCCTTAACACTATTGCTGATACCTACAAATTACCTATCATAATTTCAACTCACCCTCGCACAAGAAAGAAATTAACTGAAAAAGGGATTGCTTTTAATCCACTTGTTCAAACATTAAAACCACTGGGCTTTATTGACTATAATAAGTTACAAATAGATTCAAAAGCTGTATTAAGTGATTCAGGTACAATAAGTGAAGAATCTTCTATACTTAAATTTAATGCTTTAAATATTAGAGAAGCACATGAAAGACCAGAAGCCTATGAAGAAGGTGCTGTAATGATGGTTGGTGTTAATAAAGAGAGAATATTACAAGGATTAAAGGTGTTAGAATCAAGAAATCCAACCTTAATTAAAATGCCACTTGATTACGAAGCCGCAAATGTTTCTGAAAAAGTATTAAGTATTATTGTTGGATACACCGATTACGTGAATACTAAAGTTTGGCTAAAATAGTGGTGATTTATACTATGTAAAACATTTGATCATTTTTATTAACTACGATTGGGCCTGACAATAACATTTGACATAATATATGCTGATAATTGATGTCTCAGCATTTATCGAAACAGAGATTTCTTTGGTCGACCAGAGTCTTATAGTTTAATGATGAATGTTGCCTTTTCTGTCAAAAATCATGTCCTGACTTTTAATGAGTATTATGAGAAGAAACGTTCAGAAGGTAAGGCACATCGCGTTGCCCTTTCTCACGTTGCTCGTCGACTCATTAGACTAATTTATAAGTTAGAAACAAGTAACACTTATTTCGACTTATCACTTTTTAAATAATTGCTGCTAAATAATCATTAATTATTTTTTTAACAGCCATATGAAGTCTTTTTACTATACTCTTATCTTCTCTCTTGACTTCTAATAGTTAATCTTTTCTTGTATTGGTTCCTATAAAATCATTATGTCAATTACAAATATATTGTATAATTAAAAACAGGGACTACTTTTATCTGTATTAAATGTCTTGTCTCAACAGACAGTAATTAAATCAAACTTTGTTGAATAAGTTTAAAAAGTAATCACTAACAAATTGGAATGTTTATAAATTTAAAACACTCCAAAAAAATGTATGGTTTTGCTTTTGAGACAAATAGCAAAAAGGAGAAAAAGAATGAAAAAGATGATTAGGAGTTGGCTTAAAAGTTTTGAAATTATGCATGTTTTAAACGCCAAAAGACATGTAAAAATTAATAAAAAATTACAAAGGAAACTAAAAGATCCGACAAAATACGCATTGGAACAATATGAAAACTACTATAAACGTAAACCTAATTTAACTAATCCTACGCGCTTTTCTGAATTTATGCTTTGGCAAAAACTATTTTTTTACAAGGAAGAAGCTACAACCCTAACAGACAAAGTTGAATCTAAAAAACTCATAAATGAATTGATTGGATCAGAAATAACCTTTCCTAAAACATATGCTGTGTTTGATAATGCGGAAGATATTATTTTCGAAAATCTACCGCAAAAATGTGTAATTAAATGTAATCACATATCTGGTTCCGTTTTTTTGGTTGAAAAACTTTCAAAAAACAAATATTTAATTAAAAATTTAAAATATGATTCAAATAAAAATATAAAATTTAGAACACTGCAAAAAGTACTGAATGAAATGCTAAAGATTAACCATTACTATTATAATCTTGAATGGAACTATAAGAATATAGTACCTAAAATACTTGTGGAAGAGTATTTAGATACTAAAAACCTACGCGATTATAAATTTTATATGAACTATGATAAATTAATTGCTTTTCATATTGCATCTAATAGGGCAACTGATGAGCGAAATGATTTTTTTGATGCAAATTTACAACCTTTGGATATATGGGCAGACGTTCCTCCTTCCGACAAGGTTCCATCTTTACCCGATAATATTTTACAAATGATTGAAATTGCTAAAAAAATAGCAAAAGATTATCCAGTGTTGCGTGTGGATTTGTACAATATAAACGGCAAAATATATTTTAGCGAAGCAACCTTCTACCATTTGGGAGGGTTGCTCAGGTTTAAATCTCCGAAAAATTTTGATGAATTAATGGGCGAGAATATGTCAATAAAGGCAAAGGACAAAAAATAATAAGCAAAAAAGGTAATAAATTCATGTCAATCATGCCAATCATTGTTCCATTCAAATATGAGGGAAATTATAATGGGGTTGAGCTTGTAGCAGATACCATAGTTCCTTATTTTACAATGAAAAAAAAGAACTTTAAACTAATTAAAATTGCAGAAGAATTAGCTGAAAAAGATTATTTTCACAACGAAAAGCTAAAGAATATAGATATAGTAATAGAGACTAATACCAAACTACGTGATATGGTACAAGAAATTATCAAGAGTGGCCGCTTTCCGCTTTTAATTGGTGGCGACCATAGTTTAGGATTAGGATCAGTAGCTGGTGTGCTTGAGCATTATGAGGATTTAGGTATTATTTGGATTGATGCTCATGGCGACATGAACACAGAGAAAACAACATTATCTGGTAATATTCATGGGATGACACTAGCTTTATTGCAAGGAATAGGAAATTATAAATTGATAAATGTACTTCCTAATGGTAAAAAGATTAAATCTGAAAACATTTTAATCTTTGGTATTAGAGACCTTGATCCGTTAGAAAACGAATTAATAAAAAAGCATGGAATTAATTATCTGAAATATGACGATATATCAACCAAAGGGATTGAGAAAGCTAATAAATACATATTGGATTTTTTTAAAAATAAAGTAAAACACATTCATATTTCACTCGATTTAGATTCTTTAAATCCAGCTGTTTTTCCTGGCGTTTCTGTTCCAGTTGGGGGAGGCTTCAATTTAATGCAACTAAAAGAAACCATCAGTGTGTTATTTAATAATTTCACAATAACATCGATGGATGTAGTGGAATTAAATGTAATGAATGATGTAAATAAAAGTACAGAAAAGGCAATGGTCCAGATAATTGAATTAGTATATGAACTTGTCTCCAGTGATAAAAAAGCAAGTTTGGGAGATTGTGTGTGAAAATCATTCGAATAATACATTCGCTCGGGTTATCGAGGGAGAAAAAATTCTCTATTATCACTATCCTCATATTTAGTGAAGTAGTTTAAAATTGTCTCTAAATAATCAAACCCTATAATGCATCACTAATTTTTTCTCTATTAAGATAATGATAGAGCGATTATTCATGATGGCACCAATTAATAGATAAACGGCGACAAATCGTTGATTAATATATTTGTTCTTTCAACAGCAAAACTATATATTAAATGATAGTTATCATTATGAAAAGCACTACCAGAAAAGGCGTAGTCGCTTTGTTTGGAAATAACTTTGTAACTAATATTATCTATAATACTTTGCTCATATTCCCCATAGAATTCGTCTTGTTTTTCTGTAGAAATACAATTCCTATTAAATGAGCAAACTGACATATAAAACTTTGAATTAATAAATGATGAACAATAATTTTCAACCCACTTAAAACCTGCTTCTTTATAAAAATCCATATTTACATTTACAATTGAAGCTGTCCATCCATCTTCTCTATATGGTTCAATATTTAGTTTCAGACACCCATAGTCATCACAAATGTTGTCATTATTAGAATAAGGTGTAATCTTCGCTCTTGTTTTAAATTCCTTGAATCTTGTATAGGCTCCAAAAAAGTTAAGATAATTCAATTCATTAAAATCTATTGTTAATAATAAATCATAATTCCCTTCTGCAGCATAAAATTTATGTTCTGAAAAATATCCAATATTAATAGCATCAAATTCAACAGCAAATATAACAATATTATTTGCGTTATTACAATAATATCTTAAACACGCTAGTTCCCAAGCAACTCCAATTCCAGCTTGGACACCATAACATAAAACATCTTTTCCAAAATGATTAGAAATCATAGAACCATCAATCGAATATAACACATTGGAGTTTCCTATTATTACAATTTTTTCATCATTTAATTCTGTTAATAAGTCAGTTTTGCGAACAAATAAGTTTTGATATGAACCAATATAACATGGGTCAGTATTAGCGTTTATATGCACGAATGAAGGTTTTTTATTATCAAAAAAGTCATTTGGAATAGTATTTAAATAATCAAAGAAGTGTAAGTTATCAAAATTATTACAACCAACAAGTGATTTACTTTCCACTACCTTTAAGAATTGAGGAAAATATATAGTTTTAAATGGTAAATTATTAAAGGAATTGCTTTTTATTGTTGTTATCGGTAAATCATTATATTTTTCGGGGATTACAATTGTTTCTTCATTAGACATACAATTAGTAATTGAATATGATTCATCATCATTAAGTTCAAAATTAAAATAATCATAGTCAGTTTCTTTTATCCATTTTGCATATAACGTTAAAGGTATGCTCTCGTTAGGAATTTTTACCCTTGAACCTAGACCAATTCTTAATCCGCTCCCATCCGCTTTTGTATTCCAAGAATCTAATAAATAGCCTTTGCGATTAAAGGCTTTACTACCTTGAATAGTATTTAATCTTATGTGATTAGCTTTGGTGTGAGGATAATAGATTGAGTCATCTCCACAAATCGTTGCTCCTCCATTCCCAGAATAAATAATAGTATTGTCATAATTATCCCAAAAATTAGCGTACAAGTTTATATCATCAACAAGTTTAAAATCAAAAAATCTTTCAAACAAATAAGGCATTTTCCCTGATATATAGTCATCAATACTCCAACAGATAAACTTTTTACCACCTAATGCTATTGCTTCTATGCTAACAACATCATTCAAATAACCACGATACTCGGTCGTTATATTTCCGTTTATTCTTATTTCACCAAGTAAAGGATTCGCAAACAGACGAATATAAACAATGTCTTTCATTCTTGTATATATAGATGCGCTAATACTATTTTGAACATTTCGTATAATAAATCTTCCGTCTTCATATTCCCCAACTGTTGATGACTCAAATGCGTATCCTTCTTCAAATTCAATGTCAAAGTAAGCATCCAATCCTTTTTCAATTTTTAAAGGGTTTTGTGAATTAATAGTAAAGTGGCTTTCTTCATTAACAACAATAGTTACTGTTACCATTTCAACAGATTCAATGTATATTGTTTGTGAAAATTGAACATTACTGACAGTAAAATTACCATTTGCGGTGTCATAAGTTCCATTACTGGATGATTTGTAATTATAATCACCATTAAAAGTAATTTTGAAAATAGCATCTTCTCCACGAACTACATTTAAAGGATTCTCTGAATTAACAGTGTAATTTTGACTTTCTTCCACCGATATAGTTACGAGGTCATTATTATTAATATAGGATGATTCGCTAGTAGTGCACGAACTCATAAATAGAGAGAGTGCCGCTGCAACTATAAATAAACGTTTTTTCATGTTAGTACCTCCTAAAATAGGATGAATATGCACCCCAATAATAATCTGTAGCGAAATCAGTTAGTGCTTCATCATGAATGTAAATGATAAAGCCCTCCGCTACACCTTCAGTCATACTACCAGTGTAGGAAACAATTATGTCGGATGGGTTATACGTTTCTATATATATTCTTGTTAATGACGGACAATTGCCAAAGGCGCCATCCATGATAATTTTTATGCTCATTGGAATACTGATATCATTAATGACATTAGATTTTGAAAATGCGTTTCGAGCAATTCCCACTACTTTTTTCCCGTTTGCTACAGCTGGTAGAATAATGTTTTCTACATTAATATATTCATCTTTAATTTTAGATATCAATAATGAATCTTCATATTCAATATAATCAAAGCATATCGCTGTTTCACTATCAGGTCCAACATCACTCTCATCAATATAAGGAGGCATCTCTGGAATAACGATATTTGGCTTTGTGTTCTTTTGGAAAACATCCCGATAAATATCTTGGGCAAAAAGATATGTTCTTAAAATTGCTCCCGCATTATTAAGATGAAAGTTAGAGTCATAAAAATAATGTGCATCAATCATATATTGATTTGGATTACCAACTACTTTACACGACACATTTTGTCTAATGGACCAGTAGTAATTAATGGCTGTTTCTTTGTTTATGGCTGCTTTTTCATTTGCTGGTGAAAAAGCATAATACAAAGTTGCTTTCTTTTTCGTTATTTTTTCATCGTATTCATTTAAATATGTTAAAAAATCATTTTCTATATTGTAAGAATAATCAACCAACATTGTTGGATCGTAATATAGCGCCATCCTGTTAGCGGATCGATAAGCAATTTCGTTTTCATCAACTTCTTCATAAAAAACATCTCCGTATTGATTAAAATTGTCTCTTTGATAAACACCTTTAGGAATAATTACTTCTTTAATTTTTTTCCGTTCTTTGACAAAATCAAAATAACTGCCAATTACTGCATCTCTATTATCTTTAGGTAATTTCTTAATTATGTTCATGTCGTCTTCAAGCGCTTTTAAAGTTGATTCGGCATTAAAATAAAGACTGGTGGATTGACTATTAATCTCTGGAATAACGAATACTAGGTCACCATCATTAATGTAATCTAACGCTAAATCCATCATTATCTTAGTGCCAAGCATTGCATATAATCCAAAATTAACTACTTTGTATTCTGGAAACTCGTTTTCAAGCAGTTCTGAGTTAAAACCAAACGCAACATTTGAACCACCAACTAAAATAATTTTCTTTTCAGTTTTAACTGATTCTAAATAATTAACTTTATCCACTAAAGCGGCATAATAAGTTTTTGAGTAAATATGCGGTTGATTACTTCCGTATAATACAAAAACACCAAATGGTGATAATACCATTATGACCCCAAGAATAAATAATGCTATTCTATATAAAATATTTTTCATGTCTAAAAGTCGAAGTAAATAAACGACGATTCACCTCCTCCAATAGAATTTAAATATAAGAAAACAAAAAGCGATATTGAAAAGAATATAACTGTAATAGCAAATTTTGATATTGTTATGACAGTTTCAGATTTTTTAAATTTTACAAAAATTGTATCTTTGTTATTTTCGGCTGCTTTCATAACTATTAACATTCCAATTAAAATAGATGATACAAATAATAATCCATTAGCCTTAGATATTGAAGGATCCGCAAAAACAGAGTATGAACTTGGGGACCAAATTTGAATCATCCGCCATATAAAAGTAGCGGCTTCTTTAATATTTGCGGATCTAAAAAGTATCCAGCCCGCATTAATTAAACAAAGCGTTCCTGCTGTTTTTAAAGCATCTATTAATTGATTCTGCTTTTTTATAGTAGGAGTAATATCTTTTTTCTTTTGTAACTGTCTTGGTAATCCTTCAATAACTAAAACAATACCATTAAATAAACCCCATAATATAAATGTCCAATTAGCGCCGTGCCACAGTCCTGAAACAAGCCAAACTATAAGAATATTAATAACCCATTTCCAAAGTGGTACTCTATTTCCTCCTAATGGAATATAGATGTATTTTCTTAACCATCTGCCTAACGTCATATGCCATCTGCGCCAAAATTCTGAGAGAGAGGAGGAAATATAGGGAACGTCAAAGTTTTCTTCTAATTTAATGCCAAAAAGACCACTTATTCCAATCGTGATATCCGCAAACCCGGAAAAATCAGTAAATATTTGTATTGTATATAAAAAACTTGTAACAATTAGTGCTACACCATATGTTTTGTCAATATTAGCGTATGATGCATTTACATAAAGATTCAAAACATTAGCGATGGCAATTTTCTTAATAAGTCCCACCGAAATTCTAAATAATGACTTCAAATAATCATTATCTTCAAAACGATGACTATCAAATAATCCGTCTTCCTTTAATTTGTCATAACTAGAAATTGGGCCTTGTAAAATCTTTGGAAAATATGCAACAAATAATAAAAACTTAAGCGGATTCATTTCAGCTTCTGTTTCTCTTTTATAAACATCAATGTTATAAGCAATTAATGAAAATGTATAAAACGAGATACCTAAAGGAATTATAAAGTTATAGGTAAGGGCATTAAATTTAAATATTCCGCCTACTGTTCCCGAGAAAAAGTTGAAATATTTAAGTACTATTAAAACACCTGCATTTATTATTATTGATAAGGCAGTAACTATTTTTTCATATCGTTTTCTTTCAATGCTAGATTCAGCTTTGTATGGAGCTATCTTTAGTTCAGCATCATCTTCAGTTACTGTTAACTTAAATATTTCGTATTGCGACATTATTGCCGCACCATATGAAACTAATGAACTAATAGCTAGATAAAGCAAATAAATGTAATTTGTAAAACCATAAAAGATTAATGATGCAACCAAAAGAACTGACCATTGCGGAATATTAATTCGCTTTTGTAGTTTATTCATAGCATATATTACGTAATAAACCACTAAAGTCGCTAGAAGTAAAATCAAAAAAAATCATTTGAAAATACATTCATGGGTTTATTGTACACAATTTTTAAAATTTAATGATTAAAAATTATAAATAATGCGCTGCTACATTTAGAGTATAAAGGAGGGTATCAGTCCATCTTTTTTATATTTTCGTAATCGTTCATTATCATGCTTTGTTTATCCTTAAAGGCACCACTAGGAATCACGGCAGATAATTTATCAGCAATAGGATTGTATTTTTTTGTTGCGAATTTATTCAACATATTTAAAGTGTCTGACATTGTATTAAGATTCATATCTAGTGAACCAGATTCATAAGCATATCTCCAGTTAACAAAATGTTTTTTGATGCTTTTTAGAAAATCTAACAAGGTATTGTTATTTCCTTTATAATGACTTTTTGAATATTCGTTTTCAAGTTCTATTATGGTGTCAGGATAGTATTTATTTAATTGAGAATAGAGTTCATCTAATTCATGGCCTCTGCAATGATAACCATAATTTCTTTTTTCGTCAAAAGAGTTAATAACCATTAAAAACTTTAAATATAGTTCTACAGCGAAACAACTTGTTGTTGCTAGTAACGACATAATATCTGAGCCAGGATCCCAATTTTCACTTCCTTCTTTACAAATGAATGAGTTGTATAGGATATAAAATGCATCCTTAAAACCACTAGCACATGCTTGCATCCTAATTATTTGTTCATTTTCAATTTTGATTGACATAGTTTTCTTTCCTTTCATTTTTATTATTCTAATTTCTACTTATCGAGACAGACATTTCAGTATTCAACTGGAGTCATAAAATCTAAAAAGGATATTTTTCTTTATTTAAAACATCTATTTCTGTATCCATTATTTTTAGTTTCATTTTTGCATATTTTTTATTATCGATAATTGCTGGTTCTGAATATTTGTATTTTGGATTAATTATATCTTCGGGAAAAACTTTTATAGTGTTGTCAAATATATTTTGATGTAGTTTCGATTTAAATAGACTTCCACATTTTTTTAAATCATCATATACCATAATTGCTAAACGTAGTAACCATATCTCAACATAGTCAGTATTTGCTCTATTTTCATATTTTTTAAATATTTTTCTAATAATTTGTTCCCCAATTTCTTTAGATTCATTTTCTAACAACTTTGAGATAATAATTATACAATGACTAATTGAATTAGGATTATTAAACATGATGTCCACTAAAATTGAAATCAAAACATCATAATCTTTTTGTGGTTTAGATAATTCTTTATTTCGGTCATAATAATATTCTTTTAAAGCTTTTTTAATCATGCCGCTGTTAGGATGTTTTTTAGCCAATTTATGTATTTCTAATAAATGCTTCTGTAGCGTGATTTTATGATTATTGTCTTTACAATTTATTGATGATTTAATAAATGTCCGGTATGGTTCCCAATATAATTTATCATCTTTAATTGTGTCTGTTATAATGTTTTTTGCTATAAATGTTTTTGCCGAACCTAAATTCAGATTAAAGCGCAATAACACCTTTTGGAGTTGTTGTGATATTAATTCAATATCATTGGAATTATTAGCAAAAATGCGATAATCATCTCTATATCTAATAATGTAATAGTCATCAACTTTGCCATTTAATTCATTTATTAATTCATAATCAAGATAGCCTAAAATTATTTCAGCGATAAGATCCATTAATATTGAGCCTTGAGGAATTCCGTTGGTTTGATTTTGTTGTAATCTTCTTATTTTACAATCAATTAAGTCACCAAAACTTTTATCATATTTTTTACGATTATTTTTAACCTCATCTTTGCCATATAATGCCCATGGAATTGAATGAGTGTAGATGGAAGGATAAAAATTGGCTATATCAGTGAACAGACAATGACTAAAATCAATACTCTTACTAATCGCTAATTGTTCGAATTGTTCCCACCAATTCAAAAGTGTTTTTGACAAATCTGACTTTTTATCAAGGGACATTAAAGGTATAGATGCACAAGTAACTTTATCGCTTTCAAATTCTTTAAATCTTCGTTTAATAAAGTCCCAACCATTACCAATTGAAGAATTTGCATCTTCTTTTTTAGTAATAAAATCTATTAAGTCAATGTATAAAAAGGGATTTATAATCATTTGTGGACGCCAAGTATATTGAGGATCTTTATGAGTATAAATTATGTGATTTAAGTCATCTCTTTCGTTTATTTTTATACTTGTGTCGCGCACCGCATCAAAATTTTTATAAGTTTTAGAGTTTGGATTACCCATTATTTTTCGTGCCCTTTGTAATACATTAGATAATTTGAAATAATCTGGTAAATCCAACTTAAAATAACTTTCTTCTTTTTCTAAGAACTTTCTTGCTTCTTTAGCACTCATCTCTAGTATTGATTTATATTTCATTATTTTATTGTAACAAAGGAAGATATAAATATCTATCTTAATTTGTGTTCATTTTTTCTATGTTATTTTAAAATTCTATAACAATTTAGATTTTTGATAAAAAACTCTTTTAGGTATGTATATTTTTCCTGTTGCCTAGGATTTTTGGTGCATCTCAAAGTGTACTGATACCCTAAATGTAGACACACAATAAAATCATATTACCAGCAATATAATCTTGCAAAACTTATTAATAATTATTTTAAAATTAGAGGTCTCCTAGTATTTGGAACACCCATTGCTATTTGTTTCATTTGATAAGGGCCATACAAAAAATGATTGAAATCATAATAGTAATATCCAATATGATAGCATCCTATCAGTACGGGTCTACACATTCTACAAGGTTTTTTCTGTATTCTAAATTCATATGATGTCAGGATATTCACTACTTTTTGTTTATTTTTTAACTTCCAATAATCTCTATTAACAAAATTCATATAATTTAATATTTTCTTTTCACAACAAGAATAATTCCTGCTCAAAATAGTAAAAGGATCAAATAAAACTCTATATTTTTTTATATAGTGTTCGTATTCATTTATGAACTTTACTGGTCTTACAAGGACATTTCCTTTTAAATTATGATTTTTAAAATCTGTTTGACTGCTAAGATACGTATATCTTCTTGTTTCATCAGTAAGATGACACTCAATAAACCTGAAAGAAAAAACATATTCCAATAAATCATTTATCCTTGTATAACTTTCTTCTATCCATTTGTTAGTTTTAATAGATAGTTTTAAACCTTTATAGTCCTTTTTTGCACCACTCAATGACAAGTAGCAATTATCTTTGTCCATTAACATATCACATAATGGTATAGCAATTGCAACGCAAGAACCCTTGTCTGCATTAAAATCATCAATTATTTTTTTGTTTTTGCTTTCCTTGTACCAATTTTTAACATTTTCTGAGAAATATCCAACGAAGTTAGATAAATTAAAAGATTCTAAGTTTTCTAAATATATACCTTTTGATGTTTTTTCACCATTCCTTATAATATTTCTTAAATTGTTTGAATACACTCTAATTCGACTATTTATATCGTCAACATTGTTTCTATCACATAAAAACCAAAGATTATTAATTAAATCAATAAATTCATCTAATGGTTGAATATTAACATTTGAATGGGGCACAATACATAATTTTAAGGCATTATAGTAATAAGCTGTTAAAGGTATTACAACCTCATTACTATTTTCGTATTTATCATAAGACTCACTATTATAAACTGGTAATCTAAAATATTCTTCATCCTTTGATAAATCTGCTATTTCAAGATATATATCATTATCAAATGCGTTATTATTATCCATTTTGCTCTCCTTTTTTGACTACACATCTATATTTTATTATAGTTCAATTAATAACAAATCATAATTTCAAAAAAATGAAATTGAAACCATTGACTTTTACCAAATTTGTTATTTGGAAAACTTAATAAATAAAGTAATACTTTTTTTAAAACAGCGACTTAAGCTCATTAATTTCGTCTTTTAACACGTCAAAAGATAAATTTATTGCATATGCAAAGGGTAATACTTGGCTCAAATATTACTGACATTCAAATTCTCCTTTTATTTATTAAAGTACTAGTTCCTTTATAATTAATAATAACATAACTACAAGCGGAACACTAAGCGTATCCCACCCTTCTCTTGTCCACATCTCTGTTAAAGTAGCGACTACTCCTGCTACTAAGGAAACTATAACGCTATACCAAAGTATATTCTTACCCACAAAGTAAATAACTAGGAATATTACAACAGTGGAAGCAATAAACATAGCGGCACTTCCTTCAATTGTTTTAGGGCTTTTCACTAATTTATTACTTATTTTTGTAGTGTTGCTTCTTTTCCCCACTAGTGCGGCAAGAGCGTCACCTATACCCCAGCCTAAAACACTAGCGATAATAATATATTTCTTTTCTGCTCCAAATATACCCCAAGTAACACCGATAATAATCATAAAGACAATAAAGGCAATTGTGATACTTCTTTTTATTTCGCCAGGTTTACGTTCCGCTAGGAGTTCAGTGTAAAAGGGATATCTTTCAATTATTGTTAGACCAATAAGCGCTACGATAAGGAAAGAAGCTAAAGATATGAGTGAAGTCCACCAGTAATCAAAAAGATAAGTAAAAGGGAAGATTGATCCCATAAAGAAAAGATGCAGTGTTTTACGATACCACTCTCCTTGTAGTTTAATAACATATTTGATAAATAAAACAATAATAGCAACAGCGATAAAATAACAGCCCGTAAGCAGTGTATGTATCATTAAATTAACAAATGTTTCCATATAATTTAATTTTACACGCTATTTATTAAATATGGGAACGTAAAAGAGCAATAATGCTAATCACATAATTTATTTATTCGATATATTTTAGAATCAGTAAGCGCATTATTAGCAAAGTTTTTTGCCTCTTTATCTAGCTTTTTAATCATCTCATTATTTATTTTCGTATGATTAAAATCTCTAAGGATGATTTGTCCTATTTCATAAAATAAATCAAACCAAAATTTATCCTTTTCATTTTCTTCATATGTTAATGCAATCAGTGGTCTTTTAGTTTTTGTTTTAAAAGTTACACTATCAATTGGGAGCTTATTTTGTTCGCTAACTAAAAAATAAACACCACTTCCATTTAATTCCTCTTGTAGAAGATGAATAATGTTGTCATTTTTTTCAAACATTAATTTTTTGATATTGTGGATTTTCTTTTTTAATCTTTCGACATAAAAATAATCAACATTCTGATTACGAGCTTTTTGTTCTAATAAATATTGATATATATATATTTCGATATCACTCAAACTTTCTTTTGTTGAAAAATTATAATTTCCTTCTTTAAATTGTATATTTTTAAGAATAGTAAGATTATTTAATCCTAACACCCTCCGTAACTCATGTATATCTTCATTATTTTGTTTACTATTAAGCTTATAACCTAAAATAATTTCCACTAGATTTTTAATTTCATTAGCAGTCTTTCGTTCTTCAATTGTTATATTCTCATTTTGCTCAATATAAAATAATTCACTATCATAATTAGCCTGTAGATTAATCCACAGTGTACTACTAGTATTTAGTGCAATTGCGAGTTTTTGCGCAAATTCATTGGTGATATTACTTTTGCCGTTTATGACACTAGAAATATGTTTTTCTGTTACACCAGTTCTAATTGCTAATTCTTTTTGCGAATATCCACGCTCTTCGATGATTTCCGCTAAAAATTCACCTGGATGAATTAGCAAGTCACGGGATGTATGTTGTTTCTTTTCCACCATGATAATCTATCACTCCTTTTATAATTACTTTTTCACATTTTTCTAAGGCTTTCGGACTTAGGTCGTTATTTTCTGTTATCGGTTCTAGAATTAATCTTTTATTCTTATCAACACTAACCGCATACTGTCCTTTTCTATTCTGTTGGAGAGCATGTGGTTTGCCTGGGGTGCTGTTTAGGTATTCCGTAAAGTTTATTGCTGCTACTAAGAAGTCGTACCTATTTTTAATTTTTCGAGTTATTTCAGCCCCTTTTTTCTTCTTCATTTTTTCGAAGTCATTGAATAATTTTTCTACCTCTTTATCATCATAGATAATGTCCACATATGACTCCTTTCTTACCAAAATGGTAACTCTACCAACATTATACATTATCATAATTGATTGTCAATAAAAAACTTACCAATTTGGTAAGTCTTTATTTAGTTTTAATTTGAATACAATTAATTATAATAATTTACTTTGGACTAACACTCTTTTTAAATGTGTCATCAGCGTCAAGCATATTCTTCTTATTAACCGCAAGACTAAGCTTAGGGTCACTATATATTGGCTTACCAATATTAATAGTGTACTTAGTAATGCCTTCTTCATCTTTTTTCCATGTGACAAAAATAGGAAGGATTGGCACATTAAACTTAGCAGCGTAGTGATATGCTCCTGGTTTAAGTGGTCTAGTTTTCGGGTAATCTAACCACATTTCTTGTTCAGGATAAATGAGTACGACTCTTTTTCTTTTTAAAGCATTCCCCACAGCGGGATTAAATCTTTTACCTAAATATTCAAAGTCTTGCGCGTAAGGGAAAACATCAACACTGCGAAGTATTTTACCTAATTTCCCCGGCATAAAGATATTGCTTTCATTAATAATGATGCTTAATTTATTTTTGTAACCGAGTTTATTTGTTAAGTGTCTAGCAATTAAGTTATCATACGGTGAATAGTGATTACTTGTCATAATAAAAGCTTTACCTTTTAGAGGCACTGCATTTTCTAAACCATTAATATCAATATATTTAGCGATATCTCTTGTTTTCTTATTAGCGACAATATTACCAAAGATGCGTTTAACTTTACTGCGTAACCTTTTCTTTTCTAAGTCATAAGTAACAATGTATTTTGCTCTTTCAAGTGGAGTAACAACATGGTCACCAGGCATCACTTTACGATTTAAATCACCTTCTTTTATTGCTTTTTCAATATTTTTATTAACTTGAGGTCGTAGGGCGGCAAATATATCTTTCATAACTCTATTTATAACGCAAGTGTCTTCTTGAAAGTGCCTTCGTCTTGCTCGGCAAGATAGAGTGCTTTTTCTAAGAGGGCCGCTGCGCCTTGCTTTCCTTTCTTAATATGGTTTTCGTCAACACTATTTCTAATCTTCACTAAGTCCTCATAAAATGGACTACCTTCACTTTCTTCCCAAAATTTATCCGCATAACGGACATGGTCATAGTGCCACGGCTTTTCAAATGAATTATAGTGTAAAAGCCGCAGCGTTGTGTAATCAAAACCGGGTTCTTCTAGTGGCATTTTATTCCACCCAGTGTGGAGTAAGACTTTATCATTGCGACATAAGACATTTAAATAATCTTGATCAGGGGCTACTGTATCAAAATTATATGTTTCTAGTAAATCTAAAAACTTTGTTTCAATATCATCTTCCCTAAATTTCTTTAAATTCATCACGAGCACACCAGAATTAAAATATTCGTCAGCACTGATTCCTACTGCGTTATTCGCATAAGCTGCGAATGTGGGAACACTACTTACTAATTTGTCATTAATAGCCGCTACGAGTTTTCCTTCAACATTTGTGTTATAGAGTTCACTAATGTCACCGACTAAAATCAAATCAGCGTCTAAATATATTGCTTTTTCGTATTCAGGGAACAAAGTCGCGATAAACATCCGGTAATAAATTGCGACACTATAATAATCACGAAGTCTAAGCGCTAAGTCTGCGTAATGTTCATTAATTAATTTACTAATATTTGCAAATTTAATTGTTAAATTGTTATGACTCTTTTCAAATGCTTTAACGCGTTCAACATTGCGCTTTTTAAGTCCAGCGTTAAGCACAATCACGGTATAGTGATAATCTTCACTCGCATGCTTTAAAAGCGTGTAAATGGCGTTTCCTAAAAGCGGAATATAGTTATCGTCACACGCAAAAAATATTGGAATCTCTTTTTTCATAATTTATAATTTCTCCTTTGTTACTTTTTCGTATTTATCTAAAATGTCGTCAAAATGGTGACACTTATATTCTTTATGTAATCTTTCTTTATGCCACGGTTTAATATTTACAAAATGGAATTTAGGGAAAAGTCTAAATTGCATACTAAAGTGGCGAATGACAGTATCGTCTTTGACTTTTTTTTGTTCATTAAATCTTCGTTTTAAGATTAATTTCTTTTTCACGTATTTATTAATCGCGGTTTGGTCACTTAAAAAGACTTCCTTTTTATTTAAGTAAGCACGGCACTTTGTAAATAACCCTGTTTCTTTAATCTTTTTCATATTGAGTAATAAGACACCCGCGTTTAAGTAACGCGGTCCCATAAAGAAACGGCCATAACGATCTTTTACTCCTGCAAGCTCATAATTAGTAATATCAGTGTTATATAAAAGACTAATGTCGTTAAACGCTAAAACATCAGTGTCTAAATAAAGCACTTTATCAGGGATGCCGTTTACTTCATCTAATAGTAAGCGTAATAAAGTGTAGGCTGTATAACGTGTTTTACTGTTTGGTGATTCGACGAGATGCTCAACATATAAACTTGTCACATCAATTTTAGTGACAGTTGACTTTTTATTTACATCTTTAATCACACTATTTAATAATTTGATATCTTCATCACTAACAGCAATGTAATCAATGTCTTGCTCTTTTAACTCCATTGTTAAAATATATAAATTTAAAGGATCTTTATAGTGCTTAATAATACTTAAAGTGCCTAAGAGCATTCCTTTAAATACTTTATAATTACCGGCAAATACTATATTCATTATTTATTCCTCTTTACATACTTAATTTTTTCGTAAGTTGATAACTTACTTCTCTTCTTCATTACTTCGTATATTTCGTCTCTAAGCGCGATTGCTTGTTCTTTATCACTAAGCCCTTCTTTAAGAAGAAAGGGACCATCTAAATACACAACTCTTTTTAATTTCCCTTTTTTATCTTTTTGATAGGTTGAAGTTAAAGCGTAACTTTTAACATTAAACTTAGCGCTATAACTAAAGCTATTATGAGTAAATGGTCTAATCCCAGTATAAAAAGGCCAAAGATGTGCTTCAGGGTAAATCACCATTACTCCTTTACGCTTAAGTCGTAATTCAAACTCTTTCACAAATCGTTTACTTGCGGTATAGTCTTCAGGAAGCGGCAAGGCACCCCACGCTTTTGTTAAGTTACCAAGAATCGGTAATGATACATTTGCGCTATTCGTGACTAGACTTACTTTTCGCGGAAAGAAATGAATAGTGGGTCCGAAAGCATCAGCTTGCGCATGTGTATGATTAGCGTACACAATCACTCCTTCTTTTTTTAAGTCTTTTAGTAAGTGTTTATTCGCTAATTTAATACGAGCGATAAGTTTCGTATAGATGAACGCTATGGGAGTTAGAAT
>JGI24709J26583_10000243_pt1 | contig 45074 bp, 37 predicted proteins | sample BioPla2DNA1_FD_26583 | JGI IMG/M metagenome (IMG submission 26583) | reverse complement strand
TACCCAATTTAGTTCCAGTCGGTCTTTTTGACCACCTGCAAACCCTTATTTTACGGGCTTTTCTCCTTTTATTTAACTACTCCCACTCGATTGTTGCCGGTGGCTTGCTTGTTATGTCGTATACAATCCTGTTTATATGCCCTACTTCATTTACAATCCTGTTTGATATTTTTTCGAGCAAATCATAGGGAATTCTAGCCCAGTCCGCCGTCATAAAATCGGTAGTGGTAACCGCCCTTAATGCAAGAGTATAGTCGTATGTCCTTTCATTGCCCTTAACACCTACACTTCTCATTCCGGTAAGCACGGTAAAATATTGGTTTATCTCTGTTGCTAACCCGGCATTCTTAATCTCTTCCCGGAAAATATAATCCGTATCCCTCAGAATATCCAGCTTCTCTTTGGTAACCTCTCCAATAATCCTTATAGCGAGACCCGGTCCCGGGAAAGGCTGTCTCATAACTATCTCCTCGGGTATGCCCAGTTCCAGCCCCACCTTTCTTACCTCATCCTTAAACAGGTTTCTCAAGGGCTCAATTATCTCCTTAAAATCCACATGTTCCGGAAGCCCACCTACATTGTGGTGGCTCTTTATAACTGCTGCATCGCCAACCCCGCTTTCAATTACATCGGGATAAATGGTGCCCTGTACCAAAAAATCCACGGCACCGATTTTTTTGGCTTCGGCTTCAAAGACCCTTATAAATTCCTCGCCTATTATCTTCCTTTTTCTTTCAGGGTCAGTAACTCCTTTGAGCTTTCCTAAAAATCTTTCTTCCTCATTGACCCTTATCAAATTTATATCATACTGATTTTTAAATACTTCTTCCACCTGATCCGCTTCATACTTTCTTAAAAGCCCATGGTCTACAAAAATACATGTCAGTTGTTTTCCTACCGCCTTATGAATCAAGACCGCCGCCACAGAAGAATCCACACCACCGGACAAGGCACAAAGAACCTTTTTGTCACCTATCTTTTCTTTTATGGCATTAATGGATTGCTCAACAAAGGAACTGACTTTCCAATCACCGGAACAACCGCATATGTTGTAAAGGAAATTCTTTAGAATTTCCGTGCCTTGTGCTGTATGAACAACTTCTGGATGGAACTGAACCCCATATAACTTCTTGTCTCTGTTCTCCATTGCACCTACAGGACAATTCAGCGTATAAGCACTTTTTACAAACCCTTCCGGAAGATTTTTTACATAATAGGCAGGACTCATCCAACATGTCGTATTTACACTAATTCCTTCAAACAACTCGCTTTCGGCATCAACATTTATGCTTACTTTCCCGTATTCTCCCTGCTCGCCGTTTTCCACACTTCCGCCCAATACATAACTCATTAAATGCATACCATAGTTAATACCCAAAACAGGAATACCCAGCTCAAACACCCCACGGTCGCAAACAGGAGCCTTAGGGTTTAAGACCGACCTGGATCCCCCAGCCAAAATAATTCCCTTCGGATTTAACTTTTTTATCTTATCTGCAGAAGAATTATATGGAATAACCTCACAGTATACATTGGCCTCTCTTATCCTTCTTGCGATTAGCTGATTATGCTGCCCTCCAAAATCAAGAACCAAAACCAATTCATTATTCAAATTAACATCCCCTTCAAATATAGAATAATGTTCAATAATAATTATAACACCATAATTATAACACCCTGGTTCAAAGAAAATTTTTCGATTATAGGAAAATTTTCTTACTTCCGCGGTATTTCAACGAGGCACAAGATTATTCACCGCCTCAAAGGCAAATCTGTACCCGCCACTTATAGAAGCATAAGACATTTATCGCCTCGTTATATTGAAAATTATATCGGAAATCGGCATACAATGCAAAAAAATTTTTTAAAATATTATAAACGTACTTATTCATAAAAACATTTTTTTCTCATGACTTTGATTGACTTAAAGACATATTATATTTAAAATTAGTCTTAATAAATAACACACATTTTTTATTTTGAAAGGAGTCGCACTAATGTTCAAAATAGTAAAAAAGGAGGTTCTTAATCCTCAGGTTAAGCTGATGGAGATAGACGCCCCACATATAGCTAAAAAGGCAGAACCGGGGCAGTTTATTATTCTTCGGGTAAATGAAAACGGAGAAAGAATCCCCTTGACCATAGCAGATTATGATCGTACCAAAGGCACCGTCACCATCATATTTCAAGAGGTAGGAAAAACCACCATGGCCTTGGGTGCACTTAACGAAGGAGACTTTATACTTGATTTTGTCGGTCCTTTAGGAAAAGCATCTCATTTTGAGAACATCAAAAAAGCAGCAGTAATTGGAGGAGGGCTTGGAACAGCAATAGCTTACCCCCAAGCCCAAAAATTAAAATTGATGGGTGTCGAAGTTCATTCAATTATAGGTTTTAGAAATAAAGACCTCATTATACTGGAAGATAAAATGGAAGCTGCAAGCAGCAAGCTTTACATTACCACAGACGATGGATCCAATGGAAAAAAAGGCTTTGTTACCGATGTTCTTAAAGAATTGATAGAAGAAGGCAACAAGTATGACCTAGTAATAGCAATTGGTCCTTTGGTAATGATGAAGTTTGTAAGCAGCCTCACAAAGCAATACGGAATAAAAACCATTGTAAGCATGAATCCTGTTATGATTGACGGCACAGGTATGTGTGGAGGATGTAGAGTAACAGTAGGCGGAGAAACAAAGTTCGCATGTGTAGACGGTCCTGATTTTGACGGGCATTTAGTGGATTTTGATGAAGCAATAAGAAGACAAAATATTTATAAAAAAGAAGAAGACAAATCTTCCGAAAAACATGCCTGCAAATTGGGGGTGGATAGGCATGCCTAATATGTCTTTGAAAAAGGTTTCGATGCCCGAACAGGCACCGGATGTCAGAAACAAAAACTTTTCAGAGGTGGCTACGGGTTACACCGAGCAGATGGCCATTGAGGAAGCACAAAGGTGTTTAGACTGCAAAAACAAACCTTGCGTAGGGGGGTGTCCGGTCAATGTAAAAATTCCTGAGTTTATTGGTCTGGTGGCTCAGGGTAAATTTGAAGAGGCATACCATAAAATTAAAGAAACTAACAGCCTTCCTGCCATATGCGGAAGGGTCTGTCCCCAGGAGACCCAGTGTGAGTATTATTGTGTACGGGGTATTAAAGGAGAACCGGTAGCTATAGGTAGGCTCGAAAGGTTTGTAGCCGACTGGTATATGAAAAACGTAAAAGCTTCTGTTGAAAAGCCTGATAAGAATAGAAAAAAAGTTGCAATAATCGGTTCCGGTCCTGCTGGGCTGACATGTGCCGGTGATTTGGCAAAAATGGGTTATGACGTCACTGTTTTTGAAGCATTCCATGTGCCCGGAGGCGTATTAATGTACGGAATTCCGGAGTTCAGGCTGCCAAAAGAACTGGTACAAAAAGAAATAGACACTATTAAAGAACTGGGTGTGGAAATTAAAACCAATATGGTTATAGGAAAGGTTTATTCTTTAGAAGAACTCAAGGAAGAGGGTTATGAGGCCATATTTATAGGCTCTGGTGCAGGTCTGCCCAAATTTATGAATATTCCCGGGGAAAACCTCAATGGAGTTTACTCTGCCAATGAGTTCCTCACAAGAATAAACCTCATGAAGGCATATAAGTTCCCTGAATATGATACGCCTATAAGGGTTGGGAAAAACGTTGCGGTGGTTGGCGGCGGAAATGTTGCAATGGATGCGGCAAGATGTGCCAAAAGGCTTGGGGCACAAAACGTATATATAGTGTACCGCCGCTCTGAAGCTGAAATGCCCGCAAGACTTGAAGAGGTTCATCACGCAAAGGAAGAGGGCATCGTGTTCAAGCTCCTTACAAACCCGACAAAAATTCTCGGCACGGAGGACGGCTGGGTAAAGGGCTTGGAATGTGTTGAAATGGAGTTGGGTGAGCCGGATGCATCGGGAAGAAGAAGACCAGTGGCAAAGACAGGCTCCGAACATATCATTGAAGTGGAAACGGCAATTATTGCCATAGGTCAAAGTCCAAACCCATTGCTCACCTCCACCTCTCCCGGATTAGATACTCAGAAATGGGGCGGTATAATAGCCGATGAAAAAACCGGTGCCACCAGCATAGAAGGGGTTTATGCCGGTGGAGATGTGGTAACGGGGGCGGCAACAGTTATTCTGGCAATGGGTGCGGGCAAAAATGCCGCAAAGGCAATTGATGAATACTTGAAAAGCAAAGAATAAGGGGTATCGTTTGGAATAATGAAGACTAAGGGATATGCTACCAGATAAGAGGTATATTGGCCGAAAAACGCAGTCGGATGAGAGTATATGCCAAGGTGAAGTAAATATTCCAGAAACTTGAGTTCCGCAAGTCTAGCCGCCTGTAAATACTCCTCGGGGTCGAGCAAAACTCACTTCGTTCAAACAATGCTCTCCCTTTCCTCGTCGTATTAACAGGCTCTACGACTTGCTCCACAATGTTTCTTCCATATTTATCTTCACCTTTCATCATCTTTAATTACCTTTATTCATTATAGCCAGAAAGCAATAATGCAATTTATATAAATCATTTAAATGATTGTATTGCTATGTAAGGGCACTACCGTTCAAGTAGTCAAATCTCTTTCCCTGATAACTGCCTTCCTCAGTCATTTTCTTTTCAATAAGGTCATGTATTTTCCACCAACTCATTCCCCAGTTGCAAAAGAGGGTTCTTTCTTTCGGTGCACGGCCCATAAGCCTTTGTACCACAATAGAAGGGTTAAGATATTCGAGAAAAGACACTGCCCTATCTATGTATTCCTCTAAACTTAAGGGCTGAATTTCTTCCCGTTCGTACATCTCTCCCAATGTCGTGCCCTTTAGAATATAAAGAGAATGGCACTTTACCTGGTTTACACCCAAAGCCGACAGTATTCTTGCACCTTCAATCACATCCTCTAAAGAATCCATCGGCAAGTCCAGTATGTAATGGGCACAGGATTCCAACCCATAGGACTTTACCGCCAAAACTGCGTCAATAAACTCCGCCAAAAGGTGTCCCCGGTTTAAAAGCCTCAGAGTGTGGTAATTGACGGTCTGCAATCCCAACTCTATTACAATATCCACTCCTTTTGAAGTTTTGATTTCCTTCAAAAAGTCAAGGTACGATTCCCTTATACAGTCAGGTCGGGTGGATATATAAAGGGCAACAATGTTTTCTGCCAACGCCTCACTAATATATCTTTTAAAATCCGGAAGGGAAAGATAGGTATTTGTGTAATTTTGAAAATATGCGATAAACTTGTCCGAATTATAGTTTGCCCCAATATATTTGGAATTTAGCTTAAGCTGTTCCTTTATTCCAAGGCAGTTGGGAAGGTTCTCAAAACCTGCCCCTTCCTCACCGCAAAAAATGCAGCCCTTGTCACTGATTTTACCGTCGCGGTTCGGGCATGTGACAGGCAGGTTCAGTGGCAGCTTATATACCTTCGTCCCGTATTTGTTTTTTAAATAGGATGAAAATTTGTTGTAAAGCATGTTTTTCTCTCCGCATCTATTCCGTTAACAGGTGTAAGTTATAAGGGTGAAAAAATACGGAAGAAGCACTTTAATGCAAGTTGCAGAGTCTTCCGCATTTTTTATGTTAAATCTGTTTTATCGCTGCATTATAGACCTTCCATAAAGGCACTTTATGCTCTTGGGCAGCTTTTTGGCAATCTTCAAACTCGGGAGCAGACTTTTTAATGCCTCCCAAATATGCTTCTTTAACGCTTATTTTCCCAAACTCCGTGTCAACATACCTGTTTTCACGGTTCATCACATACCTTATGGTTGAAGTCTTTCTTATCCCCAGTGTCGACGTTTCCTTTAATATAATGTCCACAAGCTTCTTTTCTTTCTCTTTTTCTGACAGCACTGTTAGCATAACACCGGGTCTGTTCTTCTTCATGTACACCGGCGTATAAAACACATCCAATGCACCACTTTCAAAAAGCAAATCCATTACATAACCCAACACCTCAGGATTCATATCATCAATATTGGTCTCCAGGACCGCTATTTCGTTATCCTCAATGCCTTCTCCATCGGTTGTCCCCAGAACACACCTTAGTGCGTTAAACCTTCCGGTCTCCCTTTTTCCTGCTCCGTACCCCACTCTGTCCACCGTCATTGGCGGCATGGTGCCGAATCCGGATGCAATAGTCTTTATGATTCCAATACCCGTAGGGGTTATGAGTTCCGTATTAACGTCTTCAATTATATAGGGTATTTTGCTCTCCGTGAGCATCTCCATAACTGCAGGTACCGGCACAGGCAATTTCCCGTGCTGACACTCGATAAAGCCAGTCCCGTCATGTAAAGGCGATGAGTAAATCCGATCCACATTTAAAAGATCAATACAAATTGCAGCTCCCACAATGTCCACTATGGAATCGATAGCTCCCACCTCATGAAAATGAACATCACTTACAGGCTTATTGTGAACCTTTGCCTCTGCCCGGGCTATCTCACTGAAAATCTTCTTGCTGAGCTGCTTCACACTGTCCTTTAAACTGCTGTCATCGATAATTTTTTCAATATCCGCAAGGTTGCGGGCGGAAGCATGGTGATGATGATGTCCGCCATGATGACCGTCTTCACAGCCATGATCATGATGTTGTTCCTTTTCGTAGCCATGGTTATGAACATGGTCATGACCCTTCTCTTTTATTAAAACGTCAACATCAGTCACAGTTATTGAACTTTTCATCTTTTTTTCAACAGAAATATCAAAATCGTCTAAACCGAGTTTTTGCAGTTCATTTTTAAAAACTTCAACATCAATACCCAAATCTATAAGGGCTCCTAAAACCATATCTCCACTTATACCCGAAAAGCAATCAAAATAAAGTACCTTCATATTTTATCCTCTCTTTTTTGCATTAGTAATATTTTATAAAATGAACGGGTCAAAAACCGTAAACAGTAAATGCCTCAAATAAATTTACTTTGTGCATTCAAAACAAGCTAAAGTTTGTTTATCATAGCCGCCAGAAAACCGGCACCAAAACCGTTATCAATATTCACAACGCCGATTCCCGCAGCACAACTGTTCAACATGGACAAAAGGGCTGAAAGACCGCCAAAATTCGCACCGTATCCGACACTGGTGGGCACGGCTATTACGGGTTTGTCTACCAGTCCACTGACCACACTGGCCAAGGCCCCTTCCATCCCCGCCACAACTACCAACACATTAGCCTTCAAAATAATATCCGCTTTAGAGAACAACCGGTGAATTCCGGCTACACCTACATCGTATACCCTTTCAACGCGATTTCCCATGGTCTCACAAGTAACCGCAGCTTCTTCGGCCACCGGAATGTCCGATGTACCGGCAGTCAAAACAGCAACAATCTTGTCGGAGACAGGTATTTCCCTCTTTTTTACCACCACAATCCTTGCCGCCTCATGGTAAACAACATCGGAAGTAATCTCCTTTATAGCCTCATAGACCTTGGCATCGACCCTGGTAGCCATGATATTATTGTTGCTTTCCATCAGCTTTTCCACTATTTTTTTAATCTGTTCAGCGGTTTTTCCCTCACAATAAATCACCTCAGGGTAACCGTTTCTTATATTTCTGTGATGGTCAACCTTGACAAAACCTAAATCCTCAAAGGGAAGCTTTTTAAGTTCAAGCAAGGTCTCGTCAACGGTTATATTCCCATCCTTAACCTTCTCCAACAGTTTTTTTAAGTATTCAGAATCCATAAACCTTCTCCCCACACCTTCAATTTAATATACATCGTATTATATTCTTATTTACAAAAAAAATTTAAATTCCCGGGATTAAATCCACAGGTATAGACACAGGCAACCCGAAATATTATGACAAAAGACTCCTGAGCTTTTCTGCACTTTCCTTTGAAATAGTCCCTTTTTTAAGAGCCAAGTCAACTGTCCTTTGCCCCAATATTTTATATATATCCCCTGTTTGTGATTGTAAACCGTCAAGAGCCTTGATGTGTTCCTCAACAACCTTATAATCTCCTCTTGATATAGGACCGGTAAGTGCATCAACACTTCCGTACTTTTCAATGTTATCCACCGTGTTTTTTATAAGGGGAAAAAAAACCTTTGCTGCATCCTCCCCATCAATTCCTATATTCTCTAATATTTTGTGGGCAACATGGGAAAGAGTCACCGTATAATTGGAGATTATGCATGCTGCCATGTGATATAGCGGTTTGTCCTTCTTGTCGATATGAATAATTTTGCCGTCAAAGGCTTTAATGATTCCTAAGGCAATATCCCGTGCCTTATCGCAGCCCTCAAAGCCATAATATATGTTATACAGCTTTCTCCAGCCATTCTCCCTATCCGCGAAAGTCTGGACAGGATGGAGAGAACCAACAAACGCCCCGGCCTTTTGCAATAGCTCCAACACTTCCGAAGTCAATGCACCGCTAAGATGTATAAATACTTTTGATCTAATATATTCCGGCTCCGTATTTTGAATTATTTTTTCAGCAACATCTTTTATACTGTTGTCCGGAACCGAAATTAAAATGACTTCAGAGTTTTTAACGGTTTCCCTTAGGTCGTTTATATAGTTTAATTCCAGCTTGTTGCATAAAAACCTCTGGGAATCATCGCTTCTGCTGTATACTCCTGTGACGAAAAATCCGCTGTTTTTAAGCCCTGTTCCAAAGGCACAGCCCACTCTTCCTGCACCTATTATACCTATATTCATATTCACACCAATCCCATTAATTGATCTATATAACCCGAAAGCTCCTTTTCTCATTGCCAAACTTCAACTCGTGAAATAGCAACTGTAAAATTTTTAGAGCATCAAGTCCCTCCATAATTTGCCAATTTCATTTTGAGAAACGCTACCAATAGAATAATATCACAATTTCCTAATTTTATTAATACCCATAGAATCGCTTCCCTCGGTGTGCATATTATTAAAGTGAATTAAATAAGGGAGAAACATAGTGAAGACTACGAAACTTAAGTCTTTAGAATATTTCCTTCACTCTTATTTAACGCACCCCTTTGCCCGCTTCAATCGGCAGTTAAAAATCCCTTCCTTTATATAGCTTAACCGAAATCATGTATGATATTAAAAGAAATAGAAAAGATAAAGCCAATAAACCCGAAGCTATAGCAACATCAGATTGATTTTTCAAAAAATTCACGACAGCCGTAATAAATTCGCTGTTCGGTTTCGAAAAAAAGTTGACCAGCAAAGGAGCACCAAAGAAAATCGAAATAAACAATATCATGTTTAAAACCCTTGCTTTAGTGTAACCTAACTTGAATATCAACGGGAAAGATATTGAATTCAATAAACTGACAGCAAAAACCGCCCCCACTATCAATTCTAATGTAACCGGATACGTTTTTACATACATATTCAATGTTGAAATCCCGAAAGTAATAACGATATAGGCTATCGTCCCAATAGCAATGTAAGCAAATATCGATATATACTTTGCCATTACTACATTTTCTCTCTTAATAGGAAGACTGTTCAGCATAATATCCGATTTGCTTTTATCGTCATAAGCGAATCCTCCCATGACCAACAAATAAGCAAAGGCAACAATCGCAGCCGTATACATATTCCCTTCCAGACTCTGAAAGACAAAAACAAAAAACACCAAATAGAAAAGTGCACCAACAAAAGTTTTCTTTTGCACTAGTATATCTTTAATTACAAGACTAAGCATTTATACCCCTCCTTGTGTAATAAACCATAATATCCTCCAATGTGGGTTTTTCAATGACAATTTTGTCTCCATACAATTTTCTGAATTCTTCTTTATTCTGTACAAGAGCTTCAAAGCCGTATTGATTCTCCTGTATTCCAATAAACTCCTTTGAGTCGTTGCCCCGGAGTAACTCCTTTGCCCCCTTTACCAGTCCAAAGTTATCCAGTATGTCATCCTTAGCTGTACTCAGGACTATTTCACCATTATTGATAAATGTAATATAGTCAGCAATCTTATCGAGATCCGAAGTAATATGGGTCGAGAAAAACACTCCCTTGTTTTCATCCTGCATAAGATCGCTTAATATGTCCAACAGCTCGCTTCTGACCACCGGATCAAGACCCGATGTAGGTTCATCCATGATTAAAAGCTCTGCATCATGGGAAAGTGCCACCGCCAGCGAAAATTTCATCTTCATTCCCTTTGAAAGCTCCTTTATTTTTTTATCCATCGAAAGCCCAAATTCCTTAACATATTTTTTAAAAATTCCCTCATCCCACTTATCATAAAAAGGAGCAATTATGCTTTTCATCTCTCGTATTGTAATCTCCTCATAATAATGGCTCTCGTCCAAAACGAATCCAATCCTGTTTTTTACTTCCCTTTCATAGGCTATATTGTCTTTTCCGAATATATTTATCTCGCCACTGTCTCTTTTCATAAGATTCAATATAAGTTTTATTGTGGTACTTTTACCGGCACCGTTTGGTCCAATAAAACCCATTATAAATCCCCTTTCAAGAGAAAGGCTTATGTCCTTTAAACAAAAATCCTTGAACTCTTTTCTCAGGTTTTTTATCTCAAGAATCGGCGTCATGTTAATAATCCTCCTTATAAAATAGTTTTAACATCTCCAAAAGTTCATCAAAGGATAGTTCTATAGACTTTGCCGCACTTACCGCTTCTATCAGTTTTTCCTCTACAATTCTTATCCTTGACTCCCTTAACAAGTCTTTGTTTTGTGCCGCAACAAAGGTTCCTTTACCGGGTACAATGACTATAAATCCTTCCTTTTGCAGTTCATCATATGCCCTTTTTGTCGTAATTACACTAATTTTCAGCTCCCTGGCGAGACTTCTTATGGATGGAAGAGTTTCAGCTTCCTTAAGAACCCCTTTAATAATAGCATCCTTTATCTGCGAAACTATCTGCTCATAAATCGGTTTCTCAGAGGAGTTTGAAATAACAATGTCCATCTTTTGCTCCTTTCCGCGAGTAATTACTGTATATACCGTATATATACAGTATATATTATATAACTGGTTTTTGTCAATAATATTTATAAACGAACGTGAAGAAAAGATAGTTGCACCCATCAACAGTGGACATATAAAACACTGAAGCAATAAAAAATAAACCACTACTAGTATATTAAATATTTGTTTCACTTATTTTACAATGAGTTAACACTTGTTGTATAAGGCTGAAGCTTTTGATAATATACATAATATACACTGCTTATAAAGAGGAAATAAGAAAATTTTTCTATAACATGAAAATTTTCTTTGAACCGAGGTGTTATAACAACTTATATAAAAGGAAAGTGTGAAACATGAAAAAAACTTATATTTTAATAATAATGCTATGGGTCATGATGGCACTGAGCTTTACTTGCGTTGCTCATGCCGATCAAAGTATCAATCTGCATTACAACGGTAAAAGCTATGTTCTTCAAAAAGATAGTTTGATCACAAAAAACGGTGAGTATTATTTTGATGCTGATGAAATGGCAGAAGTATTTGGATTAAAACTAATATTCGATAGTATGGGTAAAACTCTTACCATTCATGACGGTGAATCCGACAGTACATATTACATATCACCCTTAGACTACTCCATTGTTTCATTAAAAAGTAAACGCCCCAATACTCCTGAAAAAATCAACGGCTCCATCTATTTTCCCATAGGTTTTATAGAAGAAAAGTTTAATACAATCGTTAAATATGATAAAAAATCGGATTCTATTTATTTTTTGCCCAACAAAGACCTTAAAACTTTCACCAATATCAAGCACAGCTACTCTCTGAATATACCTGACTATGTAAGTTTTGACCTTACAGGTTCCTTCGACGGCTTTAGTGAAGACTTAATTGTATTGTCAGACAAAAATCAAGAATTCACTTATGCCATAAATTGTGATAAGCTCGATAGCTTATCCATTGCTGGAATGAGGATGATCCTTAATGATTATGATTCTACTGACGAACAAATTTTCAATCAGATCAACAACTATACAAAAAGCTATTTTAGAGCCATGCAGGATTTGTATAAATCCGAGTTTTTGTTCAGCGGAACCGACTCTTTACTGAGTGAATCCAATATAAAAATATTCGCTGACACCAACGAAAGTGTTTATGGTCAATCTTCCGATTTGGTTATATACAATACTATGAAGAGCGATCGGTATTCTTCTTCCGAAGAAACACATATTCTTATAACTATACCCATATATTCTAAATTGTCCATATACACCCTCAGCATAAACGGAAAGAAAGGATTTTTAAGAAAAGAAAATATCGACAAAATCCTTGGGCTGATTAATGCCTTAAAAATTGAAGGCTTGCCTCATACTTCGAACAGTTTAAAGGCACTGGCTGACAATAAAATCATCAGTGCTGCAAACCTCGGTATTTATCCGCCCCTTGGAAAAACTATTTTCGAATATACCGAGTATAAAAATCCCGGGCAGAATTATAGTATAAGTTATCCTTCTGTATTTTTGCCGTATTTGCAGAATCAAATCATTGACAGTAATGATTACACAAGCTTTAAAATGGATTATAATAATTATTTTTCCATATCGGTGGAAAATACACAAAATCCCGACACGGCCATCAAAGAAAAAACCGACCTGTTAAAGCAATCCATTAATAAAAGGATAACCGTTAAAGAGGAAGGAAATGTGATACTTTCGAGCAGGGAATTCTACCGCTTGAATTATGAAACCTACGAAGGTTCGGATACATACCATGTTTTAAGCTATTATATAGTTAATGGTTCAAAGCTTTATACCATTGAACTAAACAGCAGGTTTAGAACACCTTCTGAGGAAATAATAAATGCCTTTTTGGAGATTGTGAAATCAATCCGGTTCACGGAATCTACAAAAATCGAGCAACCTTTAAATATTAATTTCAGAAAATACATGAATGACTATGAAGGTTACTCTTTCTACTATCCTGAAAACTGGAACCTTTCCGACGTATCTAAAGACATAAATTTTGATAGGTTGTTCATGCAAATTCCAGAATACTCCGGAGCTATTGAAATTTGTGTAAATGAATCAGAATGCTTAATTACCGCCTCTCCCGAGGAGATTTTAGAGTTGTTTGCAAGCGGCAAAGCCAATGATTTTAGCAAATACACCAAAAACTACTATGCACCTTACAGCGGCAGAATCTCAAAAGTACTTAACATAAGCTCAAAAATAGAAAGCAATATAGTTTACATATATAGATTGATAAATTATTTAGACGAAAGTGACAGGCACAAGATTGGCTATTGTATCAACATAATACGCAACAACAAGGTGTATACCCTGTTTATTTCCATAAGCGATTATCTGAGCACTAATGGGTATCTTTTAGACAAAAACCTTGATTATGCAGTAAATTACATTACACAATCCTTTACTCTTGAAGAGACCAATGAATTCTTTAAAAGAGCAGAATCCGGGAAGCAAAAAGGCAGAAAATTAGCATTTTTAGAGCATTATTTTAAATTAGTACTGGGGAAATCTACAACCATTCCCTATGCAAGATATTTAGATACCAACGATGATGTGCTGCTTTACATTAGCAATTGCAGTGGAGCCGGGGCATACAGGTTAAAGCTCAACTATGATAACAAGAATCTTGAAATCACAAGTGCCCTTGCTCAAGATGAAGCTATAAATTATGCTAAAAACAAGCTTCTTGATATGTATAACGATAAAGTTATTCATGATATTGAATCGGCTCCCGATAATATGACAGTAACAATCAAGTACTCAAATACTGTTACTTCCCCTGTATTTACAAAAAACTACTTTATTGATGTGTTGCCATCTAAAAGCGGCTTCTATATACAACTGATAAGAAACTATACTGCTGCACAACTAAAAGATGAGATTCAATCCTGTCTGGAGAATTACCTGATGACCAAAGTAGATATACACCTATCGGGCAGCGGCTATTTAAATAAATTTTTACAGACTGGAAAGCTTGAAACTCAGTATATGGGTATTTCCGCCCAATACAACAACAGGTTCGGATACTTTTTTCTGAAAATAGATCCTTATGCAGATAACATAAGCATTTCCAAGTTTATTTCCTCCAACGAGGTGGAAGAAAAGCTCAAAAACTATTACAGCTCACCATATTCAGATTTATCCTTCGTAGAATATACGATAGAAGATACAAATAAATTTGAGCTTAATGTACATCTGTTTTCAAAATCCACTTCAACCGATGTGGTTCATAATCTGACAGTTGAGTTTGACGAAAAGACCTGCGAGATTATGTTCGGTTCATGAAGTGCATATCATTAACGTGAAGAGAATATGGTAAAAACATTGTGAGGCAAATTTTAGAGCCTGTTAATGCGACGGGGAAAGAGAGCATTTCAATATTGAGAAATAAAGAATAAATAGACCAAAAAAGCGAAGAACCTACTTAATGTTCTTCGCTTTTTAAAATCCATTCACTTATTAATTCTTCGTATTTGAAGAACTTGAAAGGTATGCATTGATAAGCCGATCCAGTTCTCCATCCATAACAGAATCAACGTTTATCTCCTCAAAATTTGTTCTATGATCCTTTACAAGGGTATAGGGACAAAAAACATAGGATCTTATCTGACTTCCCCATGCAATCTCCATCTGAATACCCTTCAAATCCTCTATCTTTTCCTTCTGTTCCCGTTCTTTTAGCTCAAGAAGCTTTGATTTAAGCATTTTCATAGCAGTTTCCCTGTTCTGGAATTGTGACCGCTCATTTTGACAGGCAACCACTATACCTGTCGGAATGTGGGTAATCCTGACAGCGGATTCTGTCTTATTAACATGTTGACCGCCCGCACCGCTTGAGCGGTAGGTATCAACACGAAGATCATCTGGATTTATGTTGATCTCGATATCATCACTTAATTCCGGAACAATATCCAAAGATGCAAAGGAAGTGTGTCTTCTTCCCGAAGCATCAAAGGGTGATATTCTCACCAGACGGTGAACCCCCTTTTCAGACTTTAAAAAGCCATAGGCATTCTCTCCTATTACATTGAAAGTAACACTTTTAATACCGGCTTCGTCTCCATCAAGATAATCTAAAATTTTAATTGTAAAACCCTTTTTTTCTGCCCATCTTGTATACATTCTAAGAAGCATCTGCACCCAATCCTGAGCCTCTGTCCCACCAGCACCGGCATGCAAGGTTAAAATTGCATTGTTCTTATCATAAGGTTCTGTAAGAAGGGTCTCCAACTTGAGTTCTTCATAACCTTTTTTAAATACCTTAAAGTCTTCCTCCACTTCAGATATCAAACTCTCATCTTCTTCCTCAAGACCTAGCTCGCACAATGTCTTTAAGTCCTCCCACTGAGAAAGTAACCTATTATATTTATCCATTTTGTCTTTCATGCTTTTAATTTTTTGCAAAATCTTCTGAGAGTTTTCTACATCATTCCAAAAATCCGGCTCTGAAGCTTTTTGTTCTAATTCCTCTATCTGATTGCCCATACTGACAACGTCAAAGTGAAGCCCTCATTTCGTCTAAATTGTGTTTAAAATCCTCTACTTCAAGCTTAATTTGCTCAAGCTCCAACACCTTTATCAACTCCTTTAAATTTGATTTCCAATATGACTTATTTTACATCACAGGATACATGTTGTCTATAAAAAATTATTTATCCTACTTTTTTCCATTGCCAGACTGATGCTTGTATATGATAAATTCAGAAATATCTTTCATGGATGTTCTTGTATCCATACTCCTTTTTCTCAGGTCTTTATAAGCTTCATTTTCGCTTAAGCCTTCCTCCTCCATCAATATACGTTTCGCTTTATCAATTAGCTTTCTCTCTTCATACTTTTCTGTTGCTTCCTTGAGTTTTTTGTCCAGCTGAGAAACCCTTCTATAGTTCATGCTTGCCATATCAACCGTTTGAATAAGTATGTCACGGTTCAATGGCTTACTGCAAAAAGAGATGACCTTTGTATTTTCTAAAAAGTTTAATATTTCTATATCTTTATGATCGCCTATGAGAATACAAAAGCAGAGCATTTCATCATCAATGGTTTCAAGGGTATGTTTGAGTTCTCTCCACTGAATGCCAAGGTCTACAACAATAAAATCAGGATTATAGCGTCTTACTAATCTCATCAATGCAATTGAATCCGTTCCACTGCCTAGAAACATATAGCCTAAAGGGTTAAGTATATTTCTGACTGCAATATGAAAGGAGTTTTCAGTGGTTGCTACCAGATACTTCTCTTCGGTCATAAGAAACCACCCTTCCTAAACTGCGTCTATCAGTTTTTTACACTTTATTTCTGTAATGAATTTATGCAACAATCCAAAAAACATTTTTATGAGAATGTATTATTATCCTTCACTTTCTTTATTGGTGTTTTTTATGCTCTCTATCAGAGGCTTAAAGACATCAACTGGTAATCCGGCATCTTGAATCTCTTTAGCCAGTTTTATGTAAGGCAAGCTATCTTGGTTTAAAATCCAATTCCTTATTTGATCATCTTTAATAAAATCAAGTAAGGAAGATGTATGACTATATCTTTCAGTGGTCTTTTGCTGATTTACCTCTAATTTGTAAAACTCCCTTTCCTTCTTGTAAGTCTCTGGAGTATTATGCGTATAAAAAAAAGTATCCCGTACCTGTGCATATTTTGCGAGAATTTTAATCGTTCCAGCAAAGGGCATTCTTTCCCCTTTTGCATACAATTCAAGCATATCCGGAAATATGAGTGCTCCTAACTTGGTACTGATATCCTCTGACAATTCTTTATAGGTAAGGCTTCCCCTTATCAAATCAATGTTCTTTCCAATGGTAACTGCATTAATATCCCTGCAATTAGCCCTACCCAATAAATAATCAATGGAAACATCAAAGTAATCCGCAAGCTTTTTCAACACATCATAATCCGGTTCTCTTTTGGCGAGCTCATATGAGGCAACAGCCTGTCGAGTAATGCCCAAAAAATTAGCGATATCTTTCTGCGAAAGTTTGTTTTCTTCCCTAAGTTGTTTAAGCATTGATGCAAAAGACATTACCATACCACCCCGAGACTATTTGACACTATTTTCTCACAATTTAAAATTAAAAGCAACAAAATGTTGACATTCTTTTGATTTTTTTATTGACAGCAACGAAATGTTGCTGTAAAATAAAGTATAAATGAAAGTGATTCCTTTGAAATATTAAAGACATTCTATCATAGATAATGGTAAATAGGCAAGTTTTTGAACAAAACTTTATTAATATGATTCGTTTATAACTAATATTCTTATTAGTTTATCAATAAAGTTTTTTGGAGGGGGATGTGTTGGATAAAATTGAATATCTCAGACAGAAACTTTACAATGTCATTGAGTCTGGTGATCAGCTTGCGATACTGGCAGTAAGTCAAGAATTAGATATACTAATTGCAAGGTATATGCTTCACCAGCTAAAGATTCAAGACAAGTGTGTATCATAACACACAAATTCAAAACTAATTTTATTAATTTTGTCATCCTGCACAATTTTATATATACACTTAACTTAAGTACTATGTTATACATAGTACTTTTTTTTCCTAAGAAAGCACATTGATTTTTGTGTATTCGCTGTTAATGGACAAAGGTGAAGAAAAATGTAGAATATTTTTCTTCACCTTTGCTCTCCTTTATTATTTCTTATACTTTTTAACAAATCTTTGAATCCTTTTCATGGCTTCAGTAATATTTTCCATAGAACTTGCATAACAGGATCTAACATATCCCTCTCCGCATTCTCCAAATGCCGTTCCCGGAACAACAGCAACCTTTTCCTCCACTAGCAGCATTTCTGAAAACTCGGAAGAACTCAATCCTGTTGATTTAATACAGGGAAATACATAAAATGCCCCTAATGGCTCAAAGCACTCCAATCCTGCCTTCCTGTAGCCATCAACCATTACCCTTCTTCTCCGGTTGTACTCCCTTACCATTTCCTCTACATCCTCGTCACTGTTTCTAAGTGCCTCTATACCGGCATATTGAGCAGTCGTCGGAGAACACATAATAGCGTACTGATGTATCTTATACATTGCTGAAATTAAATCCTTATGACCACAGCAATAACCCAATCTCCATCCTGTCATGGCAAAGGCCTTTGAAAATCCGTTAATAACAAGCGTCTTATCCTTCATTTCAGGAAAAGATGCTATTGATACATGTCTCCCCTCATAAGTTAATTCTGAATAGATTTCGTCAGAAATAACAATTATATCCTTATCTTTGAGGATATTAACAATTTCCCTAAGATCCGATTCGGTCATCACCGCACCTGTTGGATTGTTTGGAAATGGGAGAATCAATACCTTTGTTTTATCAGTAATTGCCCTTTGTAAAAGCTCAGGTGTTAACCTAAAATCATTTTCTGCACTTAAATTTACCACAACAGGGGTAGCTCCTGCAAAAATAGTACAGGGCTTATAGGCAACAAAACACGGTTCTGGAATTATAACCTCATCCCCCGATCCGGCAAGTGCCCTAAGAGCAATATCAATTCCTTCACTCCCACCTACTGTTACAATAACCTCATCCTCGGGACTATACTTTAACCCGTACTTTCTCTCTTGATATCTGCAAATCTCCTCACGAAGCTCAAAAAATCCTGCATTTGGAGAATAGTGCGTACGTCCCTTCTCCAAAGAATAGATACCAGCTTCTCTGACATTCCATGGAGTTACAAAATCAGGTTCTCCTATACTAAGAGAAATTGCATCCTTCATCTCATTTACCAGATCAAAGAACCTTCTTATGCCTGATGGAGGCACATTTCTTACCGATGGCAAAATCATGTCTGACATATTCATAGTACTACTGCCTCCCTATCATCCTCCTGGTCATCCTCAAAAATAGTTCCCTTATCCTTGTATTTCTTTAAGACAAAGTGGGTAGAAGTACTTAAAACAGAATCGAGAGGCGACAGCTTTTCTGCAACAAAAAGAGCAACCTCTTTCATTGTCTTACCCTCAACAATAACGGTCAGATCAAAACCTCCAGACATAAGATAGCATGCCTTTACTTCCGGATATCTATATATCCTTTCTGCCACCTTGTCAAACCCCTGCCCTCTCTGAGGTGTAACCCTTACTTCAATTAAAGCTGTTACAAATTCCTTATTAGTCTTTTCCCAATTTATAAGGGTGTTGTAACCCACTATAACATTTTTTTCTTCATACTCCTTTATAGCCTGCCTTACTTCCTCAACACTCTTGTTGAGCATTACTGCTATTTGCTCTTCGCTAAGCTTATTGTTGTTTTCTAATATTTCCAAAATTTCTTCCATCATATCCCCTCCTATAACCAAGAAATATACGATGAATAATACAAAAACTCCTCCACCCCTAATCAAGAGATGAAGGAGTAATGTGCCTCTAAAATAATTGTAGTATAGTATATAAAATTTGATATAAATTATACTAAATCATATGTATTTTTGCAAGCCATATTTCCGAATAAATATCAGAAAATACGGTTCTCCAATACATTTAATATACGTTCATTGTCCATTATTTTAGCATGCAAAATTTAAGGCACATTCCCTATTATAACACTTCAGTTGAAAGAAAATTTTTCGTTTCTAGAAAAATTTTCTTATATCAACATTATATCTTATGAATCAACTTTCCCCACATATTCCTCGATTATTTCATCAATAATATCATCAGCTATTTCTTTATCATCGGATTGATAGTCTGACTTTACTTCATTATCGGCTTCGTTTAGATTACTAAGCTCAACAACCTTATCAAGATCCATCTCGTACTTTTTTAAGGTCTTTGATATTTCCTGCTTTAAATTTTTAATCTCCTGCTTAATATCAACAAGCTTCTCTTTTTCCCGTTCTGTCATATCAGAAAGCTTTTTCCTTTCCTGTTCCGCCTGTCCCCTTGCTTCCTCTAGAATCAATTCAGCTTTTTCCTGTGCCTTTATAAGGACATCTGCAATCTTTATCCTATCTTCACTGATTTGCTCTGATTTTCTGGCAATATCCTCATATTTAATCCTTAATTCTCTGCATTGATTCTTTAAAGCAGTTATTTCATTATCCTTTTCCTTGAGCTTGTCGTCAAACTCCCTTAGAATCTTCTCAATATATGAATTCACATCCGATTGTTTGAAGCCAAATAGTGCAGTACCAAACCTTTTTTCGCCTGCCATTTTACAGTTCCTCCTATTGAATAATAGAAATACGAATGCTTAAAGAAAGCATTATTGTATTATATATTCAATCTTATCTTTCAAAATCCTGCTTTTTTCTTGAAAAAATATTAATAATAGCATTGAAATAAAATTCGGCACACGAGCAAAATGCATTTGTCCCTATTGGATATCGTCAGCAAATCCTATATTTAGGCTACATTATCCCTAAGGCATATGCATTTGGCACTATTGGGTATTGTCAGCTTCACTTTTATATATGTTTATCTATCAATGCTGCAAATTCTTTTTTAGTTCTGGCACCTACAACCCTTTCAACTACTTCGCCCTTTTTAAACAACATTATAGTGGGTATACTCATAACTCTGTACTGTGCTGCAAATTCTCCTTCATCATCGATATTAATTTTTGCAACCTTCGCCTTACCATCGTACTCATTGGCAAGCTCGTCAATGATAGGTCCTACAGCCATGCATGGACCACACCACGGAGCCCAAAAATCAACCATTATGACTCCATCGTAATTTAAAACTTCCTGTTCGAAATTATCCTTTGTCAAAGCAATAACCTTTTTCCCTGCCATAACGTTCCCTCCTTGTTTTAACCTAAATTCCAAAACCTCTACCTTATATAAGATAATAGCTTTCTATCCCTATTACTCTACAACATTTTTACCCACAACTCAAATAATCAAAACAATTAAAAATTCATTATTTATTAATTATAGAATATTATACCCATATCCTGCTTATATCTCAACATAATATCTAAGTGGGGTTACATTAAATGAATGTGAAGAAAAATATTTCAGAAACTTAAGTTGCACAATGTTTCTTCCACATTTTTCTTCACTTAAATAATATGCTCCCTTTAAAGTACCTCTCTTGCTGTTATGCAATATTATAAACATCTAGTGTTTTATGAATGTATTCAAAAATCAGACCCGCAACAAACCAAGCAGGTGCATAATCGATACGTACAAGATTATCTACTGCAAAAGGTCCAAAATAGTACCAAGGGGCTGTTCCAATTAAATTAACCATAATTAGACCGCTTGTATATTCTATACCCCAGATAATTACCACCCAGATAATTCCCCTGATATGCCACCTCCATTGCTTGATAATATCATGTATGGGTTCTAGAAAAACAGCAGCTCCATAAATAAAAAACATCCATATACTTGTATAGCCTTGCAATTTTATGTCTCCCGTTATAAGGGAATGCATACTGGTCCATATAATTTCCATGGCCCAGCCAGCTAATCCATAAATTAAAAAACGTTTAACCATAGATTTATTTTCTACAAATACAAATTTTTAATAATAGAAATAAATAGCTTTTCATGAAATTCGTGATAATGTGTATATCTATTCTTATTATAGTAAAAAATAGACTACATGTTTTGTAATGAGGTGATAAATTTGACAAAAATCGCAGAATTTCGCTTAACCAAATATAATTCACTGCTGATTAACCTTGCAGCATTAACTAGTATGACCCTTGTATTGGTTTTACTCTTGGTGCTTGAAGGAAAATCTGCAACGCTTGCCTATATAGAAAAATTTTATTACAGTGATCAGATATTGCCATTAGTAATAACTCTTTTAGTAGTCGTAATAATGCATGAAGCCATTCATGGTATGATTTATTTAATATTTGGTGCAAAGCTTAAGTTTGGAATAAGCCAATTAAATATATACACAATGGACGTTTCAGGAAACTTATACACAATATCTCAGATGGCAATAATAATGCTACTGCCTTTTTTTGCACTAACCGGTTTGCTTATTGCGACAGGAATCCTGTTTTCTGACCTAGCCTTTTGTATGATAATCGGAATTATTTGTAATGTTTCTGGTTCTACTGGTGATATTTTACTACTAGCTTATATATTTCATAAGAAAAAACTTTGTAAGGGAAAAATTTTTAGGATAAAGGACGAAAAACATGGCTTTGGACTATATGTACAGTAAACAAATTTAAAAAAGTAAAAAAAATTTTAAAAAACCCTACACAAATTAAACTAATTGTGATATTATATTTGTTAAGAATCTAGGAAATCTTATCCATTAATTTTAGTCATTTTTGGAATTAAATTACGGAAGAAAACTGAGGAAGCATGGTGTTTCAGTGCTTTTATGTTGGATGTCTTGTAGGTATCACATTAGATTTAATAGTATAGTTCAAAAGTAAAATATGTAGTTCGGAACGTATGTAGCTCATTCATAATTAATTCTATAAATAAAATATTTATGTTATTTATTATTTAAAAAAGGATAATAATATAACATATAATAAAATGGAGGGTGCCTATGTATCTTTTTGGAAAAATCACTGTAACAGCTGTAATACCTAATGAATTAGCTAAACTAAAAGACATTGCATACAATCTGTGGTGGTCATGGAATTCTGAAGCAATTGACCTTTACAGAGAAATCGACTTGGCATTATGGGAAAAACTCGGAAAGAATCCTATACGGTTTCTTAAAGAAGTCAGCCAGAAAAAACTTGAAGCCAAGGTCAATGACTTTGACTATATGAAAAGGTATAATGATGTAGTTAAAAAATATGAAAAATATATGGAAGAAACTGATACATGGTTTAGCAGGAACTTTCCAGATAAAAAAGACCACATGATTGCATACTTTTCGGCAGAGTATGGATTAAATGAAGTGCTTCCTATTTATTCAGGCGGTTTGGGAGTGCTCTCGGGAGAACATTGTAAATCAGCAAGTGATCTGGGAATACCCTTTACTGCTATCGGTTTGTTTTATAAGGAAGGATATTTCAGTCAGCGGATAAATGCAGAAGGATGGCAAGAAACAATATTTACTCCGCTTAATACCTCAAACCTTCCCATAAAACCCGCCCTTAATCAAAAGGGAGAAGATATAATTATAAGTGTTGAATTACCTGGAAGAGTTGTATACGCAAAGGTATGGCAGGTTCAAATAGGAAGGGTTAAATTATACCTGATGGATACCGATGTTGAGCAAAACAGTCCCCACGACAGAGCATTGACTGCAAGACTCTATGGTGGAGACCAGGAAACAAGAATTCAGCAGGAAATTTTCCTTGGAATAGGTGGTTCCAAGGTGTTGGATGCTTTGGGCATTAACGCCACGGTATATCACATGAATGAAGGACACTCTGCTTTTCTAGGTCTTGAACTTATAAGAAAGTTGGTACAAAATAAGGGCTTACTTTTTAAGCAGGCAAAGGAAATTGTTTCTTCCTCTGTCATATTTACGACACATACCCCTGTACCAGCTGGAAATGACGTGTTCCCCCTAGAGATGATCGACAGATATTTTGGCAACTATTGGCCTTCTCTGGGCATAAGCAAGCATGAGTTTTTAGATCTCGGGCTTAAAATAGGAGAACACCATAACTTTAATATGACAGTTCTAGCCCTGACACTATCCGGGCAGAGAAATGGCGTCAGCGAGCTGCACGGTGCTGTATCAAGGAATATTTTCAAAAGCGTTTGGCCAAGTATTCCCGAGGACGAAGTACCGATAGGACATATTACCAACGGTATTCATACTCTCACTTGGTTGTCTCCGAGCATCAAGCTCCTGTATGACAAATATCTTGATGCGGGCTGGGAAGACCGCCTTTATGAAAAAGAGACATGGGATAAGGTTGACGATATCCCCGATGAGGAGTTATGGAAAACCCACTGTGTCCTTAAAACAAAGATGATAGCTTTTATACGGGAAAAGCTAAAGCAGCAAAGGATGGCAAACGGCGATTCTATAGAAAGAATCAGAGAAGTAGATACTCTGTTTGATTCAAATGCGTTGACCATCGGATTTGCACGAAGATTTGCCACATATAAAAGAGCTAACCTAATTTTCAGAGATCTTGCCCGCATTCAAAAGCTTTTGAATGATCCTGAAAAACCTATGCAGATAATATTTGCTGGAAAGGCTCACCCTGCTGATGGTCCTGCTCATGAAATTATCAAGCACATTAACGATATAGCAAAGCAGGAAGGTTTTAACGGAAAGGTTATTCTTGTGGAGAACTACAATATGACTCTTGCCCGCAACATGGTTCAGGGAGTGGATATCTGGCTCAACAACCCAAGAAGACCTCTTGAAGCCAGTGGAACCAGCGGACAGAAAGTATGCATCAACGGTATTATCAATTTCAGTGTCCTGGACGGATGGTGGTGCGAAGGCTACGATGGCAAAAACGGTTGGGTTATAGGAGATGATACCTTCTATGACAATGAGTATCACCAGGATAATGCCGACAGTGAATCCATTTATAACACACTGGAGAAACATATTATCCCTGCTTTCTTTGAAAGGAATGAGAAAGGTATTCCCGAAAAATGGGTTGCTGTAATGAAAGAATCAATAAAATCCAATACACACAGATACAGTACCCACAGGATGGTTCAGGACTATACAAACAAGTATTACATTACCTCAATAAACAGGCATGATAAGATAATGTCCAGCAACTATCAATTTGCTATTAATCTTTCCGATTGGAAACAGCGTGTTGAGCAGTTATGGCCACAAGTACAAATAATTGCCGATAAAACTGCAAACCATTTGAGGGAAAGAAGCTTTATATCCGGAGAGACAATTCCAATTAATGCATACGTAAGCTTGGGTGGTCTCGAACCTTCAAGCGTTAAGGTACAGGTTTATTACGGCAGTATTGGAAATAATAACGCTATTGAAAATGGACAAATTATTGATATGGATCTAAAGGAAAAAAATCCTGACGGAACCTACACTTACACCGCAAACATAACATTGTTTGAAGGTGGAGAATATGGTTATACCTTTAGGGTCATTCCTTACCACCCCGATATGATTAATCCGTTTAACCTTGGACTAATACGTTGGGTAGTTCAATAAAATATATAAAAAACCTTGTTTAAGGCATTTATTTCATTCAACGCCTTCTAATCAAAAAGCGGGAAAACATATTTTACTTGTTTTCCTGCTTTTTGTGTCCAGTTATGCTTCAACTCTTCCGTATACCCCTCCGCCCCCCGCTTCAATAGAAAGCTTTCCTTCCCTTGAAAGAACTATGTTTCTTGCCACATCCTCTTTTCCTACATTGACCAATTCCTCAAAGGCAGCCTGATGCAGTACCTTCATTTCGCTTCCGAAATGGTTAATCAATTTGTCTATGGTCTTCGGCCCCACTTTAGGTAAAAACTCTAAAGGAACCTGATAGCGGTAAGGTGGCCGTCTACTCATTTGGGGATTGTCTCTGTCCTTTATTAACATAAGTCTGTCCTTTACACCCACCACCACACGATGCTTATCCGAGACCGGGCATTTTAAAATCGGTGCTTCTCCCTCAATTACACCGTCGCATACCAAGCAATAGCTTCTGTGGTATTTTCCAAGCTTCGGATCCAGACCGTAATTAGCCTTAATCCTTCTGCCATCAATTTCCTTAAATGCTTTGAGTATTTCCTCATAACTCGGTTCTTCCATCTGAAATATGTTGTACTCTCTTCCCATCTTTATTAACGAATGAGCATCGGAATTACTCAAAAACGCCTTGCCGTCAAGCTCACTCAGCTGACTTGCCATCATGGAATCGGAACTTAAGCCCAGTTCAATTGCTGGAATTTTCTCCAAGGACTTTTCGTTAAATATTTCAAACAAACTGTCACAACAATTTCCATAGAAGCTCTTATGGGGAGTGAATACATGAGCCGGTATATATGTACCTCCGTAATAGTCCACCATATCAAACAACTGCTGACCTGTTAACCTGCACATAGAGGAACAATTGTAGATGTTTTTTATGTGGTTTGCTATGTCTTTTGCAAAGCCCTTAATCGAGCTTAATGAAGGAAAAAAACACAGGGAGTGAGCACTACAGCCCCTTTTTTCATGGGTCTGAAGCTCTGCTCCCAGTATTAACACCTGTCCTTTACGGTATTCCATTCCCCCGCCCTTCTTCTCCGTCAACTCACCTTTTTCAATGAGGCTCTCTATATCCTCAATAACAAAAGGAGAAATACAGTCAACAACCCCAATGACATCTATACCTTTCCTTGTGTACGACTCAAAGGCAATATTTTCAAAGGTAAGGTTTCTTGCTGTAGCCCTCTTTATCTCCTTTCCTTTAGAGGATCTCCCTATATGAACGTGAAGATCTACAAAATAATCCTTCATAAAAGTCCCCCTCAAACATTATGCTGCCTTCTGCAATAAATTCTAATTTTATCAAAACCTCAAATACTTAAAAAACTTATACTTCTTTTAATAATAAAACATAACCCTTCCATTATCAACTTACGCTCTGGTCTTCGTTTTTTAGTGCCGACCATTTTCCGCACCGATCACCCCAACGTGCTAAAACCTCATTATCCGATGTTATTTCTATAACCTCGCACATATTTGAACAGCCATTACACTCAATACTCCTGGCCTTAAAGTCCTTCTGAGATATTTCAAACCCATAGAAGTTTGTGGTCCGTCCGTTTCTTGCCACTTCGTCCCTTGCTATCAGTGCCGCCCCATAGGCACCCATTACATCATAGTATTTGGGTATCGATATTTTTTTGCCGATTGCTTTTTCAAAAGCCGCTACAATACCGACATTGGCAGCAACACCACCCTGGAACACTATGGGGTCTTCGATTTCCTTTCCCTTAGCCAGATTGTTTAAATAGTTTCTCACAAGAGCTTCACAAAGACCGTTTATTATGTCTTCAACACTGTGCCCGGTCTGCTGTTTGTGTATCATATCCGATTCGGCAAACACCGCACACCTTCCAGCAATTCTGACAGAAGCCTTAGACCTTAAGGCATAAGAACCGAATTCTTCTATTGATATCTCAAGCCTTGCTGCCTGTCTATCCAAAAAAGAGCCCGTGCCCGCTGCACAGACAGTATTCATTGCAAAATCATACACTATACCGTTTTTAAGAATTATAATCTTAGAATCCTGGCCGCCTATTTCCAGTATTGTTCTTACACCGGGAACCAGCTTTTGTGCTGCAATAGCATGGGTTGTGATTTCATTTTTAACTATATCGGCACCCACAATCACACCAGCAAGCTGTCTTCCGCTTCCGGTTGTGCCAACACCTTTTATAACAACGTTCCTTCCAATACGTTCAGATAATGTCTTCATACCCTTTACCAGTGCATTGATCGGTTGACCGCTAGTTCTTAAATAAAGCTTGTCCACCACCTCATCGTTTTCATTAATAACCACAAGATTTGTGCTGACCGAACCCACGTCAATTCCCAGATAAAGCGAAGTTCTGCCCAATTTCTACTCTCTCCCTTCTTCTATTGAGTAAATCTACAAACGCCTCTATTCTAGTCAAATAACCTGCTTCCCCCGTCATTTCATCAATGATCAATGTAAGGACAGGTATGTTATAATCTCTTTCTATGGCAGGAAGTATGCTTTCTGCAACAATTTCCGGCATACACGTCAGGGGATAAATCTGCACTACACCGTCATACCCGTCTTTGGCATATAGCACCGTATTACCTATGGTCTCCTGGGCATGTCCCCCTATCATAGCTCCAAGATAAGGCTTTGCAGCTTCCTTATACCTTATATCCTTTTTAAAGGGAACAATTGCCTTTAGCATATGCTCAATTATCCAACCACTGACCGTATTAGACCTGTCTACTTCCACTCCCATATTCCCCAGGATTGACTCAATATGAAAATTGGTAAAGGGGTCTATTGTCGTATATATTTCCCCAACAATTCCAATCTTTAAAGGCTTAAATTCTCTATCGATTTCCAGCCTTATCAATCGGCTTTTCGTATTATTTATAAGTTTAAGAATCTGCGAAGAGCCTCTTACTTCTTTAACCTTTCTCTGAAATTCCTTATAAATTTTGTCAGTACTTCCTTTTTTGATCTCCCGGGGCCGAAGTTTATAGGTTAGTCTTTCCAATTCATCCACCCTTTTTGACACAAGGGTGGTGTTCTTTATGACCTTCAGGATTTTTTTAACATTAATCTCCCCTGTAATTCTTCGGATTCTTCTTAGAAGTTCGTTAAATCCCTCTTGGGAAACCTCCAAGGTAATAACATCCATATTAAATCCATTATCACGCAAAATTTCTCTGCTCATCTCGCAGTAATACCCAAATCTGCAAGGACCTCTTCCCCCTGTTATCAAAATTGTATCCGCCCCTTTTTCATAGGCTTCAATATAATTTCCAAGATTAATCTTCAGTGGCAAGCACACCATTTCCGGTGCATACTTGGTACCGATTTCCAGTGCCCGCTTATTGTTATAGGGAGGAATAATATAATCCACACCAACATCATCAAGGAGTGCTTTGGCCACAATGTATGTATTACCCATATGCGGAAACGTTATCTTCATTTCTATACCTCCATCTAATCATATCAATAAACGCCTCAAGTCTGGTATCCATGCCGGCTTCCCCTGTGTGTTCATCTAGGGTAAGAATAATAAAAGGAATGTCTTTATTCCTTCTTATTTTTCTTTCAATGAGATCACTTATAAAAGAGTCTACCCCGCATCCAAAAGCCATCAGATATATTATTCCGTCAATATCTTCCCTGTCCAGAAAATACAGCGAACTGCCCACAGCCTTTCTTCCAAAGTTCCAGAACAACCTTTTGGGGAGCACCTGAACATGTTTTTCTATGATTTCGCCATCCACCATATCAACGGTAATTATTTCAGCACCCTTGTCGATAAGCTTATCCAGCATATTCATATTGGCATACCTGTCATAAAGGTTGTATCCATGACCAACCACCGCAATATTAAGATTTCGTCCATCATATTTTTTTACTGTCCTCAGTTTTTTGTCCAATATATCACAGGGAAGCACACCTTTTTTTATCTTTTCGCGAAACTCTCTATAGCTTTCTAAAGCCCTTTTGTAAGCCCTCTTAATCTTGTATTGATCCTTTGAAAAAAAGCTGCCCACTTCATATACAGCCTTAAGTGCATTCTTCCCGGATTTTCTAAGATTGACCTCGGTATCAATTATAGGAGGCAAATCCTTTATAGTATGCCTTACCATATCAGGCAATCCGCCGAACTTCGGGCATATATATTCGTTTTTTGATACACTTGTAAACCTAGGTATAAACAGGTAGTCAACCTTATCCTTTATGTTCATTACATGTCCGTGGAATATCTTTATAGGAAGACAGGCTTCGTCGATGCATGTTTTTGAACCCTCATCCATTATTGTTTTTGTTGTACGATCCGACAACACAATTTCCGCTCCCAGCTCTTCAAAAAAAGTTTTCCAAAGAGGGTAATACTGATAATAAAACAGAGCCCTAGGTATTCCCACTTTTGTAGTATTCATTCAATACACCTCAAAAGTTATTATGTACCTATGAGCTTTTTTTATACAAAAAGAAAAACCCCGAAACTGTATCTCTACAGTCGAGGCTGAGACATCATTATGATAATGTAATACTATTTCTTTAACGCATTTTCCAGCATCTTTTTAACATATCTATAATAGGTCATACAACTTGAGTAACTTTGGATCATTTATCCGGAGCACTAATACAGTATCAAATTTCAAAAAACCCTAGGAATTTCTCTCTAGGGTTTCGAACTTGCTTTAACTTTATTGACTCAACTTCTGATCCATTCTCTGTGATTTTTCTTCAAATCCATGATTTTTATAGAACTCTTTTATCAAACTAATGAAATATGAATTTCCTTCTGCACGTTTTTCTGTTTTCTCTAAAAGCTTCAAGGCACCCTTTTCATCACCGGTTATTAGCATTGCCTCGGCTTGATATATCTGATATAAAAGATTGTCGGGATATTTCTTCATGCATACCTTGCTTGTTTCAAGAAACTTCTCCCAATTCTCGGCAAGCTTGTACACCTCTGTAGCCTTCTCCATATAGTAGATGTCTTTTTGTTGCCTGTAAAGCTCCTCATAACAATTAGCCGATTCATCGTACCGTTCCTCTTTAAAAAGCCTGAAAGCTTTCATAGCCAAATCCGTTATTTCAATATCGTAGCCTTTCTTTAACTCTTCAAGCCACTCTTTGTACTTATCGGATTGAACAAACATGTCCACCATTAGCATTTGTGCATATTCATTCCGGTTACGATAGTAATTCACTTCCTTATCCACATAAACAATTTCATAGCCGTTGTAAACCTCTATAGGTTCCAGCAACTCTCCCGGCTGTGCTGTGAAAACCGCATTGTCAAAAACCTCCTCATGACGACCTGCCGTAAGTCCCTTTACCAGCCCTCCGCTATCCTTTGTTTCTTCATCATCGGAATATTGCTTTGCCAAAGTTTCAAAATCCTCACCGTCACTTAGCTTTGCATAAACCTCCTGGGCTAAAGCACGAGTCTCATCCTTTTCCCTGTCCACCGTTGATATTAATATATGCCTTATATCCACCCTTTTATTTTGAATCTTATGTTTCGTATACTTTTCATCAACGTCCACATCGGTAAGCTCTATCCCCAATCCTTTTCCCACGGTGTACATACATTTCTGCTTTATAATATACTTTCTTATATCCTCTTTCATTTCCTCTTCATTCAGATAGCCCCGGGAACTCATAAACATTTTCAGGCCTCCGGAATCCGAATACCTTGGCTCAATAAACCTTTTTATGTAGTCGTCAACTTCACTTTCGGTTGCCTTTTCCCCCGATTTATTGAAAATATAGTCTTCAAGAACCAGTCTTTCAATTATTTGATCTAGGAGCATATCATTGCGTTCTTCTTCGCTCATTCGCTGTACAGTTGCATTCCTTTTCCACCTCTCGTAGAAATTGTTTCTCTCTTCAATCATAATATCGGTGCTTACATAGGAACCATTGAATTTAAGTGCCTCAAACCCAAAGGGTTTAGACTCATCCAGCACATCATTCTTTTTGGACAGATAAAAATATGTGCATACCGAAGCAATAACAGCAACAATTACAATTGCAACGATCAATATTTTCTTTTTTCCTTTCATAGATAAAAACCTCCTAACAGCTCCACCTTTGACAATAAAATTAAATCAAACTATAGAAGAAAGAGTTCGACTCTGTTAAAATACAGTTAACAACACAGAGTAAACCCTATATATGTATTTTAACCGATACCCTGTTAGAATACAATATTAAAGGCAACTATAAATACCGATCGATTTAGTTACAAAATTCAGTTTGGGAACAACAATGCAAATTATATGAACGGCAAATAAACAAAGGGAGAGGAATGATAAAATGAAAGTATTGTTCATAGGCGGAACAGGTATTATTAGTGAGGCAGCCTCCAAACAAGCTGTCAGACAAGGTATTGATCTATATCTTTTAAACAGGGGACAAAACACCGAATTTATACCCGAAGGTGCAAAACTTGTTAAAGCCGATATCCGGGATAAAGCATCTGTCAATAAGGCTCTAAAGGGGCAGACCTTTGATGCGGTCGTTGACTGGATAGCTTTCGTCCCCGAGCATGTAAAAACCGATGTCGAACTTTTTAGGGACAAAACCCGGCATTATATATTCATAAGCTCGGCATCAGTCTACCAAAAACCCTTGTCCCATTATATTGTTACCGAGTCAACACCTCTGGCAAACCCTTATTGGCAATACTCCCGGGACAAAATTGCATGTGAAGAATTTCTTATGAATGAGTATAGAAACACCGGTTTTCCGGCAACCATTGTTCGCCCTTCTTTTACATACGGACTTAAAATGATACCTGCCGCACTGAACAGTTGGAATAATCCATGGTCTATTGTGGACCGCATGCACAAGGGTAAAAAAATCATTGTTCACGGCGACGGCACATCCCTTTGGACAATGACACACAATACAGACTTTGCCAGAGGGCTTATCGGTCTTCTATATAACAATCAATCCATCGGTCACGCTTTTCACATCACATCCGATGAAGTTTTAAACTGGAATCAGATTTACAGGGCAATTGGAAACGCAGCCGGTGTTGAACCTGAAATTATACACATACCTTCCGACTTCATTGCCCGGTTTTCGCCAGAAGCAACGGGAAGTCTTTTAGGAGATAAAGCAGTAAGCATGGTATTTGACAATACTAAAATAAAGCGTTTTGTACCCGGTTTTAATGCCACAGTATCCTTTTCTGAAGGTATCAAAGAGACAATCAAATGGTTTGAAAGCCGTCCTCAAAAATGTACCGTTGACGAGGAATGGGGCTACGTTATGGACACAATAATAAGTAGATACGAAAAAGCCATAGAATAAATATTAATGATACCAGAATAATAAAGGAATTATTCTACCATAGAGCTTTAATACTTGGATAGTAACGAAAAAGAGCCTTACCCAGAATTTTTTCTTTTTTTACGTATTTATTATCCCACACTCTCGAATCCTTAGAGTAGTTTCTGTTGTCGCCCATCATAAAGTAGTTGCCCTCCGGAACCTTATACGAACCATGATCCCCTATCGGCTTTTCCTTAAGGTAGGGTTCTTCAAGAAGTTTTCCGTCAATATATACTGTACCATCCTTAATCTCTACAGTCTCCCCTGGAAGTCCAATAACTCTTTTTACATAAAGCACTTCTTCATCATCCGGGAATCTGAATACAACAATATCCCCTCTTTTGGGGTCTCCGATAAGATAATGTATCCTGCTTGCAATGAGCCTGTCTTTAGGCATAATTGTGGACTCCATTGATCCAGTGGGAACATAGGCATTAACAATAACGAACCTTGTTAAAAATAGTGCAACCAAGACCGCACCTAATATATACAGTGCCCAGCTGATTATCTCTTTTATTATTTCCTGCTTTTTATTTCCGGTAGATTGCAAGTTATCCATATTACCTACTACCCTTCTTTACGTTAATAAATATTTAACAACAGCTGTATACCTTCAACCACATCGGGTTCAATTCACTTCTTGAAAACACAATAAAGAGAATAATCCCACTAACAAAAAGTGAAGGCCAATTAACTGACCTCCACAAAAATATTTTAACTACATCTTAAGCTTTTCCATCGCAACCTAAAACGTTTATTATCTTATGCTTAACTAGTTCCTTAATTGCTGCCCTTGCTGGTCCTAAATACTGTCTTGGATCAAAGTGTGAAGGATTTTCTGCAAAATATTTCCTAACCGTTCCTGTCATGGCAAGTCTTAAGTCTGAGTCTATGTTTATTTTACAAACAGCCATGGAAGCAGCTTTTCTAAGCATATCTTCAGGAACTCCCTTTGCTCCGGGCATGTTTCCACCGTTATTGTTAATCATTTCAACATATTCCGGTATAACAGACGATGCTCCATGAAGAACTATCGGGAAACCAGGAAGTCTTTTTTGAATCTCTTCCAAAATATCAAATCTCAGTTTTGGTTCGCCTTTAAATTTGAATGCACCGTGACTTGTACCAATAGCTATAGCAAGGGAATCAACGCCGGTCCTTTGCACAAACTCCTGTACCTCGTCAGGATCGGTAAATGCCGCATCCTCCTCGGAAACATTAACTGCATCCTCAATGCCTGCAAGTCTGCCAAGCTCTCCCTCAACAACAACACCTTTATCATGGGCGTAATCAACAACTTGCTTTGTAAGCTTTATATTTTCTTCAAAAGGAAGATGAGAACCGTCAATCATAACGGATGTAAATCCACCGTCAATACATGATTTACAAAGTTCAAAAGAATCACCATGGTCAAGATGTACACAGATTGGAAGTCCGGTTTCTGCTATTGCAGCTTCTATAAGCTTCATAAGGTATGTATGGTTTGCATACTTTCTTGCACCTGCTGAAACCTGAAGAATCAATGGAGCATTAACTTCCTTTGCAGCTTCTGTAATACCCTGTACTATCTCCATGTTGTTAACATTAAATGCACCAATAGCATATTTACCCTCGTAGGCTTTCTTAAACATTTCGGTACTTGTAACTAATGGCATATTTTCAACTCCTTATATTAATTTTAGTTATTATAACCACGCTTGTTTTAGTTATTATAACCACACTTGTTAAGTTTTTATCATAATCATTTTATCAGATTCATATTGAAAATCAAGGTTAAAATAAAAATTAATAAATATTTTTAGTTCCTGCACAATTGCATTTAAAATATAATTATGTTATATTTTTATTTAGTTGTGTTTAGACAAATTTCAAAATTGAACACATATATTTTACATATTTATAAGGAGGTTTTACTATGAGCCGTTTAGAAGGTGCATGCATATTCGGGCAATCAGGTGGTCCGACATCCGTTATTAACTCTAGTGCAGCAGGTGTTATTCAAGAAGCATTAAAGCAGGATTGTATTACGGCTGTTTATGGAGCAGCCCATGGAATTAAGGGTATTCTTGAAGAAAACTTTTATGATATGAGCAAAGAAGATCCCTACGAATTGGATTTATTAAAAACTACTCCCTCTTCTGCATTGGGTTCTGTAAGATACAAGCTCAAAGATGCCGAAGAAGATGAAACTGATTACAAGAGACTTCTGGAAGTATTCAAAAAGTATAATATCAGATATTTCTTCTATAATGGCGGAAACGACTCAATGGATACCTGCAACAAAGTCAGCAAATATATGCAGAAGGTTGGGTATGAATGCCGGGTTATGGGTGTTCCCAAGACAATTGACAACGACCTCTGGGGAACAGACCACTGTCCGGGCTATGGTAGTGCAGCAAAATATATCGCTACATCTACCATGGAGGTTTATCATGATGCAAGGGTTTATGACACTGGAATGATAACCATTCTTGAAATAATGGGAAGAAACGCTGGCTGGCTGACAGCAGCTTCAGCCTTGGCTGCTTATAAAGGAAATGGTCCGGATCTTATCTATCTACCTGAAATACCCTTTGATATGGATAAATTCCTCGAAGACACAATGAAGATTTACAAGGAAAACGGCAAGGTTATTATTGCTGTTTCGGAAGGTATAAAAGACAAGGACGGAAAATATATTTCCGAGTATGGTTCCGACATGGCCAAAACAAAGGATTCCTTTGGTCATGCCCAGTTGGGCGGTCTTGCTGCAACTTTGGCAAACATCGTTAAGGAAAAAACCGGAGCGAAGGTTCGCGGTATAGAGTTCAGTCTTCTTCAAAGATGTGCTGCTCATGTAGGTTCCTTAACCGATGTCAATGAAGCCTACCTTGCAGGTCAAACAGCTGTAAAATTAGCAGTTGAAGGAAAAACCGACTACATGGTTGCCTTTGAAAGAGCAGAAGGTAAAGAATACAAATGCAATATCAAACTTATAAACCTGACAGACGTTGCAAACACTGAAAAGAAGGTTCCAAGAGAGTGGATAAACGAAGAAGGCAATGGCATAAAACAAGGATTTATAGACTATGCATTGCCCCTTATTCAAGGTGAGTCAAAGCCACCCCTTGAAGATGGTCTTCCAAGGTTTGCTAAGCTTAAAAAGGTATCGGCAAAAAAATAATTTGCCTATAATCTAAAAACAAGAGAAATCATACAACTGGCGGAAGTGGAGATTACCACAGGGAGTATGATTTAATAGATAGCCGACCGCCTGGGTAAAAATAATACTCAGGCGGTTTTTTATATCTATGAAAACTTTAATTAGCCTTGTATTGAATTTAAAGCTTTCAAGCTTTAAGGGGGAATAAAAATGTTTGAAAATGCATGGAGAAATTTCAAGCCCGGAGCATGGCAAAAATATATAGATGTGCGGGCTTTCATTGTAAAAAATTATACGCCCTACGACGGCAGCGAAGACTTTCTGGTTCAGCCGAGTATCAGAACAAAAAAGCTATGGGACAAGTGCAAAGAACTTTTAAGAGAAGAGTATTTAAAGTCCGGGGTATTGGACATTGATACAAACACCGTTTCCGGAATTACAGCTTATCCGCCGGGTTATATTGATAAGGATTGCGAAGTAATAAAGGGATTGCAAACCGACAGTCCCTTAAAAAGGGCAGTCAACCCCTTTGGCGGCATAAGAATGGCCAAGCAGGCTTGTGAGCGGTATAACCGCAGTATATCATCCGAAATCGACAAAGTTTTTACAAAATTTTGTCGAACACACAATGACGGTGTCTACAGCTGTTATACCCCAGAAATGAGAAGGGCAAGGAAATGCGGAGTTGTAACCGGTCTTCCCGATGCCTACGGACGGGGCAGAATTATCGGGGACTATAGGCGTGTCGCTCTTTACGGTGTCAACCGGCTCATTGAAGGTAAAAAAGAGGATTTGACCCAGCTGGAGGATAGGGATATGTCCGAAGAAACCATACGCCTGCGTCAAGAAGTATTTGAACAAATAAATGCACTGCAGGAACTGGTTTCAATGGCTAAAAACTATGGATACGATATCACACGACCCGCCGAAGACTCCTTTGAAGCCATACAGTGGACATATTTTGCGTTTTTGGGGGCAATGAAGGAAAACAATGGTGCAGCCAACTCCCTTGGAAGGGTTAGTACCTTCTTTGACATATATATAGAAAGGGACTTTCAAGAAGGCAAAATTACTGAGTCCGATGCCCAGGAATTGATTGACCAGTTTGTGATAAAGCTAAGGCTCATAAGACACCTTAGGACTCCTGATTACAACGAACTTTTTGCCGGGGACCCCGTCTGGATAACCGAGTCCATCGCAGGAATGTGCGAAGACGGCAGGCATATGGTGACGAAAACCTCCTTCCGTTTTCTCCAAACCCTTTTTAACCTTGGTGCGGCTCCGGAACCAAATATTACAATATTATGGTCCGCAAGACTCCCTCTGCCCTTTAAAAGGTTTTGTGCCAAGGTATCCATGGCTACAAGTGCCATACAATATGAAAACGATGACCTTATGATGCCGATGTTTAGCGATGACTACAGCATATCTTGCTGTGTTTCCGCTATGCGTACTGGAAAAGAAATGCAGTTTTTTGGGGCAAGATGCAATCTTCCAAAGCTTTTACTTTTGGCATTAAACGGTGGGAAGGATGAAATAACCGGTGCCCAGGTTGCCCCGGAATTTGAGCCCTACAAAGATGAATATCTTGACTACGACAAAGTGATGCTTCTATTTAAAAACCTTCAAAAATGGCTTGCAAGGCTTTATGTAAAAACAATGAATGTCATACACTACATGCATGATAAATATGCTTATGAAAGGCTTATGATGGCTCTTCACGATACCAATGTCAAAAGAAACATGGCTTTTGGCATCGCTGGTCTTTCAGTCCTCGCCGATTCGTTAAGTGCCATCAAACACGCTCGAGTCAAGGCAATAAGGGATCAAAGAGGCCTTATAAACGACTTTGAAATCGAGGGTAAATACCCCCAATTTGGTAATGCCGACGACAGGGTTGACAGCATTGCCGTTGAAATTGTTAAGGACTTTTACAACGAATTAAAACAATGCAATACCTATAGGAATGCCACCCATACCCTCTCAATTTTGACCATAACCTCAAATGTGGTATACGGCAAAAAAACAGGCTCAACTCCCGACGGCAGAAAAATCGGAGAACCCTTTGCCCCCGGATGCAACCCCATGCATGGAAGAGATAAAAAAGGAGTTCTGGCTGTATTAAATTCGGTTTCAAAGATTCCTTATAAATACTGCAAGGATGGAATTTCCCTAACCTTATCCCTGGTTCCCGGCTCCCTAGGCAAAGACATCGATTCAAGGCTTAGTAATCTTGCAGCCCTGTTGGACGGTTATTTCGTCCAAGGCGGACACCACATTAACATTAACGTACTTGAAAAAGAAATATTAAAAAAGGCCATGGATAACCCCGATGCTTACCCACAGCTTACCATAAGAGTTTCCGGCTACGCAGTTAACTTTATAAGGCTTACTCGTGAACAGCAACTAGAGGTCATTTCAAGGACCTTCCACAATACTATGTAGAACATCATCCATGGGGTATTTGAAGAAAAAAACTATATACGGCTCGGTATATTTATATCAATATAATGAATAGAGGTGAAGAAAAATATCAGAAACTTAAGTTTTGTAAAAATCAATGCATTTTTTCAGGCAGCAAAAAATCTCATGTATTTACTAAGAAATACTTAGAAATATTGTTTCACACAGAGCAAATAGCAATAATATTTAAATAATCTTCATATTTCTCGTAAAACAGCGATACCTGTCGTTTTTTAGCTTTTGGAGGAATGTATATATTGATGTTAAAATATTATCAATGTGCACAATTTGCCGGTTGAGTAGCTGTGAGCTTTTTAGTAAGCTTAATAGCAAAATTTTTATAAACTAAATTAGATTTCAAAAGTATTAAATTTATATAATTGCTTTTTTAAGTTTTAGAAAGGAATGAATGTAAAAAATGTTAAAAAGTAAATCTAAAGTTGCAATAATAGGTTCTGGTTTTGTAGGGGCTTCCATAGCTTTTGCAATGACTTTACAGCAAACTGTAAATGAAATAGTTTTAATTGATGTTGATAAAAAAAAAGCCATAGGCGAGGCCATGGATATTAACCACGGACTTTCGTTCATGGGGCAAATGTCGGTCTACGCCGGTGATTATTTTGACTTAAAAGACTGCGACGTTATTATAATAACAGCAGGTGTAAACAGAAAACCGGGAGAAACCCGCTTAGATCTGGCTAAAAAGAATGTTTCAATAGCCAAAAGCATAACCTCTGAAATAGTAAAGTACTACAATCATGGAGTAATCCTTGTAGTTTCAAATCCCGTTGATATACTTACATATATGGTTCAAAAGTGGACAGGCCTTCCAAATGGGAAAGTTATAGGAACCGGTACCGTACTTGACAGCATCAGATTTCGTTATCTGTTAAGTGAAAAACTAAACGTAGATGTTAAAAACGTTCATGGTTATATTATAGGAGAACACGGTGAAACACAGCTTCCTTTATGGAGTGCTACCCATATAGCCGGTAAAGGCATCAATGAGTATTGCGAATCCCCCGAAAGTAAATTTGTTGAAGCGGATAAAGCAATAATTGCTGAAGAAGTTAAAAAAGCCGGTGCTACCATTATTAAAAACAAGGGTGCAACCTACTATGCAATAGCAGTTACAGTAGAAACAATCATCGAAACACTTCTTAAAAGCCAGAACACTATAAGAACCATCGGAAGTGTAATAGATGGTCCATATGGAATTAATGACGTTGCCATTAGTCTTCCATCCATAATAAATTCCGAGGGAGTTCAAGAAGTTCTTGAATTGAATCTGACTTCAGAAGAAGAATCGGCTTTAATGGACTCTGTTGAGCATGTTAAGGCTGTATTAAATGAAGTAAAAGATATATAATCAGAGTTTGGAAACTAAGTTTGTGGAATAATGACTTAAATAACGTTCTTAAGCCATAAACTATATAGATAAATTTATATATTGGAGGTTAATAAAATGGACTATAGAAAAGAATCTTTAAAACTGCATGGAGAATGGAAGGGAAAAATAGAAGTAATTAGCAAGGTTCCTGCTAAAAGCAAGGAGGATCTCTCCCTTGCCTACACCCCTGGAGTAGCAGAACCTTGTTTAGCCATTCAAAAAGATGTAAACCTTTCATATGCCTATACAAGACGTTGGAACCTAGTAGCTGTGATAACTGACGGTTCAGCTGTTCTTGGTCTTGGAGACATAGGTCCTGAAGCAGGTATGCCTGTAATGGAAGGTAAATGCGTACTCTTTAAACAGTTTGGTGATGTGGATGCTTTCCCATTATGCATAAAGTCAAAAGATACGGACGAAATAGTAAAAACTATAAAGCTTATCTCGGGAAGTTTTGGAGGAATTAATTTAGAAGACATATCCGCTCCAAGGTGTTTTGAGATTGAAAGAAAGCTTAAGGAAGTATGTGATATTCCAGTTTTCCACGATGACCAGCACGGCACAGCCGTAGTATCCGTTGCGGCAATGATAAATGCTCTGAAAATCGTAAACAAAGACATCAATGACATTGAGGTTGTTGTAAACGGTTCCGGTGCTGCCGGTATAGCGGTTACAAGGCTTCTTATGAGCATGGGCTTAAAGAAGGTAATCCTCTGTGACAGAAAAGGTGCCATATATGAAGGACGAGATAACCTCAATGAAGAAAAAGCTCTTATGGCTAAAATATCAAACCTTGAGAAAAAGAAAGGCACTCTTGCCGAGGTCTTAAAAGGTGCCGATGTGTTCCTCGGTCTCTCAGCTCCGGGAACGGTTACCCAAGATATGGTCAAAACCATGGCAAAGGATCCAATAATATTTGCAATGGCAAATCCGACACCGGAAATTATGCCTGATGAAGCTATCGCGGCAGGTGCAAAAGTAGTTGGCACCGGAAGATCCGATTTCCCGAATCAGATAAATAATGTTCTTGCTTTCCCTGGTATATTCAGAGGTGCTTTAGATGTACGGGCAAAGGACATCAACGACGAAATGAAAATAGCTGCTGCTAAAGCAATCGCTTCCCTCGTAAGCGACAATGAACTCTGTCCGGAGTTTATCCTGCCCGAACCTTTTGACCCAAGGGTTGGTACCACAGTGGCAAAAGAAGTCGCCGAGGCAGCAAGAAAAACCGGAGTGGCAAGAATATAGAGTTGAATGATTGTTCATAATAAAAGAGTTATAAGGAGAGAAGTAATTTTTATATTACTCTCTCCTTTTTAATTTTCTAAACCGTTTTTTTTGCAAACACTTTCAAGGGGACATTTATTACAGTCCGGATTCTTTCCTGAGCAGAAATTGCTCCCAACACCATCTATCTGTGCATGAAAATCATTGAAAAAATCCACATCATGTTCTAGATTATTCATAAAAAAGCTTTGCATTTCCCTGTAGGTAATGTCTTGTTTGAAGTAACCAAGCCTTCCGAACACCCTTCTTGTATATGCATCCACAACAAAAATAGGCTTTCTGGCAGCGTATAATATTATTGAATCGGCGGTCTCTTCGCCGATTCCGTATAAAGAGAGCAGTTCTTTTCTGAGTTCATACATATCCTTTGCAAAAAATCTGTCCAGACTACCCCCGTAATTGTTTTTTATATGCAGGCAAAACTCCTTCAGCTTCCTGGCCTTCTGCTTGTAAAACCTTGTGGATCGGATCAGCCCTTCCAGCTTTTCAGTATCCACGCTGCAAATTCCCTCAATACTGAGCAAATCCTCTTCTATAAGATTCTCAATTGCAGTACAGACATTTTTCCATGAAACAAACTGGGTCAGTATCGCACCCACTATAACCTCAAACTTCGTATCCGCCGGCCACCAATTCATTGAGCCCTTTCTTTCATACATCAGGTTATATATTTTTATCAACTCTTTGTTAATTTTTCTGTTCAACTGACTCACCTCCATCCTACTAAGCCATGCATTCTAGAAAAACTTATAAAAAGTAAATCCTAAACCCTACCTAACCCAAGTGCACAATTTCAGATGTGCGGCAATGCTTATATCAAGCCTCGCCTTCTACGCTTCGATATTTCTATATCTTTTCTCTGCCGGTTTAAATAAAACAATGGCACTGATTATCAGCATTACAGCCTCAAAAATGAATATTCCTAAAAAAATCACCGTTTGCGGCAACTGGAGTAAAATCATGGCTGATACAAAAATAGTCAAAACCAACATAAAGCCCATTGAAACTATAATGCCAAAAAGTCCGTTGAGATTGGTTTTTATAGCCTCGTGAGGATTTGTCCAATCTAGTTTCGGTCTGAATATGTCAATAATTAAATCAAGAATTATAATTGTCATTGAACCCAAAGATGACAGAAAAATAAGGAATAAAAGCTCCAGTACGGAAATCCTTATAAAGGCAACCATGAACGCCCCAATAACAAGGCTTCCCATCATTGATATAGACATTCCGTGCATAAGCTTCGAAATTATCTGCATCCGGGGCGAAACAGGGATCATTTTGGATATCCAGATGCTATGTCCTTCTCTTGAAACAGCTGTTGACGATACAATATTGAGACTTGAAGCAAGAACCATTAATCCAAAGCCCACTAGGAACACATATATATCGTTTTGAGGCTGCTGAGCAACTTCTATGAATTTTCCTATGGACTCTTGATTCTGACCAAGAATTGAAATTAAAGTCATCACAGGCATAACTACCACACCTGCCAAACCATTTATCATAAACACAGGAGTCCTTAAAAGGAGCTTCCACTCTTTCCAGAAAAGAGCCGTCAATGGACTTGATACTTTAATATACCTATCCCTTGCCGTCTCAAAAGAAGCGTGTCTTTTTCTGCCGGATCTTTCATTTCCCGATACGATCCCCTTGTAAAACACCCTGTTGCCTACCCATAGCAGCAACGCAAACAATACAACGGAAACCAGCACAAAGAGTAAAAAGTACCCCCATCCTTCCATGCCCGGTTTCGAGAGACCGTAAGTAATCCAAAGACTGGGGGGAAACCTTGATCCTACAGATTCAATAACCCAGTTTTGTATTTGGCTCATGTCGAGATACTCATCCATACCACCATTTATCATCCTCTGTACATAGAAGTTTACGCCCATTCCTATTGCCAAGGACAGAAAACTGGCTACTACCACTATTACATCCTTGGTTTTCTTAATATTAACAAACCTCATGAGAACTATTACAATCAAGGAGGATATTGCCAGAGGTATTACCGGCACAAGCAATATGCTTATAAGTGCCTTCAACCAGTATATAATTCCCTCCCCCATACCGATACCATACACAACAACTGCGGGTAATACCATGGGAATCGACATAATATACTCATTAACAATAATTGTTATAAACTTGCTTCCCATGATCTGATACGGCTTTACCGGCAATGAAATCAGAAAATCCATGTCCTTTGAAAAATAAAAGGATGACAAAATATGAAATACTCCAAAAAACAACAGGAAAAACTGCGATGCCAAAAAGGATACTGCCAGTATAGCTTCAACAGACTGTCCGCTTTTTTTGAATATGTAAAAGGAGGATATCGCAAAAATAGAAAAGAGAACCAGCATACTTCCTATGCCTATTACTGCTCCTAATAATGTGAGTATAGGCTCCCACAGTTTATTCCTCTCTTTTGTAAACCGATACTTCATAACCGATATACCCAGGGCAACTCTGAGATCTGTTCTTATTAATCTTAAAAGCATTTTCATTTTTCGGTCAACTCCAAAAATATATTCTCTAGGGTATCAGCATTTTCACCCTTTTTCAGCTCATCTACGGTGCCTATAGCTATAAGCTTGCCCCTGTTGATTATTCCAATCCGGTCACAAAGCCTTTCCGCCACCTCCAGAACATGGGTTGAAAAGAACACTGAATTGCCCTTATCGCAATGCTTTCTCATGAGGTCTTTTAATATATGTGCAGACTTTGGGTCAAGCCCCACAAGGGGTTCATCCAAAATCCAAAGCTCCGGGTCATGTATAAGAGCTCCCGTAAGAACTATCTTCTGTTTCATGCCGTGGGAATAGCTTTTGATAATATCTGTTGCTGCCTCCTTTAAGCCAAACATGTCCAAAAAATGAGCAATCCTATCCTTTCTTTCCTTCAAAGGTACTTCATACACATCCGCCATAAAGTTTAGATACTCCAATCCCGTTAACTTGTCATAAATATCCGGATTATCGGGAACATAACCTATCCTTTTTTTAGCCTCTAAACTCTGCTTTTGGTTGTCAAAGCCTCTAATGGTTATACTGCCGCTGTCCTGATTCAAAAGTCCGACAATCATTTTTATAGTTGTGGTCTTCCCTGCCCCGTTCGGTCCTAAAAAACCAAAAATCTCGCCGTTTCTGACGTGAAGGTTTAAGCTGTCTACTGCTTTAACGGCACCCTTGTTGTAGCTCTTTGATACATTCTTTATGTTCAGCATACTTCTACCCCTTTTAACTGGAATTATAAACAATAAACCAATATTTTAATATTAACATTTTTGCTAAGGTTGTGAAATATTTCTTCAATTAATTTATAAAAAATTTATATTTATAACGGTGGATGCGAAAGAATAAAGAAAAATTAAAAGGCACTCTACGGATTATTCCGCAGGGTGCCCGAAATTACTCCAATAAATATAAGGTTATCAGGTGACCCGTCTTACTCCCGGCACTTCATATGTGCCGTTTAATATTTCAGCAGAGGGTTGATATATTCTTAATACCAAATTGAAATCGCCATCCGGTGCCGGAAGCCAATTAGATTTACTGTTTACCGGCGGACAATTTTGAATATAGATATCCAAAGAGCCATCTTCATTATACTCAATCCCGGGAGTATAATCCTCAATGGCATACCGATTAATACAATTTTTAGGCTAAATTGTCTAAAGTGATTAAGGGGCTTATGAGAGATCACCTGCTTCATTTCCGTCTTAGTTACTTTGAATAGTTTCAATTGATATATCACCAAAAGCAAATAGTCTGTTATAGTTTCAAAAGTTAGCCCCGTTACGCCTGTTGCATTTGAAATAACATTTCCAACTTGTCTACCTATTTTACACTAACCTTTTTCTAACACCTTCCTATTAATTAATAATTTACATTTTCCATTGTCTTGATAACACTATGAAAATTGTTTATGGCAAGTATAAATCCGAGCAGTGCGGAACTTAATTTTCCGAGCAACACTTCCTGTTTTTGAGTTCAAATTTCGCCTCAAAAATACCCCGTCGATATGTTCCCATAAACACGTTTTAACACTTTAAATCGAGTAGTCAACTTGGATGTGATTCCAAACCCCAGTAATATCAAGGTTTATACCCTTGTTATCAATACGCAGCTCTCCACATGGAACGAGCGGGGTGAATTTATGTCTTTTACATTGTCGGTAGTCGGAAACAAGTCAAAGGCACTTTTGGCACTATCGGTAGACGGGAACATATCCACCAATCGTACCATTTACGAAAAAGGCACTCTTAATAGGAGCACCCTCAATAATAAACATTAATGTAATTAATAGTCTTTTTTCTTGACTGGAATCCAGATTTCGCTTCGATACTTTGGATTTCCAGTGTCTGGACTCTCATTCCATAAAATTTCAGGACCTTCAACCGCCTCGTATCCTGAAGATGG
>JGI24709J26583_10000241_pt1 | contig 45082 bp, 42 predicted proteins | sample BioPla2DNA1_FD_26583 | JGI IMG/M metagenome (IMG submission 26583) | reverse complement strand
GAACGGAGAGGGTGGGATTCGAACCCACGGTTCCTTGCGGAATCACTGGTTTTCAAGACCAGCTCCTTACAGCCACTCGGACACCTCTCCAAACGTCGCTTAGCTATTGTATCATCACAGTAATCCTGTGTCAAGTAGATTTCGCTCATTCATTTCAAATTGTTTTTATTTTTATTACAATTTATATAAATATACCCCCAGACCCCGCCTAATCAGTTCATTTTCCTTTAACAATTCCCTGGGCAAGTATCATATCCTCCTGGGTGGTAAGCTTAATATTATAGTAATCTCCCTTTACCACTTTTACAGGTTGCTTAACAAATCGTTCATATACCATAGCATCATCAGTAATCCCTTTTCTGTCAGCCTCCACTTCTTCATAAAGCTGCTCATAGGCTTTTCTGATTGCAGAATACTTAAAAGCCTGAGGCGTCTGCGCTTGCCAGATTAACTCCCTAGCCGGGGTATCCCTAATCCAGCCTTCCTTATCGACCAGCTTAATTGTGTCCTTTACTGGTACGGCTACAATACAAGCCTTACATTCTTTAACTTCTTCAATCACTTCATTTATTAAGGCTGTGGATATAAAGGGCCTGGCTCCATCATGGATTAAGACATAATCAGTATTATCTATAGCTATAAGAGCACGGCTCACAGAATCATATCTTTCCTCTCCACCTTCAATAACACTGATTACCTTTTTAAAACCAGCAGGTGCAATAATATGATTAGANCAATAATCCCTCTGCCCCTGACCACAAACGATAATTATTTCATCTACAAGGCTATCTTCAAATGCCTTAATAGAATAATATAGGACCGGCTTATCCTCCAACATAAGATATTGCTTTGCTATAGTAGCATTCATTCGCCTACCCTGTCCCGCGGCCAATATAATAGCAGTAGTCTTCTCCATTTCTCTCCACCTTAAAATCTATTTTGTGTACTTATTTCCTTCATATAATATAGTCCAAGCTACTAGGCCCCTACCGTTCACCAATTTTTAAGTTAGGAATAGCATTCAAATCAAGTCCACTATAATTTCCTTTGATATATTCATAATAAGCTGCCGCACCTATCATAGCTGCATTATCTGTACAAAATATAGGTGAAGGATAATAGAATTTAAACCCATTCTCCATGCAAGTAGCCTTCATAGCCTTTTGAAGGGCCGAGTTTGCAGCCACTCCTCCAGCTATAGCAATCTTCTTCATATTATAATCCTTAGCAGCAAGGATGGTTCTGCTGACCAAAACATCAATCACTGCTTCCTGAAAGGATGCTGCTACATCAGCTTTGTTTATCTCTTCATGCTTCATCTCTAATGAATTTATATAGTTTAACACGGCTGATTTTAATCCACTAAAGCTAAAATCATACTCAGCTCCATCAATATGGGCCCTAGGAAATTGTATTGCCTGACCATTCCCTTCTTTAGATAGCTTATCAATCTTGGGACCTCCGGGATATCCCAGGCCTATTGCTCTTGCAACTTTATCAAACGCTTCTCCTGCCGCATCATCTCTGGTTCTTCCGATAATCTCGTATTCACCATAGTCCTTAACCAATACTAGATGAGTATGGCCTCCCGATACTATTAAACACAGAAATGGAGGCTCGAGTTCTTTATCTTCTATATAATTAGCCGCAATATGGCCTTCTATATGATGAACTCCAATTAGAGGCTTCTTAGTGGCAAAGCTAATAGCCTTAGCCTCTGCAACCCCTACCAATAAGGCCCCCACTAGACCAGGTCCGTAGGTCACCCCTATGGCATCTATATCATCTAGCGTGATTTCGGCAGTATTCAAGGCTTCCTCTATTACCTGATTTATCTTCTCTATATGCTTTCTAGATGCAATCTCTGGTACTACACCACCATAGAGCTTATGCAACTCAATCTGTGAGGAGATAATATTGGAGCGAACCTCTCTGCCGTTTCTTACCACCGCTGCAGCCGTTTCATCACAGGATGTCTCTATAGCTAATATATTTATGTCCTTTTGTAACATGATTTCCTCTTTCTAATTCTTATTGTCAGGAACATACTCCCAACCAAGAATTTTCCACTTATTGTCCTTATCCTTTCGCATGGTATAACGCCATAGCTCAGATGTCTGACCTTTTTCTGTAATAGTAAATGAAACAAATGCATTGGCATACTCTACACCATCAATTGTGTATTGTTTTTCACTGTCTTTATTTACTACAAGATTATACTCAATCCTTCGATCCAACTGATGCCAATAGGCAATGTCAGTATACAAATCGGCCAAATACTTCTCTTCAGAATTAATGGCTAAGAACTCTTCATCATATAGTTCTCTAATCATTATTGCTAATTCTTTAATTTCTTCATCTTCGAGACCAGAGTATAAAAGTCTTGTCATATCCCCGTGCAGCTTTGCTAGATCTCTTGGCATTGCAGGATAATCATTATCCAGGTCCATTTCCAGTAGCTTTTCGACCTCAGATAATTTTTTCAAAGAAGCTTCCTTCAATTTCTCAGACTGCTTAGATTGATTAATATAAACCAACACAAGTATGACTGCTACTATTGAAATAACAGTAAAAATGGCAGACATGGGTCTTTTTGATTTTTTCATTAGAATACCTCCCGTCTAATTAGATGCTAGCTTACTCATCCTTATCAAATTCTAAGGTAAGAGTCTTTTTATCTCTTCCCGGCTTTGTATTGGGAAATATACGCCTTGCTTCATTTATAAAATCCTCGGGTCTTGTTAAAGAAGGACTATAATGCGTCAACCACATCTCCTTAACTTCTGCCTCCTTAGCTATCTTAGCCGCTTCATGAAATGTCATATGCTTATATTCCTTTGCCTTTTCTTCCTTATCTGCTTCACCGTACATTCCCTCACAGATAAGTAAATCAGCATCCCTTGCATTGTTTACTATTGCCTTAGTAGGCCTTGTATCAGTACAATAGGTCAGCTTAATTCCCCTTCTTTCTGGCCCAAGTACCATATCAGGGGTATATATAACCCCTTCATAATCTATAGTTTCTCCTTTTTGCAGACGGTTCCATAGCTTTACAGGGACTCCATTCTTTTCTGCTCTATCAGGGAAGAACCTCCCCCCTCGTTTTATAAGAATACTATAGCCATAGCAAGTTATATTATGCCTAACACTAAATGCCCGGATAATATAGCCACATAGCTCAATTTCCTGTTCAGGCTTAGTCAGTTCAATAAACTTTAGTTCATACGGAAGCTCAGGCGCTATCACTCTTAAGGAATCTACAACCCTTTTTAATCCTTTAGGACCAATCATATATACCGGTTCAGTACGATCCGAATTGCCCATGGATAATAATAATCCAGGAAGTCCACTGATATGATCCCCATGAAAATGTGTAATACATATGATGTCAATAGAGTGGACACTCCATCCTTTTTCTTTTATTGCTATTTGAGTACCTTCACCACAATCAATCAATAGACTACTTCCATTATATCTTGTCATAAGTGCCGTTAACCATCTTCCAGGCAAAGGCATCATTCCACCTGTTCCAAGCAAACATACATCTAACATTATAAAATCCGTACCTTTCTCAATGTCCACTATACTATCTATATAGTTTATCGACATTATACCATTTATCATAAAACAAATTCTACTATATATAAGATCCTGTCACAATAATTATTTTATAAACAAGATAAAACATATAATATAATAACATATTCTAACCATATTTTCTATAATCTGCATCGGTAATAATATTTTTCTATGGAGAGTTTTATTATAATAGGCCCCGCTTTCCAATTACAACAAAAGGAAGAGAATGCCTAAACCACCCTCTTCCTTTCATTTTAGTAAACCACGTTTAAGTAATTGCGAAACTCTACCTTACATTATGATATTGTACAAGTTTAACAAACCATCGCAGGCACACTTTCGCTACCTTCGCCTCGTAACGGTACATAAGGTGCCAAAGTACGCCACCTAAGTACCGACGGTCTCAGAGTACCTGCTTGTGGTCCTTGTTAAACTTGCACAAGAAACAAGGGTTTTCGTGAGTTTCGCAATTTCCTATAATAGACCACATTAATTATAGTACTTCAAGTTTTTCTATTACCTCCACAGGAATCTGAAAACTATCAGTTATCTTTTTATAGCAATCCTCGCATAGATTGAAGTGGTGAATCTGAGTATCCCAATTAGAAAAATATCCCCACTCCTTTCTAGCCTCAAAGGCATCTTCCTTCAATATACCATTCTCAACCTTTAATTGTTTCCCACATGAATTGCAACATATATGCTTGTCCCCACTCTTATTATGAACTGCTCTTTTCACGACTTATCCCTCCTGATTTGATACAACCAGTAGCTACCCACTGTTAATATCATTATAAGCCTTCTTTACGAATATTTACAGTGGGAATTAATGTATAGGTTCTCTCCACATGATTATGGCATCTTCTATGGGGTTGGTATAAAATTCTTTCCTTATTCCTGCCTCTGTAAATCCTAACTTCTTATAGAGAATAATGGCAGACATATTCGATTTCCTTACCTCCAGAGTCAGCGAGGAGATACCCCTAGCTTTTGCCTGTGTTATCAATTCCTCAAGCATCCTAAAACCTATCCCATGTCGTCTATGACTAGGCTTAACTGCTACATTATATATATACCCTTCTCCAGCAATACCCCAATAACCGCAGTAGCCTACAATTCTTCCCTCAATAATTGCAACAAGATAGTGGTTATTTGGCTCTGATATGGAATTAAGAAAGGAGGACTTACTCCATGGATCAGAGAAGGTTTCCTTTTCTATTGCGTACACTTCATCCACATCCACTGCCTTCATTTCCCTTATAAGCATCTTGATCTCCTAACCCAGCAAGCTCCTATTTGGCCTTGCCTTCCCGATTTATCTTTTCTTATATCCTTTCTCGTTCGGCCTTTTCTCGTTCAGCCCTTTCTCGTTCAGCCCTTTCTCGTTCAGCCTGACTAACCCTAAGATAAACAGGCTGATGCTCTGTAGCTGTCTCAACTCTGTTTTCCTTATAATATATTAAGCCAAGGGCTGCTACTGCCCCGGCTCGTTGCCTGTTCATGTGTAGAGGGGCGAAGCTATGTCCATGCTTAATACACTCTGATATTCTATCTCTGTGAACAGGCACCCCGTCCCCCAGAAATATAACCTCCTTACCCATACTATTAATTTCATCTATAATCTCATCTATACCCACAGCCTTTTGAGGGGAAATTACAATCAGCTTTCCATCTACAAATTCATATAAGCCTGTATATACCTGATCCCTTCTTGCATCCATAATGGGACAAATCATTTTGTCTGTACCATAAAGATTATAGGCCAAGCTATCAACCGTTGGTATGGATATAATGGGCTTATCAAGAGCAAGACCCAAGCCCTTGGCTGTTGCCGATCCAATTCTTAGCCCAGTAAAGGAACCAGGTCCAGCGGTAATTGCGATTGCATTAACCTCAGACAAATCCAAATTCGCCATACGGACTATTTCATCCAACATAGGCAATAGCGTCTGCGAATGCGTTTTCTTATAATTAATAGTATATTCTGCTAGCAAGGCCTCCTCAGATGCAATTGCCACCGAGGCCACAAGGCCTGAGCTATCAAGCGCCAGAATTCTCATGACATTTCACCTTCTTATATTTGTTATATAATCTCAATCTCTCTATAATCATAACCTTTGGACAGGTTCTTTTTTATACTAATATTTGTCCGTGTTCTTGGTAGAATTTCATCTATCAATTCCGCCCATTCTATTAGGCAGACTCCCTCCCCATAGAAATATTCCTCGTATCCAATCTCCTCCATCTCCGAGACATCTCCTATACGATAGACATCAAAGTGGTAAAACGACAGCTTCTCACCCTCATACTCTTGAATTATGGTAAATGTAGGGCTATTTACAGGCTCATAAACACCCAGACCCTTTGCAAAACCCTGCGTAAATACAGTCTTACCCACACCCAAATCACCATTTATGCAGTATACTTGTCCCCTGACCGCCTTACTTCCTAGATTATAGCCAATCTTAAAAGTATCCTCTGCACTAAAGCTATCTATTATCATCTCATTTCCTCATTTCCTTATAACTAGAGTAGTATACAACTTCCATGGACTAATTCACCTTATATTAGGTTATATTAAGCCTGATCTTCTATGGACTAATCAGCTTATTCGTGGATATTATAGCAGATGTATAAAAAAAAAGATAGGATTTCATAAATCCTATCTTTAATAAATTTATTATATCTCAGTTATAAGTTATTAAGCTGATTTACAAGTATGGTATCGCATTGTCAAAGCTTATGCCCCCACTATGGATTTTATTGCCCCACTAATTCTTTTATATATAAGAATTGTTAATAGGGAGACCAGTACCCCCTTAAGAAGGTTAAAGGGTATAACCGCATAGAAAATCAGTGACGACAAATTATTAATTGCAGGATTTACCTTAGTACCCATCTCTATGAGAGCATCAATAGGCATCTTGAAGAAATATGCATATAAAGGAAGAAGCACAAATGCATTCATGAATGCACCCAATATTACCATACATAAAGTACCTATCGTCATACCTTTTATAGCAGACTTAAGAGTCTTATTCTTATAATATACAATACTCGCCGGGACTATAAATGAGCAACCAATTAAAAAATTAGCGAATTCGCCAGTTCCCGCAGTTTGTGTACCTGTTATTACTAAATTTAGTAATATCTTAATAAACTCTATTATTATGCCCGCGATAGGCCCTAATACAAAGGCACCTATAAGTACTGGAACCTCACTAAAATCCAACTCATAAAATGGTGGCGCAAACCAAAGCGGTATCTCAAAGAGCATTAATACTACTGCAATAGCACCTAGTATTCCCATAATAGCCATAGGCTTAATGGACAAAAGACTTGCTGTTTTTTGGTTACTGTTAGAATTTCTCATAATCTTAACCTCTCCTTTTTTAAAGGAAAAATCCCGGTTATAATGGTTCTCTTAGCCATGTATTTCTTTATTGTATTGTATACAATAATAAACCCCCGATATGGGTATCGGGGGCACAAAAGCTAAGTATCGCCTATTATTCTTCTCGCATCCAGACTTTACTGTCGGTTTTGGAATTTCACCAAATCAGTCACAGTGATTTTATATTCTATCTCACCATGAGTCGCGGACTTTACCGCCGGTCGGGAATTTCACCCAGCCCCGAAGATTTACCTTATATTTATTTTATAAATTCATCATACATCATCCACATAGCATTGTCAATTATAGGAGATAACAAATACAATGATTATAAGTGAAGAATATTTATACTATTTGCATAAATTATTTCACCCTTATATGTTAATGTAATAAAAATACATTTATAGTTACTTATAGAATCATAGTCAGACTAATTCTATTTTTTGAGGCATCTACACTCAGTACCTTCACCTCAACAATATCACCTACACTTACCACATCCAAAGGATGTTTGACAAATCGGTTTTTTGATAGTTGTGATATATGAACTAGGCCATCCTGATGAACCCCAATATCCACAAAGGCCCCGAAGTCAATAACATTTCGAACAGTTCCCTTTAGTAACATCCCTTCCTTTAAATCGGTTATTTCCAAAACATCTGTCCGAAGAATTGGCTTAGGCATCTCATCTCTTGGGTCCCTTCCGGGCTTCTCTAATTCCTTAATGATGTCACTCAATGTAATCTCACCAATACCAAGTTCTTTAGCAAGCTTGACCTTATCTCCTACCTTCTTACTTAAAAATGAATCATTATATTCCTCTATATCCCTATTGGAAGTGGATAGCTTCTCTTCCTTTGATGGATCCTCTTTTAAGGGAGCAGGTGACCCAGACATAGCTACTGCCAAGGCCTTAGCCAGTGCTGTATTCTGGGATTTTACCACCAGTCCCGCTTTCTTTTTATCTCTAGTAGTTCTTGATACTGTCTCCTTTTTGGGTTGCTCCTTTAATGAACTTTTTAGTGAAGCCTTGGCCTGAATCTTCTTCACATCCTCTAAGGTCATTCCCAACTTGGTTAAAAGAGCTGTTGTTGCTTCATAGGATTCTGGATGAACACCGGTTGCATCCAAAGGATTATCTCCATTACGAATACGCAGAAAACCAGCACACTGCTCAAAGGTCTTTGGTCCAAGCTTTGCCACCTTAAGCAGCTCTTTTCTATGATGAAACCTACCATTTGCCTCCCTATATGCTACTATATTATTGGCAATGGTTTTATTAACCCCTGATACATATTCTAACAAGGATACAGAAGCAGTGTTGAGGTCTACACCAACCTTGTTAACACAGTTTTCAACCACTCCTGATAAAGCATCTGAAAGTTTCTTCTGATTCATATCATGCTGGTATTGTCCAACTCCTATTGATTTTGGATCTATCTTGACCAGCTCAGCTAAAGGATCCTGCAATCTTCTAGCTATGGAAGCTGCACTTCTTTGTCCTACATCAAAGTTAGGGAATTCCTCTGTTGCAAGCTTACTTGCTGAGTATACCGATGCCCCTGCTTCATTTACTATAACATAACTAATAGGCCTGTTTAGTTCCTTAAGGAAATCAACTATAACTCTCTCAGATTCTCTGGATGCGGTTCCATTTCCAACTGATATCATGGTGATATTATATTTTTCAATTAAATTTTTAAGGACTTTTTTCGATTCCTCTATTCTGTTCTGAGGAGGGGTAGGGTAGATAACAACCGTGTCCAGAACCTTACCTGTAGCATCAACTACAGCCAGCTTACATCCAGTACGAAATGCCGGATCCCATCCGAGCACAATCTGTCCGGTAATAGGGGGTTGCATAAGTAGCTGCATTAGGTTCTTACCAAATACCTTGATAGCTCCATCCTCAGCCTTTTCAGTTAAATCATTTCTTATTTCCCTTTCGATTGCGGGAGCTATTAACCTCTTATAGCTATCTTCAAGCACAGCCCTCAATATGTCATTTGTATGAGGATTGTCCTTTATTATTACCTTCTTCTCTAAATAACGAAGAATTCTTTCCTCAGGAGCTACAATCTTAACTGTTAGCACCTTCTCCTTTTCACCGCGGTTTACAGCCAGCACTCTGTGACCTGCCAGTTTTTCTATATCTTCTTCAAAATTATAGTACATTTCATATACAGTCTCTGCTTTTTCATCCTTAGCTTGAGAGGTTAATTTACCCTCCTTCATTGTGGCCTCACGGATATAGCTTCTATACTCGGCTTCATCAGATACCTCCTCAGCCAGAATATCCATAGCCCCAGCTATGGCTTCCTCAACAGTATTTACCTCTTTTTCCTCTGATAAATATGCCTCTGCCAGCTCACTGATTGGTCTATCTGTATCCTGTGCTATAATAAGCTCTGCCAGACCATCAAGTCCCTTTTCCTTAGCAATAGTTGCCCTGGTTCTTCTCTTTGGACGATATGGACGATATAGGTCATCAACAACCACCATGGTCATAGCCTCAAGAATTTGCTTCTTTAGCTCCTCTGTTAGCTTTCCTTGCTCCTCGATGCTACTTAAAACCTGTGTTTTCTTATCCTCTAGGTTTCTTAGATACACGAGCCTATCATTAAGATTTCTTAGCTGTTCATCATCCAAGGAACCAGTTACTTCCTTACGATACCTTGCTATAAAAGGTATCGTATTTCCCTCATCAATAAGCTTAACAGCTGCTTCTACCTGATGCAGTCCTATGTTTAGCTCTTCCTTAAGTTGTTTTAAAATATCCATTTCATACTCCTCAAATTAATATAGTAGACCCTAGTATATTTCTGTATAATTAGTCACTTTTTACTTATACATTTTATAACATTATTATAATACCAAAAGGATTAATATAAAACAACCTTTTATAAACAGGAAACAAGACAGGAGAAACATTCTCCTGCCTTGCCCCTGACTTATATTTAAATTTGAGATAGTAAGAATTTTTCGTGAACTGCGTTCATTGCTTTTTCTACATGGATTTCATCTATTAGTACAGTAACTCTGATTTCAGATGTGGAAATCATCTTAATGTTTACTCCCACATCATATAAAGCCTCGAACATTTTAGCTGCAACACCGGCATTAGTCATCATACCAGCTCCTACTATGGAGACCTTTGCAACACCCTCCTCAACATCTACCTTCTGACACTTGAGGCTTCCCTGACGGTGACGCTCTATTGTTGCCACTGCCTCCTCTAGATCATCAGAGTTTACAGTGAAGCTAATATCCTTAGTTCCGTCTCTACCTATGGACTGTAAGATAATATCTACATTTACATTATGTCTCGCTAAATGATTAAATAATTTAAAAGCAACACCGGGCTGATCCTCTAATCCTATTACCGCTATTCGTGCTGTATTTTTATCAGAAGCCACACCGCTGACTAACATTTTCTCCATGTTCACTACCTCCTTAACAATTGTACCTTCAGTTTTATTTATGCTGGAACGTACAACCAGCTGCACTCCATATTTTTTAGCCATTTCTACAGATCTATTATGCAGAACCCCTGCACCTAAAGATGCTAGCTCAAGCATCTCATCATATGTGATCTCATCTAATTTCCTAGCTGATGGAACAATTCTCGGGTCGGCTGAATAAACTCCATCCACGTCTGTATATATCTCACACTTATCTGCATGAAGAGAAGCTGCCAGGGCAACTGCCGTTGTATCAGATCCTCCTCTTCCAAGAGTTGTATAATCATCATATTTATTGACACCTTGAAAACCGGTAACTATTACTACTCGCCTATTTTGTAATTCATTTCGTATTCTGTCCGTGTCTATTCTTTTAATTCTTGCATTGCCATATACAGATGTGGTATGCATAGCTACCTGATAGGCATTTANTGATACTGCAGGTATACCTAGGGCATCCAGTGCCATTGCCATAAGTGCTACAGATGTCTGTTCACCCGTAGTAAGTAGCATATCCATTTCTCGCTTGGGAGCATTGGGGTTAATGTCCTTAGCCATTTGAATTAAAAGGTCTGTTTGCTTTCCCATTGCTGATAATACAACTACAATTTCATTGCCATCCTTATAATCCTCTTCAACCCTTTTGGCAACATTATATATTTTTTCCTTATCGGCGACTGATGATCCACCAAATTTTTTAACTATTAGCATAGCTGCCTCCTAATATTAGTTTTCATACTTATGCCTACTCTTTTCTGTCAAACAAACTGTCAATTATAGTATATCCTTTGAGGATTACATTGCCACTGTACATAGCATCTATCTCATTATAAAGATAGTTATTTTTCTTATTAACTCTACTGTCATAAAGAAGATATGGTACCGGATCATCAGTATGGGTCCTAAGGTGAATCGGTGTAGGATGATCAGGCATAATTAGCATCCTATAATCCTCACCTGACGCTTCCATTCCCTCTACAACAGGCTTAATTACTCTTTGATCAAGGTAATGTATTGCCTTGATTTTATTTTCAATACTTCCCTGATGCCCCATCTCATCCGGTGCTTCCACATGAATATATACAAAATCATAATCCTGCTTAAGAAGCACCTCTAAGGCAGCTTCAGCTTTGCCCTCATAATTTGTATGAAGAGTACCGTTAGCACCAGGAACCTTGATTACCTTCATACCGGCCCCCACAGCTATACCCTTTAATAAATCAACCGCGGATATCATGGCACCTTTTTTATTATTCTTAGCCTCAAAGGATGATAGAGCAGGCTTTGTCCCGGCCCCCCAGAACCATATGGAATTAGCCTTATTAAGACCTTTTTCCTGGCGCTTTATATTAATAGGGTGCTCATTAAGAATATCAAAGCTTTTAATCATCATTCTCTTTAGGGCTTCATCCTTTGGTAGATAGTCGCCTATAACATTTCCTAATATATCATGGGGCTCCTTAAGAGAAGTGACTTCTCCATCTTCCCAAATAGTAAGATGCCTATAACTAGTACCAAGATAATACTTGTAGTGTTCGTCCTCCAGCCCTTCTCTTATTGCTTCCATTAAGATTGCCGCGTCCTCTGTTGAGATTTCACTAGAGCTATGATCAATTATGGTTTTATCCTCATAGGAGCCTCCTTCTGATAGGGTTACCAGATTGCATCTGATGGCAATATCGGTGCCCTTCATATCCACTCCTATGCTTAAAGCCTCCAAGGGGGACCTTCCCGTATAATATATAGCAGGATCATATCCAAGCACCGAGAGATTTGCCGTATCGCTCCCAGGCTTCATACCCTTAGGTATAGTATGAACTAGACCTATTTCTGATTTCCTTGCCAATGAATCTATGCATGAAGTATCCGCTACCATAAGCGGTGTCTTATCACCAAGAGCTGGTATAAGCTGGTCTGACATTCCATCTCCCAATATAATAATATATTTCACTTCCTCAAGCCCTTTCTTCTTTTACTTAAAACCTTACTCGAATACTTCCTAATAAGCCTGAAATATGCTCTTTTTTATCCTTCATATCATTCTCAGTTATTAACGGCGTAATGAAGGCTAATTCATCCTCCACCACTTGAACAAGTTCTATGTCCTCTCCAAATAATTCTTTAATATGAGCCAAGGTTTCCTTATCCTTATTTAATCTAATAAAGAATCTATGCTTTACTGAACCAATGTCAACTAATTCAAGTTTTTTACTAGACCAAATAGTCCAAATGTTTTTATTGAGGTGCTTTGCTGCATCTACCACATCCGCAACAACCGCACTGGCAGTAGGGAGCTTACCCGCACCACTACCATAGAACATTACATCACCTATGACATTTCCTCGTACATATATACCGTTAAACACATCAGACACGCTGTATAGTGGATGATTTGCTCTAATCATCATAGGAGCAACCATTGCATATATATTTTCATCATCCTCTCGGATGCTAGATGCAAATAACTTAATGCTGGCATTTAAGGCCTTTGCATATTTAATATCAACATCAGTAATATTTGTGATTCCTTCTGTATAAATATCCTCAAAATCCACTTGCATGCCGTAGGCCAAAGATGAGAGTATTGCAATCTTTCTACAAGCATCATGACCTTCCACATCTGCACTAGGATCTCTCTCGGCATATCCTAGTGCCTGAGCATCCTTTAAGGCTTCATCAAAACTAACTCCCTCATCACTCATTTTAGTCAAAATATAATTAGTAGTACCATTTAATATGCCTGTGATTTCTACAATCTCATCGGCTGTAAGAGAGTTATTAAGAGGACGTATTATTGGTATGCCCCCACCAACACTTGCTTCAAAAAGGAAGTTTAATTCTCGTTCTTTAGCAATATTAAGTAGCTCTGCTCCGTGCTTTGCCACTAGTTCCTTGTTAGAGGTTACTACACTTTTCCCCTTCAGAAGAGCTTCCTTTACAAAAGTATAGGCTGGGTTGATTCCGCCCATAACTTCAACCACTATCTTAATGTCTGGATCATTTAGTATTATATTCACATCATGAACTAGGATATCCATTATAGGATCCCCTGGAAACTCTTTAAGATCTAGAACATATTTTATATTAATTTTATCCCCGGCCCTCTTTCTAATGCTATCTCCGTTAGTATTAAGAACCTCTACTACTCCAGACCCTATTGTGCCATATCCTAGGACTGCTATATTAATCATCATAATCCTCCATTCCTGTAATATTCAAGTATTATACAAATATTTCTTAAAGCATCTTAAAGTACTATATAAAGCTATTCCCTAGCTAATGTTTTAACATAATGGATACCCTCAAGTTCTTCAATAGTCTCAAGGATTACAGATAAGCTTTCTGTTTGAGGCAGTAGCTCGATGCTGAGTGTCAACATGGCTATCTTGTTAACAGGTATAGTCTGATGGATAGTTAGGATATTAGCCTGTGATTTTGCCACATGATTTAAAACCCTAGACAATAATCCTGGGGTGTCATCCATTTGAATCATAAATGTAACAGTCTTGCCTCTTGTATGCTCATAAAACGGGAAGATATCATCACGGTATTTATAAAAGGAGCTTCTGCTTATCTGAACCGCATCCGTTGCCTCCTGAACGGTCATTACCCTCTCTGAATCGATAAGTCTTTTTGCTTCTACAACCTTTAAAAGCACCTCAGGTAATGCTTTCTTTTTCACGATAAAATACTGTTCTTCTCTCAATATTTCACTACCTCCCAAAGATCAAATTATATCTATGTGTATGCATCACGAATACAATTGTCTTCCTAAGAAAGAAATATTATCATATATTTATAGATAAAGCAATACTAAATTCTTAACTTAGACTTTAATAAGACAACTTTGTAACTTATGCTTTATTAATTCTTATAAAAATAAAATATTTTGTATAATAATAACGGATTCTATAATGATTAGCCAAAGATAGATAAGGTGATTTTTAGGCAAAATAAAAGGGGCATATAGGAAAACCTTATTAGGTTTATACCTATACACCCCTAGCACTATTTAGCAATAACTTCACATCCTATACCTAAAGTATCTTTGATAGAAATTCCTGTAGTCTTGGATGCTTGGGATTATCAAAAAATTCATCGGGAGTATTTTGCTCCACAATCTTTCCCTCATCCATAAATAGAACTCTGGTAGCCACTTTCTTAGCAAATTTCATCTCATGGGTAACAACTACCATGGTCATTCCTTCATCTGCTAAGCTTGCCATAAGATCCAATACCTCTCCAACCATCTCCGGGTCAAGGGCTGAGGTAGGCTCATCAAAAAGCATTACATCTGGATTCATTGCTAAAGCACGTATTATTGCAATTCTTTGCTTTTGCCCACCGGATAATTTATTGGGATAAGCGTCGGCTTTTTCTGTTAGTCCGATTCGAGCCAATAGCTCCATGGCCTTTTTATTTGCCTCTTCTTTTGTCATTATACCAAGCTGTGTAGGAGCCAGGGTTATATTTTCTAAAACACTGAGGTGAGGAAAAAGATTGAATTGTTGAAAGACCATTCCCATCTTCTGCCTAATTTTATTGATATCCACACCTTCATCTGTAATATTTTCATCCCCAAACCATATTTCACCCTCTGTGGGTTCTTCCAGTAGATTCAGACAGCGAAGAAATGTGGATTTACCAGACCCAGACGGCCCAATAACAACAACCTTTTCTCCTCTTTCTATGGTCTCATTAACACCATTTAATACAAGGTTGTTTCCAAAAGCCTTTTTAAGATTCTTAGTTGTAATCACTCTTAGCCAGCCTCCTTTCAATTACAGACATAATCCTTGACAGCCCCATTACTATAACCAAATAACATAGGCCAGCAATAATTAGTGGAGGTAATATGTCCCAAGTTCTTGAGCCAATATATTGAGCAGCCTTTAAGAGATCTGTAACCGCTATAATACTTGCTACAGAGGTTTCCTTAATTAAGACTATAAACTCATTACCTAAAGCAGGAAGAATGTTTCTAACAGCCTGAGGCAGAATTATTCTAATCATGGTCTGTATATAATTCATTCCAAGTGAACGTCCGGCTTCCATCTGGCCCCTATCAATTGATTCAATTCCTGCACGAATTATCTCAGCCACATAGGCTCCAGAGTTTATACCAAAGCAGACGGCTCCAATAACTATTTCATTGGAGTTCCTTGAGGTAAATATCACATTATATATAATAAGAAGCTGTACCATTAACGGTGTACCTCTAATAACATTGATATAAACATTACATATCGATGTGAGCCATTTCATCCTATAATTTGTGGCTGTTACCTTAAGAACTGCTACAAGAACTCCAATCATGATTCCTAATATAATAGCAAAGAAAGATATTAATAGCGTTATTTTAAGTCCCTGTAGATAGGCTAAATATCTCTGATCAGGGACTATTGCATTATAAAAGGACATATATAAATCTTTTGCCCAATCTGCTATAGATGTAAGAATCTTGCTATACCATGCACCCGATAGATACAATTCCTTTCCTCCCTTCCATCTTTCATTTTATAATTTTTATATATAGACAAAAGATAGGGCTGTACTATTTATACAGCCCCCTACAACATTTATAGTACATCGAACCCTTATTAGTTCTTTTTTGTATGTTCAGCAGTAAATTGCTCTATCTTTCCGTCTTTCTTTAATTGCTCTATTACTGTATTAATGTCATCCAATAATTCCTTGTTACCCTTCTGAACAGCTATAGCATACTTATCCTCAAATAATACACCATCTAGAATTGTAAGCTCAGGGTTTGTAGCAACCATGTCCTCGGCAGGGAATTGATCCATTACAATACAGTCAATCTTGCCGTTCTTTAGATCCTCAGCCGCTTGTGCAAACTTAGTATAACGCCTTATCTCTTTTGCTTGGATGTTCTCTTCCACCCAAAAGTCCGCTATATTACCCTGTTGTACACCTACGATTTTATTGTCTAAATCATCTATACTTGCCACTGTAGGATTCTCTTTGTTTACTACAACCACTTCGGTTGAATTAACATAATCAATGGAAAAATCCATCTTTTCTAATCGTTCCTCATCAACAGATACCCCTGCTGCCACAAAGTCTATTGTACCATTTTGCACAGCCAAAAGTGCACCATCGAATTCCATATTCCTGATTTCAAGCTCTTTACCTAAATAATCTGCAATCTCCTTTGCAATATCCATGTCAATACCAACAACCTCATTGCCCTTCATATATTCATAGGGCGCAAAGCCTGCTTCTGTTCCAACTATGATAGTGTCCTTCTTAGAACCACATCCCACTAGAAACAGCGCTGACAGCAGTGTGACAACACTTACCAAAGCAATAATCCTTTTTTTCATTTCATCCTCCAACTCTGCTAAATCCATCTTATGGCTTAGCATATAAATTTACTTTACTACTTATTCTCTTTTTTCTGCAAAGTATTTATCTCTTCATTATTAAGAAGAAAATTACTATCTAATAGTAGAATAAGCCTATCGCCTACATTTGAAATAGACTTTATATAAGAGGTGTCCTGGTCTTTTATTACCGGGGGAACATCAAATATATCGGAATCTTCTAGATCAACTATACCCGCCACATTATCTACCTCAAGGGCTATATATATTCCCTGTACGGCTGTTATCAAATATCTAGTTTCCTCATCCTGTACCTTATCTTCAAATCCGAATTTTCTTCTAAGGCTGTAAACAGGAATATCATTGCCACGTAAATTGATTGTACCCAAAACATTAGTTGGCAAATTAGACGACTTCTTAATATTGACATCCTTTTCAACCGTATTTACATTTCTTATATCTAGTCCATATTCTTCTCCATTAAGCTGAAAAACCGCTTGCTTCATACTCATTAGTAACCTCCTTCGCCTTCTCTTAGGATTACAGCTTGCTAGCCTCTTATCTTCACATGCTCTTAGGATTACAGTTTATTCTGTGCGTTCCATATCAAATATGCATTAATAAATGGATCCAGATTACCATCTAGAACGCCAGCAACATTGCCTACTTCTTCGTTAGTTCTGTGGTCCTTCACCATGGTGTAAGGCTGCAGAACATAAGAACGAATCTGATTTCCCCACCCAATTTCCTTAACTTCTCCACGGATTCCAGATATCATCTCTTGATTCTCTTGCTGCTTCATAAGATAAAGCTTAGCCTTAAGCATCTTCATTGCCCTATCTTTATTCTGAAGCTGTGAACGTTCATTCTGGCATTGTACCACAGTACTTGTGGGAAGATGAGTGATTCTAACTGCTGATGATGTTTTGTTTACATGCTGCCCACCGGCACCACTGGAACGATAGGTATCAATTCTAAGATCCTTATCATCAATTTCAATTCCCGTATCGTCCTCTATGTCAGGCATTACATCACAGGATACAAATGAAGTTTGGCGCTTTCCAGCTGCATTAAAGGGCGATATTCTTACCAAACGATGAACACCACGTTCAGACTGTAAATATCCGAAGGCATTTTCTCCATTAACCTGTAAGGTAACAGATTTCAGCCCTGCCTCATCTCCATCTAAAAAGTCTAGTATCTCTGTAGAGAAGCCTCGTTTATCAGCCCATCTTTGAAACATCCTCAGTAGCATGCTAGCCCAATCACAGCTTTCCGTACCTCCAGCTCCTGCATGAAGAGTAAGGATTGCATTGTAGCTATCATAAGGTCCAGATAGCATGGTCTTGAGCTTCAATTCCTCTAAATCCTTGATAAACTGATTTAAGCTCTCATCAATCTCTGCTACTAATGTCTCATCATTCTCCTCATATCCTATCTGGATTAAGGTGGCGACATCATCATATTCTGATTTAAGCCTCTTATATTCCTCTACAGTACCTTTAAGATTTGTTAACTCCTTCATGAGTTTTTGGGCCTTATTAGTATCATCCCAAAAGTCAGGCTCAGCCATGATCTGATCAATTTCTGCTATGCGTATTTTCTTTTTTTCAAGGTCAAAGTGAATCCCCCACTTCAACCAGCGGTCTTTCGTAAGTCTCTAAGGTATACTTAAATTGATCTAACTCAACCACTTAATCACCTCTTTATATTAAGATAATATCACGGTATTAATAAAAATGCAATACCAGTGTATATAAATACAATATTTTACTTATAATAAATCAATTATGCATTTCTCCCACAGCAGTGCTTATATTTTCTCCCACTACCGCAGGGGCAGGTATCATTAGGCTGTATCTTTTTACCTGATCTTTTTATTGGAGCATTGGCCAAGCTGTCATCTCTATTTGTACCAGTAACCTTTGCCACCTGCTCTCTTTCTATCTTTTGCTCAATTCTTACACGCATTAAGGCCTTTACGGTTTCCTCTCGTATTGCGTCAGTCATAGCTTCAAACATTTCAAATCCCTGGAATTTATATTCCACTATTGGTTGACGATTGCCATATGCTTGAAGGCCAATTCCCTGGCGAAGCTGATCCATATCATCTATATGATCGTTCCATTTTCTATCAATAGACTTTAGAAGGATTACACGCTCTATTTCCCTTAAGTGCTCACTCTCAGGAAACTGTGCCTCCTTCTCCTCATACAGCTTAACAGCTACCTCCTTTAATTGCTGTATTAGATCATTTTTCTTAATTTTCTTCATTTGATCAGATGATAATACCACCGGTTCCATTGGTATTATTGAAAGTAAAAGGTTGTTGAGGGCCTCTAGATCCCATTCACTTGCAGGCTGGTCCTCACTAATACAGGTATTCACACAACCCTCTACAGTATCGGTTATCATCTTATATATGGTATCTCGCATGCTTTCCCCATCGAGAACCCTTCTTCTTTCTGCGTAAATAACCTCTCTTTGTTCATTATTAACCTGGTCATATTCAAGAAGATTCTTTCTAATACCAAAGTTGTTGCTCTCTATTCTTTTTTGAGCCTTCTCTATGGCATTTGAAAGCATCTTATGTTCTATCTGCTCACCATCGGGTATACCCAGAGAATTAAAGATACCCATAAGACGCTCTGAACCAAAGAGGCGCATTAAGTCATCCTCTAAGGAAATATAGAAACGGGATTCACCGGGATTACCCTGTCTTCCTGCACGTCCACGAAGCTGATTATCAATACGTCTTGATTCATGTCTTTCAGTACCGATAATCTTTAGACCGCCTACCTCTTCTACTCCCTCACCAAGCTTAATATCTGTACCACGACCAGCCATATTGGTAGCGATAGTAACAGCCCCAAACTTACCGGATTCAGCTACTATCTCCGCCTCCATTTCGTGGAATTTAGCATTAAGAACATTATGTGGAATATTTCTTTTCTTTAATAGGGCACTGATTTCCTCAGAGGCTTCTATTGTAATAGTACCTACAAGTACAGGTTGACCCTTCTTGTGAGATTCTTCGATTTCATTTATGATGGCCTGGAGCTTTTCTTTCTTTGTCTTATATACAGCATCCTGCCTATCAATACGAATTACAGGAACATTTGTTGGTACTTCAATTACATCCATACCATATATTTCTCTGAATTCCTGTTCCTCTGTAAGCGCAGTACCTGTCATACCACACTTTTTCTTATATTTATTAAAGAAATTCTGGAAGGTAATAGTTGCCAGAGTCTTACTCTCTCTATTTACCTTAACATGCTCCTTGGCTTCAATTGCCTGATGGAGTCCATCACTATAGCGTCTACCGGGCATAATACGACCGGTAAACTCGTCCACTATTAAGACCTCATTATCCTTAACAACATAATCCTTATCCCTATGCATTAGATTATGAGCTCTAAGTGCAAGTATAACATTATGTTGTATTTCAAGGTTTTCTGGATCTGCAAGATTTTCAATATTAAAGAATTTCTCGACTTTCTTAATACCATCTTCAGTCAGATGAACATTCTTTTCCTTTTCATTGACTATAAAGTCGCCTTCCTCAGTTATTTCTTCCTTCATTATGGCAGCCATCTTAGTAAGCTCTCCACTAGCCTTACCCTTGGTTAGCTGTCTAGCTAAAATATCACACACCCTATAAAGTTCAGTGGATTTTCCACTGCTTCCAGATATAATAAGAGGAGTTCTGGCCTCATCAATTAGTACAGAGTCCACCTCGTCAATAATGGCATAATGTAGATCTCTTTGTACTAACTGCTCTTTATAAATTACCATGTTGTCCCTTAGATAATCAAAACCAAATTCATTATTGGTACCATAGGTAATATCACAGGCATATGCTTCACGTCTCTCATCCTTCTCTAGGCTATTTAATATCACTCCCACCTTTAAGCCTAAAAATTCATGAATCTGGCCCATCCACTCCGAGTCACGCTTAGCCAGATAATCATTAACAGTAATTATATGAACACCCTTTTCTTCCAGGGCATTTAAATAAGCCGGCAATGTAGCCATCAAGGTCTTACCTTCACCAGTTTTCATCTCTGCAATACGACCCTGATGTAGTATTACACCTGCAATTAATTGAACTCTAAAATGTCTCTGTTTTATGGTTCTTTTAGCAGCCTCACGAACAACAGCATAAGCCTCTACTAATATATCATCAAGTGTTTCACCATTCTTAAGTCTGTTCTTGAACTCAGTAGTCTTAGCTCTAAGAGCTTCATCAGATAGCTTTTCGTATTCAGGTTCCAAAGCTTCTATCCGATCTACAATAGGTATAACTCGCTTAATTTCTCTCTCACTATGAGTTCCGAATATTTTATCTATTAATCCCATTTTATACTCACTCCTGTATTCTTAAATCATCATTGTGATTATTCACCTAATATTGTAACATTTCAAGTATTGTTATTCAACTTATTTTTATTTAGTCGAATCTTGACATAGGAAAGGCCGTCGCAAAAGCGACAGCCTTTCTCGCATACTATCGTATTTATTTTGTGAAAAGTTCTACGAACTTCTATCATTCACCTAAATTAATATTCTGGTTCAATGAGACCATAAGTGCTTCCTTTTCTCTTATAGACAACATTTACTTCATTTGTGCTTGCATTTCTAAACACATAGAAGTTATGCCCCAACAGCTCCATCTGCACACAAGCCTCCTCTGCATCCATAGGCTTGATAGCAAATCGCTTTGTCTTTACTATCTTTATTCCATCATCTTCGATATAATCATCTTCAATAAAGGCCTTATTAAAATTACTAGAGGCTTGCTTATGATTGGTTAGTTTGTTCTTATACTTTCTTAATTGACGCTCAATGACTTCCTCAACCAAGTCAATAGAAACATACATGTCATTACTGGTCTCTTCGGCTCTGATAATGCTCCCTTTCACCGGAATTGTGACCTCAATTTTTTGCCTTTCCTTCTCAACACTAAGTGTTACATGAACTTCTGTATCAGGAGTGAAATATCGTTCCAGTTTCCCAATCTTCTCATATACTGCTGTCTTTAAGCTCTCCGTTACATCAATATTCTTTCCACTGATAATATAACGCATAAGATCAACTCCTTTACCTCTATTAGCATATAGTTTATGCTTAATTAAATTATAACATAGTGCAAAAATTGTGACAAGCACTTTAGGATTATCAACCAAGTAGTGTTAAGCTTCTCAACTATACATACTGTATGCCCAATTTTTGCATATTCTAATCTTTTTCAACAATCCCTGTTAAGTTTTTGTTAATTTCCAATATATTTATATGTTTTCCGACAATAGAATTCGCATCCATTATTTGACATTATTTAGGCATATTAGGTCGATTTATCAGAAGTAACAAAACGGATTTTCGAACTTGACAAGTTTTTTCCTATGCGACAATAGTAGTTTGTACATGTGGATAATGTGGATAAATCCGTGTATAACTTCTTTTCAATCAAATATAAGGCTTTTTTTATGTTGATAACTTTTTAATAAAATGTGGATTCAAAAATAGTTATATCCATTTTATGTAAGTTCTATTCATACCTTTGTGCAAGATTACTATAATATAGTTTGTCAATAGGGCTTTATACATTTTGTAATATCTGTATATTAAATGCTAATTTCACTAATTAAATCAATTTTATGAAAGCTTATTCATTATATTGCTAATAGAATACAATAAGTACTATTTCAAAATTATAGGCGAAGGATGCTGAAATCTATCACACCATAGATATCAGCATCCTCCTATATATAGCTTTTATACCGCCACTATTTGATTTATTTATTTTGCCATAAGGCTTCTTTCATAATGATCGACTTTGTCAGCGAGAAATGGGGCAAGTCCAACAAACTCCGCTCCATAGGCCTTAAGATTTCCTTCTGCGATACCTGATCTAATAATCTGAATAACCACTCTAAAGAAGTCACCGTTGCTAAAATTAATATTACCTCTGAAATAATAGCCTATAGGCAAATTGGCTTCACTAACAAATCCAATACCGCTTTTTGATATGTCAAAAACTGAAATCGAAGCCCCTATATTGCCGACTATGACATTATCCTGTTTAAATATCTCATCTATCTCTAGTGTAAGATCAATAGGTAGTCTTTTATATCTTCTTCTTTCTCTGTTATTGTTAAAATCCATCTGTATTGCTCCTTTATATAACAATAGTTTTCAGGTTTTAATCTTACGCCCTTATTTTACCACATTTGATATAAAATTCCAATACTATTTAAATAAAGAAAGGGCTTGTTTCAAAATAATGAAACAGCCCTTTATACTATAGATTAATTAACAACTCTTCTTACACGATATACCTTACGATAATTATAAGGAGATATTATAATTCCTTGTCTTTTGTTGGCAGCGTGTACAATCTTATCATTACCTATATAAATAGCCACATGATTTACAGTTCCTCGACTATCAGTATAGAATATTAAGTCTCCTGGCTGACGATCACTAATGTCAACCTTTCGTCCAGCTGTTCTAGCCTGATCTCTAGAAACTCTATCTAGTTTATATCCATATTGTTGATAAATAGTGTATACAAATCCAGAGCAATCTGCACCCTGGGTAAGACTAGTTCCACCCCAAACATATCGGTTCCCTACAAACTTCTGTGCATAATTTGCTATCTCATTTCCAGTAGCACTACCCTTGCTGGAACCTCCTGTGGGATTATCTTCCTTCTTTGTTTCTTGCTCAGTCTTCTTCTTTTCCTCAGCAGCCTTTCTGGCCTCTTCCTGCCTTCTAGCTTCCTCGACTCGTCTTCTTTCCTCTTCCTCAGCAAGACGCTGTAACCTTTCAGCCTCAGCTCTTTCAGCTTCACGCTGCTGTCTAATGATTCTTTGCTCTTCCTCTATGGATATTGCCTCTTTAAATATAATCTCAACATCTACATAATCTTTATGTACAAATCCTGTAAAGTCTGTTCCCCTATCATCATCAGTACTAAGAAGAATTTCTACCCAATCTCCATCTTCTTTAACAACAGGGAAACGCGCTCCAGAAGAAAGCAACTCATATATTCTAGCCTCTAAACTCGGCTCTTCTCTTACCCTCAGACCCTCTGCTTTTACTGTTGCATATTTCTCAGCATGTTCATCGGCAAGCTCTTCCGCCGCTTTTCCTGTAGCAAGATAATTAGAAGCTATATATCCCTCTACATCACCGGAAACAATTTTAACCCAATCTCCCTCAAGCCATTCTAATATCTCAGCAGCGCAACCATTGTAAAGCTTACCCACCACTTCACTTTCTGTAGATGGTTGACTTCTAACATTTACGTAATTAGTAGCTACTGAAACACCTAGATTGGAAAATGGTGAATATATCTCTGCATTAAATAATTCAGTTATCTTCTCGCTTACTTCATGATCCCCTGAGGAATACACATCCCCGAGGGTTTTTGATATACCGGCCACACCAAACTCGACCGAAGATGCTTGATTTGCATATACTCTATCCTTTGAAGCTAATAAAAATATTAAGGCTGACGCTGTAAATACAGCTGATTTTATAGCCTGATATTTTCTCATCTGTTTGTTCCTCCCAAGTTTTGCACTCAACACATTATTTATGTTAATGCAAAGTGGATACGCTATGGTATAATTGTTACAAAATTGTTACATCTTTGATAATAATTATAGCAAATCCTAAACTTGGTGTCAATAAATATTGTAGAAAAACCGGCTATAAACAGCTAAAACAAACACATATTGACGATATTTAAATTATTAATACTTTAATTAATTTTATTTAAATATCTTTCTACTGCTGTAATCGCATTTGCACCATCAGATGCTGCAGTAATAATTTGCCTCAAATCCTTAGTCCTAATGTCACCAGCAGCAAATATTCCTGGTACATTTGTTTCTGTGTTCTCTCCTGCAATTATATATCCACTATCATCAGTGGCTACTATATCCTTATATATCTGAGATGTAGGAATATAGCCAACCGCTATAAACACTCCATCCACATCTATCTTGGAGGACTCACCGGTCTTAACATTTTTAACATCCAATGACTCTACTGTTTCAGTTCCATTAATGCTTTCTACAACACTATCCCACAAGATAGTAACATTTTCATTCTCTAAGAGTTTGTTTACACTGCTTTTAATAGCTCTAAATTCATCTCTTCTATGAATTACATACACCTTTTCACAAATTCTTGATAGGAAAATGGCATCCTCAACAGCCACATCTCCTCCACCTACAACAGCTACTTTCCGATTCTTAAAAAATGCTCCATCACAGGTTGCACAATAGGATAATCCCAGTCCGGAGAACTTATCCTCTCCCGGAACATTCAAATGTCTCGGCAACCCTCCTGATGCAATAACAATTGTCTTAGCCTTATATTGGCTACCGTCATCTAAAGTAAGAAGCTTAATATCATCTTCAAGCTTTAATTCAACAACCTCTCCTGTAACAAATGTGGTGTTCAGTTTATCGCAATGCTCTCTAAACTTAGCACTAAGATCAAAACCACTGATACCAGGAGTACCAGGATAATTGTCAACCTCATAGGTATTGATTATTTGTCCACCGCTAAAACCTGTCTTTTCAATAACTATATTTTTAAGCTCCGCTCTTTGAGCATAGATCGCAGCTGATAATCCGGCTGGACCAGATCCGATAATAATAACATCATAAATCATAAAAAAACCTCCAAATTAATCATAAATTTTATAAGACATAAGAGATGTTTAACATCCTTATTTGTAACTAATAAATGCTATTTTATTCCTTAATATTTTGTGTTATACTTTATATAACTTATGGTTTTAGCGCAAGGCTACGCAGAATAGGAGTATAATATGCAGATATCTTCCATACCTATGCCGATAAACCCCTCTATTAATAGTGTAGATGTAGGTATTGCGGTACTTTCCAAGAATCTCGAAACAATTGAGGAGCTTGGACAAAGCATGATTAAGATGATGGAACAATCAGTAGCACCTCATCTGGGACAAAATATTGATATTAGGGTATAATACATATTAAATTATATCAAAGTAGTTTAACTCCATACTATTTATTAGTATGGCTGTTTTTGTGCCCATTAGCACAAAAATAAGAAATAGTCATCAAAGGAATATATAGCTTATTATAACAAAAGCGCAATTTAAATACTAGTGATTTAATCACCAAGCAGAAAGACAAGCAAACCACAGGTATATTATTATCCCATTATAAACTTTACTGGAATTTACATCTACTATATGATATCCTATTATCTGTAAAGTTTACCAAATATATTGAAAGGCTGAGAGCATGTATACATTTGACAGTAGAATACGCTATAGCGAGATTAACCACTATAAGGGTACCATGGATCCATCATCCATAATAGATTATTTCCAAGATTGCAGTACCTTTCAGTCCGAGGATTTGAATTTGGGCTTGTCTTACCTGCATAATAAGAATAGAGTTTGGTTGTTGGCAAGCTGGAACCTACAAGTTTATAAGCACGCTTCTCTCGGTGACCAAATTACTGTGGGTACATGGCCTTATGCATTTAAAGGCTTTTACGGATACCGTAATTTTATTATGAAGGATAGAGCGGGTAACATTTTATCAGTTGCAGATTCAATATGGGTCTATATGGATACCGAAAGCAAATGCCCTGTAAAAGTACCTGAAGATAATGGGGGCTATATACTAGAGCCAGCTTATCCGATGGAACATAAAGATAGAAAGATTGCTATTCCAGAGGAGTTTGTTCCTTATCCCTCATTTCCTGTAATAAAATCAAATATAGATTCGTATAACCATGTAAATAACGGACAATATATTAAAATGGCAGAAGAGTTCCTGCCGATTGATTATATAGTATCTAATATGCGCGTGGAATATAAAACCCAAGCTCTTCTTGGCGACATAATATACCCTAAAATTTCTCAGCTTGATAATAAATACTATGTTGTTTTAGAAAATGAAAATCAAAAGCCCTATGCAATTATTGAATTTGAAGGGCATAGAAAGGATTAATTATGATAGAATTAGGAAAATATCAAACCTTAGAGGTATGCAAAAAGACAGACTTTGGCGTATATCTATGTGAACCAGGATTAAATGACAGCCAAAGAGTTCTTCTCCCCATTAAGGAGGTCCCAGAACAGACCAAACTTAATGATATGATTAAGGTATTTATTTATAAGGATTCAGAAGATAGAGAAATAGCCACTACCGCAGATGTCCCCCTTACTGTAGGAACTACCACTATCCTTAAGGTGAAACAGATTACTAATATTGGTGCTTTCTTAGAATGGGGTCTTATGAAAGATTTGTTATTACCTTTCAAGGAACAGACCTATAAAGTCGAAGAAGGAGATAATGTATTAGTTGCTCTTTATGTAGATAAAAGCAATCGCTTATGCGCCACTATGAAGGTTTATGATTTCTTATCAACCGATTCGAATTATAAGGAAGGGGATATTGTAACAGGTATGGTCTATGATAAAATAGACGCCTTTGGAGTGTTTGTGGCTGTAGATAATATATATTCTGCTTTAATCCCAAACAACGAAATATTCAAACCTTTAAAGTATGGAGAAATAGTTAAGGCAAGAATAACCAGCATCAGAGAGGACAACAAACTAACCCTTAGCCTAAGGGAAAAATCCTACATCCAAATGGATTCTGATGCGGACATGATACTAGAGCTTCTTAAGGATGAGGGCGGCTTTCTTCCCTATCATGACAAATCCAACTCCGAAGATATAAAGAAAAAATTCAACATAAGTAAAAATGCCTTTAAAAGAGCAATAGGCAAATTATATAAAAACGGATCCATCATCATAGAGGATAATGGTATCCGCTTATCAAAATAATTCATAATCTTATATCTAGGATAGCTCTAATTTCTATCCTGATCTAGAAAACGCATCCTTCCACTATATCTGTGGTCAGTAGGTTTTTGCTTGGGCAAGGGTTCGGGCTTATGATACAATTCCTGGAACCCTTTCGCAAGCTTATCCTTACATGATTTACAATAACGGCCCATCTTAATAGTTACACCGCAGCTTTCACAATCAAGACCTATCATTGAATCCTCTGCAAAAGATAACCTCTCCTCGCGGATCCATTGCTTTATCTGAGATATACTTATATCAAAAACCTCAGACACCTCCTGCATATCTACCCTTGGATGGTCATACACATATTCCTTAACCTCTTCGAACTTATCATCAAGTGCTTTGACACAGGTTGGGCACAAATGCGGACCATGAATGTAGTTGAATAACTTACCACAATTTCTGCAATTTCGCACATCCATTTCCATTCCTCCAATTCTTATCTTCCCGTTGTAAACCTTTAGAATCCTTTTCCTATGCATAAAGTTATAAAATAAACATGCTCTATACCATGCTTTATTAATACATTAGTACAGGCCTCAATAGTACTTCCTGTCGTATATATATCATCTACTATTAGGATTTTATTAAGTCTATTTAAATGCTCATCGGCAATAATTTCATTTATTGCGAAGGCTTCCTGGAGATTTCTTAGCCTTTCCTTATCACTAAGCTGCTTTTGAGGTAGGGTCTTTTTATTTCTTATTAAAAGATGAGACAAGACTGGAATGTTAAGCTCTCTAGAAATTCCCTTTGCAAGTATTTCTGCTTGGTTATACCCTCTTTCACGGTACTTACTCTTATGAATAGGTACTGGTACAATAGCATCCGGGGCCAATTTAGTTATGGTATTACCGTAAACTTCTATTAGTTTCTCAATATAATACTTGGCATGTTCCTTCTTATAACAATACTTAAAATCAGAAATTGATTTCTTCATTACAGAATCATATACCCACAAGGAATAACCACAGTCAAAGTGATAATTCTTTCTTTCACAATCACTACAATATTCTTTTTGCTCCAGTTCTATAGGTTTACTACACTTCTTACAACGAGGTTCAACGATAAGTTCGAGCTTCTCATCACAAGGAATGCAGATTCTCCTACCCTTGGGTGTAACAATGTCACCACAAACAGGGCACCTCACCGGATACAACATATCTATTATGGCTTGAAGCAAATGTTTACTCCTTATTTCTACTTGGATAAGCTCCGCTTTCTATCAAACTCCTGATAGACTTAACAACCGAATCTTTATCTTCTTTATAGGTTACACCAAACCAACGATCATTTGTCTTTAATACCTTAACCTTTGCGATCTTTTCATTCACTAACCTTCCTATTACTTCAGGTAGGAGGTATTCCTTCTTAATATCATCTGGTGAAAGTTCTGATAAAAACTCTATAAAACCTTTCTCTAGCTCATCAAATACAGTTGGCTTAAAGCCCCACATATTCATGGATACGGTACTATTAAGTTCTACTACTTTATCAGTTCCATCTTCACCTTTTGCTTTGGCATGATCCCCCTCTTTAACAATACCAAAGGTCTCAACGACATCAATAAGCCATCCGTCATTATCAGTCTTACATAAACCACGGGTAACCGCTCCATTTTCGCTCAGGGTGTTACCCAAAACAAATCCTGCCATGCAATATACATATGGATCTTGAATATCCGAATTAAGAAAATTATATAATAATTTGAAGGCTTCCTTTCCATAGTAATCATCAGCATTAATAACTGCAAATGGCTCCTTTACTATGTCCTTGCAGCAATATACTGCATGCCCTGTACCCCACGGCTTTGTACGTCCCTCTTGTGTACTAAATCCTTCAGGCAATGTATCAGAATTCTGAAATACATATTCCACCTTAAGCTGCTTCTCAATACGTTTTCCTATTATCTCTTTAAAATCTTTCTCAAGATCCTTGCGTATAATAAATACAACTTTATTAAAACCTGCGTCAATGGCATCATAGATAGAGTAATCCATTATAATCTCACCATTAGGCCCCACAGGCTCTAACTGCTTAATGCCCCCTCCGAATCTACTTCCCATACCCGCTGCCATAATAACTAATGTAGTATAAGACAAAACTATTACCTCCATTCCACAATTAACTACTAAAATAATTATAACTCATTTTCCAAAATAATGCACTAGATAATTTATAATGCCATTTCCTTTATCTGCTCATTTAAACTTGAATAGCGACTCTGTTCACTTTTATTTTCAATCATAAACTCGACCATTTTATCACTGCCTACAATTACAACACAACTTTTGGCCCTAGTAACTCCTGTATATAAAAGATTGCGATTAAGTAAAAGCCTCGGCCCATCTAGAATAGGTAAAATTACCGCAGGGTATTCACTGCCCTGTGATTTGTGAATAGTTATAGCATAAGCCAACTCCAGCTCATCCAACTGACTGAAACTATAGTTTACCAATCTATTGTCATCAAATTCCACTAGTAATTGCTCAGCAAACAAATTGATTTCCTTAATAACTCCTGCATCCCCATTAAATACACCGGTACCTGATGCAGTAGTTATACCATAGCTACTCTTTACCTCCCATGCAAGCTGATAATTATTCTTAATCTGCATTACCTTGTCACCTTCACGGAAAATACCTTGAAGATATTCCTTCTCACGCTTATCCGAAGATGCAGGATTAAGAGCATTTTGTAGAGCCTTATTAAGCCTTTCAACCCCCAATTCTCCTTTTCTCATAGGAGTTAAAACCTGAATATCAAAAGGAGTCGCCTTAACATACCTTGGAAGCTTATTCTTTATGAGATTAATCATAACTGCTATGATTACATCTGCTTCAGCTCTTTTTAGCATAAAGAAATCCATACTCTTATTATCTAAATTTATTTGCTGGCCTGCGTTTATCTTATGAGCATTTACTATTATATCACTACCAGCCGATTGACGAAATATCTTAGTCAGCTTTACAACATTAAAGCAATGTGAATTAATTATATCCTTTAGTACGTTTCCAGGCCCTACACTGGGAAGCTGATTCACATCTCCCACTAAGATAAGCCTAGTTCCAACAGAAACTGCTTTCAAAAGTGCATTCATCAAGCTGATGTCCACCATAGACATTTCATCTATGATAAGTACATCGGTTTCCAAGGGATTGGTTTCATTTCGTTCAAAGGTATAATTATTACTATCACCCTGAGTTAATCTGCTAAGCTCCAGCATCCTGTGAATTGTTTTTGCTTCATATCCACTAGTCTCACTCATTCGCTTAGCTGCTCTGCCGGTGGGTGCCGCCAATAATATGCTCATTCCTTCAGCCTCAAATAGCCTGATAATCGCATTAATTGTAGTGGTTTTTCCTGTACCTGGCCCACCGGTTATAACCAAAAGACCATTATATACCGCTTCCTTAACAGCAGTTCTTTGTTGCTCATCCAACTCTGTTTCGATTAACCCTTCAATCTCTTGCAATCTATGATTAAGTTCATCCTTGTCATAGCTATATCTTATATTTAAATCATGAAGCATTCTGGCTACATTTAACTCCATATAATAAAAGGCCGCAAAATAAATTTGCTTCTGTTCATTCTTTTCAATCAGAATAATTTTCTTTTCAATATTAAGGGCCATTATTTGACGCTCTATTGCATCATCCTCAGCCAATAAGAGTTGCTTTGCTCTTTTTATTAACTCCTGCTCCGGTAGATATACATGACCCTCACCATTTGCCTGTAACAAAACATAGAGAATACCTGCTTTAATCCTGTAGTCTGAATTTGGCTCTATCCCCACTCTAGCAGCTATTTCATCAGCCGTCTTAAAGCCTACACCGCTAATATCCTCTGCTATTCGATAAGGATTCTCTCGTATGAGGTCATACATCCTTTGCCCATATTCCTTATATATCTTTACTGCCAGGTTACCAGTAACATTATATTTTTGTAGGAACATCATAGCATTTCTCATGTCCCTTTTATCTTCAAATTGGCGATATATTTCATTGGCCATACGCTCACTGATCCCCTTAACTTGAGCTAACGCACTGGGATCTTCTACAATTACCCGAAATGTATTGTCGCCGAATTTTTTAACAATCCTAGATGCTAGGACTTTACCAACTCCCTTTATAGCCCCAGAACTAAGATATAGTTCTATAGAATAAGCATCCTCTGGCTCCAATATTTCATAGCCTTCCAATAAAAATTGCTCTCCATATAAGGGATGCTCTGTATATCCTCCTGTAGCCTTAATAAACTCCCCCTCACTTATCATAGTAAGGTGGCCAACACAGGTTAGTTCATCCTCATTGTATGTTAGACTAAATACTGTATAGCCGTTCTCATCATTACGATATACTATTTTCTCTACATAGCCTTCCACCGTCTCGGCCATAGCATTTACCTCCCAACATAAATGTATTCTAAATGGACAAAAAAGAATGAAAAAAACGGTACCAGCCACCAGCTGAGAATATTCTTAAGTTGGTGACTGGTACCGTATTATTAACCATTTCTTTTCATAGACTCATACAGCATCTGTGCCAGCCCGAGCCCCTGATTCTCAGTAGCACTTTTTGCATATTCCTGATAAAGCATATCACCAAAATGTTCTAAATAAGGATTTTTCTTATCCTCAGAGGGTATGGTCTTTTCCATACCTTTCATGACTTGCTCTAGTAAATATGACTCAAAGCTTTTGCATACCTCCATCAATTCTTCATCGCTTGTAGGCTTGCTCTGTAATTTACCTTCAAGAATATCTATTCTTGATCTATCTGCTGTTGCAACACCATTCATAAGATATGGTGAATTCGATTCAATATTTATGCTCATTATCAGCTTCTCCCCTCTCTTAATCTTAGTTAATAGCTAGGTGCTAGTTAGGATTCCGAAACTAATAGGCTTATCTTAAATTGTTAGCCTGCTGTAGCATCTGATCAGCAGCAGTTATAATTTTTGAGTTCATTTCATAAGCTCTTTGGGCAACAATAAGATTTACCATCTCATCTACCGCTTGAACATTTGAACCCTCTAAGTATCCCTGTCTAATCTTACTTTTCTCTAGCATAAAATCATCTGATTCTAATCGGGGTAAGCCTGATGCCTCTGTCTCCTTAAGCAAGCTTCCAGAGGTCTTCTCTAATCCACTGGGGTTGTTAAATTGAACTAAGCCTACTGTAATACCAATAGGTATAGAGCCATTATCTTCATCTGTATAAATAAGCTCTCCAAATTCATTTATATTAATCTTTGATGGATTATACCTTTCGTCTATAACTATGGCTGATCCTGTCGAATCAAGTAGTGGATTTCCTAAGGAATCAGAAATTGTTAATCCCTCTATGCCATTAGCAAGTCCAAAGGAGCCATTTCTTGTATAACCTATACTTCCATCATGGGTTCTTACCATAAAGAAACCTTTACCCTCTATAGCAAAATCAAAGTTATTGCCCGTCTCTTGCAATGTCCCTTGTGTATATAGCGAGGTTATGGCTGAATTTCTTACTCCTAGTCCCACCTGAATACCTGTAGGCTTAGGATTTCCATTATTGTCATAGGAGTTCTCCTGAATTGTCTGATATAACAAGGATTTAAACTCCACTGTTTCTTTCTTGTAGCCTGTAGTGTTAATATTAGCTAAATTATTCGATATGGTATCTACATTTGATTGCTGAGCTGTCATTCCTGACGCTGCTGTCCATAAGGATCTCATCATATCACTTTTCCTCCTATCGCGTATGTCACAAGTGTGGATTTATCTATATACTATACCTTACCAACAGAATTAGCAGCCAGATCTAGTGTCTGGTCAATGGATTGAATCACTTTCTGATTTGCTTCATATGCTCTAGTAACTGATATCATCTCTACCATCTCAGATACCACATTCACATTGGACTGTTCAGTATACCCCTGATTTACACGGGCAGTAGCAGGTATAATTGATGCACCTTCTACAGTTTCAAACATTGTATCACCTGACTTTATAAGGTAGTTATAATCCTCAAAGTCTGCAATTAGGAGAGTGTCTATATAATTCCCATCAGCATATATTCCCCCAGTTGCATCTACTTCCACATTTACTGCATCAGTGGGAATAATAACCTCTCCACTTTCCCCCATCAGGTGGTTTCCATCTGCATCCACGATATGACCATCCCTTGTCATGGTAAAACTACCATTTCGTGTATATTTAGTATCGACATTTCCTGCCCTATCCGTAACAGACATTGTGAAAAAACCTTGTCCCTCTAGAGCCAGATGATAGGAATTGCCCGTCTGTCTTAATGATCCTTGTGTATAATTTGTATATGCCTCTCCCAGCTTAACACCGAGACTCATCTTACCTACCGGCCTGTCATTAAAGGCTTCCGAATTATCACGAATCTTAATAGTCAAGACATCATCAAATGCTTGATTAGTAACATTCTCTTCCTTGTAGCCTACAGTAGCTGCATTTGCAAGGTTGTTCGCGATAATATCCAGTCTCTTTTGTTCATTAGCCATTCCGGTGTATGCTGTATATAGCCCTCTAACCATTTGTACCAGCTCCTTTGTCTATAGAACTAATCTCTTCTACCACTTAAAAATTCAACAAATTTACCTGTTCCTATAGCTACTGCTGTCATAGGATCCTCAGAAGTCATTGTAGTAATTCCTGTCTTCTCTTCAATTAGCTCCTCTAGACCGTAAAGCAGGCATCCTCCACCTGTCAATACTATTCCCCTATCTGCTATATCTGCAGCCAGTTCGGGCGGAGTCTTTTCAAGAACACTATGAACTGCTTCAACTATCTGAGCAGTTGTCTCTTTTAAGGCTTCTTCTGTCTCTTCTGAAGAAACAGCTATGGTCTTTGGAAGTCCAGTCACCAGATTTCTTCCTCTAACCTCCATAGATACTGATTCCGGCCTACGATATGCTGAGCCTATCTTTATCTTTATATCCTCTGCTGTTCTTTCTCCAATTAATAAATTGTGCTTCTTTCTCATATATCTGATGATTGCATCATCAAAGTCATCACCTGCTATCTTAACAGATGTACTAACCACAGTTCCTCCCAAAGAAATAACTGCTATATCAGTGGTACCCCCACCGACATCCACTATCATATTACCACATGGTCTGGAGATATCTATACCGGCACCAATTGCTGCTGCAATAGGCTCTTCTATAATGGCAACTTCTCTAGCTCCTGCCTGATAAGTAGCATCCTCAACTGCCTTTTTCTCAACCTCGGTTACACCACTAGGTACACATACACTGATTCTAGGTTTTCTAAATCTTTGCTTGCCTACTGACTTTTGAATAAAGTACTTCAACATCTTCTCAGTAACAGTATAATCTGATATTACACCCTGCCTAAGAGGCCTAACAGCTACTATATTGCCCGGTGTTCTACCCAGCATTAACCTAGCCTCTTCACCAATAGCCTTAATTTTATTCGTATCTCTATCAAAAGCAACTACCGAAGGCTCCTTAAGAACAACGCCCTTTCCTTTTATATAAACTAAAACACTTGCAGTCCCCAAATCAATACCGATATCGGTGTTCATCATAATGAAACTCCTTTCCTACCGCAGAAAACGGTTCTATCTTATATATATTTGTATAATATTAAGGTATAAATGAGCTTAATTCCATTACTGTCATGATAAGTTATATAATATATAACAATTATATAAATAATATCGCCTTTTTATATTTTTTTCCAAATTTAAATTACTTAAACATACACTATTATATTATATCTTATTTTCCTACATTTTCAAAGGTTATTTTGAAAACTTTATATTATCTATAGTGCTGTGCCTGTGCCTCAAACATTTTAGCATAGATTCCATCAGGTATTATGACTAGTTCATCATGATTACCATATTCGACAATTTTTCCGTCTGAGAACACTGCAATTCGATCGCAAAATCTACAACTAGACAATCTATGAGAAATATAGAAGGCTGTTTTATTACCAACCAGGGTATGGAAATGTCTATATATCTCATATTCGGCTATAGGATCAAGCGCAGCCGTCGGCTCATCTAAAATAACAACAGGAGCTTGCTTGTATAATGCCCTTGCAATAGCCAACTTTTGCTGTTCACCACCTGAGGGTTCTACACCATCCTCTTCAAAGACCTTAAAAACTCTTGTATCTAAACCTTTCTCTAGCTTACCTATGAATTCTTCTAGACCAACTATTTTTATTAAGTCTGAAAGATCCGAATTGCCCCCTTCCCCCAAAGCTATATTCTCCCTAATTGTAAATCCAAATAATTTGAAATCCTGAAAAACTGGTGCAAACTGGGCCATATATTCCTTGTAGTCATACTCCTTTATGTTACGACCATCCACCAGTATTTCCCCTTCTGTGGGGTCATATAATCTACAGAGAAGCTTTATAAATGTAGTTTTTCCAGCACCATTTAGCCCCACAATCGACAGATGCTCCCCTGGTTCAATTGTAATATTTATTCCGTTCAATACCTTTTTATCCGTTCCAGGGTATGCAAAGGAAACATTTTTGAACTCGATCTTGTGGTCCTTTTTATCTATTCTTGCCTTACCCTTAGGTAAGGCTGCAGGATATTCCATAAAGAGAACATACTCATAGGCATAATTACAACGTTTCATAAGCTCTTGGATGTTCCAGACTAGGCCTCCAAGTGTAGCATCCAGCGCTCCTGCTGAAGAAATCATTTGGGTAAAGATACCGATGGAGAACACCCTCCGTATCACAAGAAGACCCACATAATAATAGGTTATTAGAGTTCTAATAAGTGATAGTATTCCAGATAAGAGAGCGCAAGGATAATTCTTATCTGCCTGCCATTTCCAAGCGGCTATACTTTCTTCAGTGTTTTTCTTCCACCTCTCTACCATCATCTCACGAGCATCGTATAGGCGAATATCTTTTCCAAATCTAAAGTCAACAATACTCCATCCAAAATATCCAAATATACGGGTCACTATTACTCCCAGAAAGGGTTGCACAACCTGAACCAAGGTCTTTAAGGCCTCAAACACAAAGAACAATGGATATCTTTTACCAGCAGTGGAAAACAAAACCTTAATAACTGGATATAGCTTATGGATTGTCTTTTTCTTTCTATCTTCTGCCATTATTAATTTTCCACCCTCTTTTCCTGATAATATTGAGCTTGAACCTCAAACATCTTGGCATATTCGCCGCCCCTAACCATAAGCTCCCCATGACTACCATATTCAATCATTGCCCCGTCTTTAAACATAGCTACCTTATCGCAAAATCTTGTTGAAGCTAGACGATGGGAGATATAGACTGCCGCCTTCTTTCCTATCATTTGATCAAACCGCTCATAAAGCTGTTGTTCGGCAATGGCATCTAAAGCAGAGGTAGGCTCATCAAGTACAACTATAGGAGCTGCCTTATAAAGGGCGCGGGCCAAAGCAAGCTTTTGCTTCTCACCACCGGACAAATCAATTCCCTCTTCATCTACAATCTTTAATAGTTCTGACTCTATGCCTTTGGGAAGGGAAAGTATCTTATCTAATAGACCAGCTTCCCTAATAGCCTCTTCTGCCCTCTTCCTATCTGTTTTATTAGGTGTCTTCATTGATATATTCTCTACAATAGGGAAGGCAAAAACCTCCACGTCCTGAAACACCGGAGCGAAAAGTCTATAGTAATCCTCTCTGTTAAACCTTCTAATATCAATTCCATTCAAACTAATATAACCCTCTGTTGGATCATACAATCGGAGAAGTAATTTGATCATTGTAGTTTTACCCGCCCCATTTAACCCAACCACAGCAAGCTTTTCACCGGGATGCAAGGTCATATTCAAATGACTAACTGCATCCTTATCTGCTTTTTGATAACGATATGAAACATCATGAAACCTGATTGTATACTTGTCAGCACTGGGTATAGGAATTGTATCAACCTTCTCTTCTATATCCAGTTCCATAAATGACCTAAAATCATCTACCTCTAAGGAGGCCTTTTTGTAATCACCAAATCGCTGTAGGAAGTCTAACATACTCTCAGAAAAAGATACAGCCAAGGCAAGAAACATAGTAAAGTTACCTATAGACATACCCTTGTTCAGCACTGCTACAAAGAGTACGGCATATATCAAGGACTTTCCAACCATATATAGTATCCAAGTCTTCTCTTATAATATGGTGCAAAGTTCGCAATGCGGAGCCTTTATTATAAAATAGGAAGGTCGTCCTATTTCATAATAAAGGCTCCCGAGAAAATCTCGGAAGCCTTAAAAAATTACTAAATATTTTTAATTACTCGATTATAGAAGCAACCTTACCGGATCCTACTGTTCTACCACCCTCACGGATAGCGAAGCCTAATCCCTGCTCCATAGCGATAGGATGAATTAATTCGATAGTCATCTCGATGTTATCACCAGGCATGCACATCTCTACGCCTTCAGGAAGGTTACATACACCAGTAACGTCAGTTGTTCTAAAATAGAACTGAGGTCTGTAGTTGTTGAAGAAAGGAGTATGACGTCCACCCTCATCCTTAGTTAGAACGTAAACCTGTGCTGTGAATTTCTTGTGGCATTTGATTGAGCCGGGTTTACATAGAACCTGACCTCTTTCAATTTCTGTTCTCTGAACACCACGAAGAAGTGCACCAATGTTGTCACCAGCCTGTGCAGAATCAAGAAGCTTTCTGAACATCTCGATACCAGTTACAACAACCTTACGGGTCTCTTCCTTAATACCAACGATTTCAACTTCCTCAGAAACCTTTAACTCACCACGCTCAACACGGCCAGTAGCAACAGTACCACGACCTGTGATTGAGAATACGTCCTCAACAGGCATTAGGAAAGGCTTATCACTTTCTCTCTGAGGATCAGGAATCCATGTATCAACAGCTTCCATAAGTTCTAATACCTTATCTCCCCATTTGCCTGAAGGATCTTCAAGAGCACCAAGAGCTGAACCCTGAATTACAGGTGTATCATCACCAGGGAACTCATACTCGGATAAGAGATCTCTGATTTCCATCTCAACTAACTCTAATAACTCTTCGTCATCAACCATGTCACACTTGTTCATGAATACAACGATATAAGGAACACCAACCTGACGGGAAAGTAAGATATGCTCTTTAGTCTGAGCCATAACACCGTCAGTAGCAGCAACAACAAGGATAGCTCCATCCATCTGAGCAGCACCAGTGATCATGTTCTTAACGTAGTCAGCATGTCCTGGGCAGTCAACGTGTGCATAGTGTCTGTTGTTTGTCTCATACTCAACGTGAGAAGTAGAAATTGTTATTCCTCTTGCCTTCTCCTCGGGAGCCTTGTCAATCTTATCAAATGCCATAGCTTCGCCTGTACCAAGTCTTTCATGAAGAGTTCTGGTAATAGCAGCTGTAAGAGTTGTCTTACCATGGTCAACGTGACCTATTGTACCGATATTAGCATGCGGTTTGTTTCTTTCAAATTTAGCCTTAGCCATTTTACAACGTCCTCCTTTAAATAAATGCATTTAAGCAATTTAATTTCACGTTAGGATTTCCCTCTTGGGGATATATCCTCGTGTGGCTTACTTTATATATTGCCTCATATGCCCTATTATATTTCATGTTAGAAATATTTTCAAGCATTAAGAAATGAAAATAATTATATTAGAACTTTTGTCCGTATATATTAGTACTAGTTTTTAACTTTATTAGTTAGTATTTTCTCCTGAACATTCTTAGGTACCTGTTCATAGGAGTTAAAATACATAGAGTAGGCACCACGACCCTGAGTACGAGAACGAAGTGATGTGGCATACCCGAACATCTCAGACAAGGGAACATAACCACGTATAAGCTTGGAACCACTAATATCCTCAGTAGCCTCAATACGACCACGGCGAGAGCTTATATCTCCGATAACATCTCCCATATAATCTTCAGGAACAGTAACCTCTACTCTCATGACTGGCTCAAGAAGAACTGAGCCACCCTTATTCATAGCATCCTTAAATGCCATAGAACCAGCAATCTTAAATGCCATTTCACTAGAGTCAACCTCGTGGTAAGAACCATCATATACAACAGCTCTTATACCTAGCACAGGATATCCTCCAAGTATACCGGCCTTTGATGCTTCCTCTATACCAGCCCCAACAGCAGGTATATATTCTTTGGGGATCGCTCCACCAACAACCTCAGATACAAATTCAAAGGTCTTCTCTGAATTGGCATCCATAGGCTCAAAGCGAACCTTACAGTGTCCATATTGACCACGTCCACCAGATTGTCTTGCATATTTACTGTCAACCTCAACCGCCTTGGTAAAGGTTTCCTTGTATGCAACCTGAGGAGCACCTACATTAGCTTCTACCTTAAATTCACGAAGCAATCTATCTACAATAATTTCAAGATGGAGTTCTCCCATACCTGCGATAATTGTTTGACCTGTTTCCTCGTCAGTATAGGCCTTGAATGTAGGATCCTCTTCTGCAAGCTTAGCTAATGCTTCACCCATCTTATCCTGTCCAGCCTTAGTCTTAGGCTCAATAGCAACATTGATAACAGGCTCAGGGAATTCCATGGATTCAAGTATAACAGGATGCTTTTCATCACAAAGGGTATCACCTGTAGCGGTAATCTTAAGCCCTACTGCTGAAGCAATATCTCCTGCGTATACCTTTTCCAAATCCTCTCTCTTGTTAGCATGCATCTGCAGGATACGTCCTACACGTTCCTTTTTGCCCTTTGTAGAGTTCAGCACATAAGAACCTGAGTTCAAAGTACCTGAATATACTCTAAAGAAAGCTAGCTTACCAACAAATGGATCGGCCATGATCTTAAATGCTAATGCTGAGAAAGGCTCATCATCAGAGGATTTTCTAGTTACCTCGTTGCCATTCTCATCAACGCCCTTAATATCAGCAACGTCTGTAGGTGCAGGAAGATATTCAATAACTGCATCTAAGAGCTTTTGTACACCCTTGTTACGATATGCTGTACCGCATAAAACAGGGATAATTTGAACAGATATAGTAGCTCTTCTAAGAGCCGCCTTAAGCTCCTGTTCAGTAGGCTCTTCACCCTCAAGATATTTCTCCATTAGATCATCATCAGTATCGCAGATNGCTTCTATCATAGTAGCTCTGTATTCCTCTGCAAGATCCTTCATATCTTCNGGTATATCAGTAATTGTGATATCGTCTCCTCTATCATCATTGTATATATAAGCTCTCATCTCGAATAAATCTATGATACCTACAAAGGAATCCTCTTTACCGATTGGAAGCTGTAAGGCTACAGGGTTTTTCCCTAGCCTAGTTCTTATCATGTCTATAACATTAAAAAAGTCTGCACCTGAAATGTCCATTTTATTTACAAATGCCATTCTTGGTACGTTATATTTGTCAGCTTGACGCCATACTGTCTCAGACTGGGGCTCAACTCCACCCTTAGCACAGAATACACCAATTGCACTATCCAGTACACGAAGTGAACGCTCTACCTCTACGGTAAAGTCAACGTGTCCTGGGGTATCGATTACATTGATACGATGCTCTAGAGCACCTGGTTTTTTCTTATGCTCGAATTCCTGAGTCCAATGACATGTTGTCGCAGCTGAAGTAATTGTGATACCTCTTTCCTGTTCCTGCTCCATCCAGTCCATGGTAGCAGTTCCTTCGTGTGTATCACCCATTTTGTAGTTTACACCGGTATAATACAAGATACGCTCAGAAAGAGTTGTCTTTCCTGCGTCTATATGTGCCATAATACCGATATTTCTAGTCCTATCCAATGGATATTGTCTTCCTGCCAAAAATAATTCCTCCTTAATTCATGGCAAGCAAATTATATTTAACTTGCTTGTTACTGGCAAAGAATGATAAATAATTCTCAAATCATGTTTCCTAAAATATAAATTATAAAGAAGAACATGCTATGATACTATATACTTTCCTTTTACCACCTATAATGAGCAAATGCTTTATTTGCCTCTGCCATTTTATGCATATCTTCTTTTCTCTTAACTGATGCACCTGTGCTGTTTGCAGCATCTAGAATCTCATTTGCTAGTCTATCCTGCATGGTCTTTTCTCCTCTTTTTCTGGAGAACATAGTTAACCATCTTAGAGCTAACGCCTGTCTTCTTTCAGGTCTTACTTCAATAGGAACCTGATAGGTTGCACCGCCGATACGTCTTGCTTTAACTTCGAGCATAGGCATGATATTGTTCATAGCCTCCTCGAACACCTCAACGGGGTCCTTACCGGACTTTTCTGCTACCTTCTCAAAAGCTCCGTATACAATTTTCTGTGCAGCTCCTTTTCTACCGTCTAACATAATGTTGTTGACAAGCTTAGTTACAACCTTATTGTTGTATAACGGATCTGCCAGTACATCCCTTTTGGGCACATGTCCTTTTCTTGGCACGTTTCTTCCCTCCTTAACAATACTTAACGAAACAAAACTTCGTTAGTTACATTAATTCCTAGGTACTCACAAATGAAAGTTACTTGCTTTCCTTGATTGTGTCCGCGCTCAGCTTAATTCATTTTCTATATATGAAATGTTACCACTCCACTTCAATTTGTAACCCACAGAAAATACAAATTAAAAAGACAAAAAATTAATCCGGCACTTAACTTCATTCAAAAAGTGTTATGCAGCTAACTTAGTTGCTCTATCACTTTATACTAGGTATTCTTATTTTTTAGCGTCTTTAGGTCTCTTAGCACCGTACTTGGAACGTGCCTGCTTTCTATTGGCTACGCCTGCAGTATCAAGTGTACCTCTGACGATATGATATCTGGTACCGGGTAAGTCTTTTACCCTACCACCTCTAATCAGAACAACGCTATGCTCTTGAAGGTTGTGTCCTTCACCTGGGATATAGCTTGTTACTTCGATACCATTGGACAGACGAACCCTGGCAATCTTACGAAGAGCTGAATTCGGCTTCTTCGGTGTTGCAGTTCTAACAGCTGTACATACACCTCTTTTTTGTGGTGAAGATACATCGGTAGTTCTCTTATTCAGTGAGTTGAAACTCTTCTGCAATGCAGGAGAATTTGACTTATACTCAACTGTCTTTCTGCCCTTTCTCACTAGCTGGTTAAATGTAGGCATTAATTTTTCACCTCCTGTAATTTTAATAAAAACAATAAAATGGTTCTGTGGTTAGTATTTCTTCAAAATACGCATAAAAATACTTGCATGCAATTTTGCACGCTAAATGATTATACGGTTTTCCCATGAAATTGTCAAGGATAAAATTAAATCAGCTATAGCATATTTTTTTATTTTATTATTAATAAGAGGCTTCCCCTTTATAGACGACAACAAATCGAGAGTAAAGTTGACTTTTGCCTATACTGCTTGTATACTTAACAAACTATATACAGAGTGTTTTTCTATACTAATAATACGGTAGGAGCGATATAATGGATAGTAGGGACAGATCAAAGCAACTTGGCGAAGAAACCATAAGTAAATTAATTATTAAATTTTCTATTCCAGCCATAATAGGTATGTTAGTAAATGCTATATATAATATAGTTGATAGAATTTATGTAGGTCACGGTGTAGGTTTCTTAGGAATAGGCGCTATTACAGTATCCTTTCCTATTATGCTAATATTGATGGCATTTTCAATGCTTATCGGCGTAGGTGCCAATTCCTTAGTAGCCATAAGGCTAGGACAAAACAGGAAGGAAGAGGCAGAGGGTATCTTCAACAATGCATTTATTTTGTTGGTTGTATCTTCCTTAGCATTAACAGTAATTGGATTGATATTCATGGAGCCTTTCCTTAAGCTAATGGGTACTAGCGAGGACATACTTCCTTATGCAAAGGATTATCTAAGTATCGTACTTTTGGGTGCCGTATTCCAATCTGTGGGTATGGGTATGAACAACTTTATTCGATCAGAGGGTAATCCAAGAATAGCCATGAACTCCATGCTTGTAGGAGCAGTCGCAAACATTATCCTAGATCCAATATTCATATTTGTTTTTCATTGGGGAATGAAGGGTGCTGCCCTGGCTACTATAATATCGCAGGCAGTATCTGCTGCTTGGGTCCTTGCTTATTTTATGAACGGAAAAAGCTTCCTAAAGTTAAAGCCAGCTCATATGAAGCTCAAGCCAAAATATATAAGTAAAATATTAGCCCTAGGAACCGCCCCTTTTACTATGCAGATNGCAGCAAGTGTCCTTAACTTTATTATGAATAAGGGCCTCAATACCCATGGTGGAGATGTAGCCGTATCCGGTATGGGTATTGTAAACAGTGTAGTCACATTACTGATAATGCCTATCTTCGGAATCAATCAAGGAATGCAACCTATTATCGGATATAATTATGGTGCCAGAAAACTTGATAGGGTAAAGCAGACTTATCGTTTAGGGGTATTGTTTGCTACAGTGATTGTTGTAATAGGATGGATTGTAACAAGACTNTTTCCCCAACAACTTGTTTATCTCTTTAATAAGGATGATGCCGAACTAATATCCTTTGGANTTAGAGCAATAAGAATGAATTTAGTATTCTTGCCTGTTATAGGTTTTCAAATAGTGTCATCAAATTATTTTCAAGCAGTTGGTAAGCCGAAACATTCCGCTTTACTTGGACTTTCCAGACAGGTACTTCTACTAATTCCCGCCCTAATCATATTACCTAGATTTTTTGGATTAGATGGCCTAATAGTTGCAGGGCCCTTAGCAGATATAATTTCATCAGTAATAACCGGAATATTTATTATCAATGAAATGCGAAAATTAAATGATAGCACCACCCAAAGCTCTATCTAGAGCGAAGGGTGGTTTTTCTATAGTTCTGTAACTTTCTTGATTATTAAGCAGCTATATAGTAAGATATATCCAAACACGATTCATTATAGGAGGCAACTAAATGAAGGATATGTCACAAACCGAAAGACAGATATTCATACTACTCTTGCTTTCTGAAAATAAAAGAGGCTATACCATCAACGATATCCATTCATCCTTAGAGAAATGGGATGTCATCGTGGATAAAAAGACAATAATGCGTGATATTGATAGTTTATCTGGCATATGCTTTATTTCAGAAGACGAGAGAAATAACAAAACCTACTATACAGCTGATAAATTTCGCTTAAGAGATATAACCTTTACATCCCCCGAACTTATTTCCCTCGCCTTTATGCTAGAGCTTCTTAAACCTTACCAAAACATGACCATGGGAAGAAGCTCAAATGAACTAATATATAGACTCCTTGATAATACAACTAATTTAAATAGAGAATTTATAAAGCATTTTACTGGTCTTGTTTCAATTAATACAAATGACTATATCAACGATTCATTGAATCCTGAAGTAGAGGAGAAGCTCCACAATTCCATACAAAATAAAAGAAAGGTAAGAATTACCTACCGTAGCTTTGGAAGCGATAAGGATACC
>JGI24709J26583_10000236_pt1 | contig 45368 bp, 42 predicted proteins | sample BioPla2DNA1_FD_26583 | JGI IMG/M metagenome (IMG submission 26583) | reverse complement strand
GATTTTTGTTTTTTGACACTTCTATCATAACATATGGGGCTATTCTTTTTTGTATTTTTCCCTACAATTATTTTACACTAACATTTTTTTTGTTATTGTTAGAAAAAGTTTATGCGTGATTAAGGAGGGTCTATGATTATGCGAGAAGGACTGACGTATGATGATGTGCTTCTGCTGCCGAAAGAGTCTTCAGTGACTCCGGATTTGGCGGAGCTCGGAACAAAACTGACGAAAGAGATTACACTAAATGTCCCCCTGATCAGTGCAGGCATGGATACAGTCACTGAATCTCAGATGGCTATTGCCATGGCGCGAGCAGGAGGCATTGGATTTATCCATAAAAATATGAGCATTGACCGTCAGGCCGCCGAAGTGGACCGAGTCAAGAGAACAGAACACGGAGTCATTACAGACCCGTTTTATCTCTATCCCGATAATCTCGTAGAAGATGCGTTGGAGCTGATGAGCCGCTATCGCATCTCGGGTGTTCCGATTGTAGATGAGAATATGACCCTAAAAGGCATTCTCACCAATCGCGATGTTCGCTTTGAGCGAGATCCCTCCAAGCGCATCGATGAGGTCATGACAAAGGAGAATTTACTCACAGCACGTGAAGGCACGACGCTTGAAGAAGCGGAGAAAATCCTGCGCACAAGAAAAGTGGAGAAACTCCCCCTCGTCGATAATGAGTTCAAACTGAAGGGTCTGATCACTATAAAAGATATTGAAAAAGTCGTTCTCTATCCGATGCGGGCAACGGACAGAGGCGGAAGGCTTCTGGCAGGTGCCGCTGTCGGGATCGGCGAGGACATGAAAGAGCGCGTGGATCGGTTGGTCAAAGGACAAGTCGATGTTCTCGTGCTCGACAGTGCCCATGGATATTCTAAAAATGTCATTGAAGCCCTCAAGTGGATAAAAGCGAATTATAATGTTCAAGTGGTGGCGGGAAATATCGCCGCAGGAGACGCCGCTAAGGCGCTGATTGAGGCGGGAGCTGATGCGTTGAAGGTGGGAATCGGCCCCGGAAGCATCTGCACGACAAGGGTCGTCGCCGGCGTCGGTGTGCCCCAGCTCACCGCGATCATGGATGTGGTGGAGGTCGCAGCTCCCCTGGGAGTACCCGTCATCGCAGACGGAGGCATTAAATACTCAGGTGATATCGTCAAAGCTCTTGCTGCAGGAGCTGATGCGGTGATGCTGGGTTCGCTCCTTGCCGGGACGGATGAGAGCCCGGGAGAGCGCATTATTCTAAAAGGAAGAACGTTTAAAACGTATCGAGGGATGGGATCTCTTGCCGCCATGGAAGCGGGAAGTAAAGACCGTTATTTCCAAACAGATTCGAAAAAGCTGGTTCCGGAAGGAGTGGAGGGCAGAGTTCCCTACACAGGATTTGTCAAGGACATCGTTTACCAGCTCGTCGGAGGAATCCGATCGGGCATGGGCTATATAGGCGCCTCCAATCTCAAAGAGCTGAGAGAAAGGGCGGAGTTTATTAAGATCACCAATGCCGGCCTCATTGAAAGCCATCCCCATGACGTGCAGATTACGGTGGAGGCTCCCAACTATACTGATACGAGGAATATGTATGATTCTGATCTGTGATTTTGGCGGACAGCATGTCCAACTTATCGCCAGACGCATCTGCGAAGCCGGTGTCTTATCCCTCACTGTTCCATACACAAAGGTAAAAGAGGCGGTTGAAAAGCATAAGCCCATCGGCATCATTCTTACAGGGGATGCGCTCAGTGCAAAGGCGCATAAAGAAGCGAAGATTGACCGAAGCATCTACGAGATGGGAATTCCTATTCTTGCCATCGGATACGGTATGGCCCGTATGGCTGAAGATCTCGGGGGGACGGTAGAGGAGACGCCTCATAAACAACATTGTCCCACCGATACAACTTTTGATAATCAGAGCCGCATCCTCAAACATATGGATGTCCTCTCGGAAACGTGGATGAGCGAGGGTTTCCTTGTGACGCGCGTGCCGGACGGCTTTATTTCAATTGCCGCCACGCAGGAGATTCCGATTGCGGCTATGGAGGATAGCGAGAGAGGGTTCTATGCCGTTCAGTTCCATCCGGAAGTGGAGAAGACCACCCAGGGAAGGGAAATTTTTGAGCGGTTTTTGTTTAAAGTGATCGGTATTGAGCCGAAATCGAAGATGGCCTCCTTTGCCGAAGAGAAGATTGAAGAGATAAGAAATCTTGTCGGCGAGAAGAAAGCGCTCTGCGCTCTCTCAGGAGGCGTTGACTCTTCCGTCGCGGCTCTTTTAGTTCACAAAGCGATTGGGAAGAATCTCGTCTGTGTATTTGTCGATCACGGTCTCATGCGAAAAAATGAGGGCGATGAGGTCATGGAGAAGTACGGAAAACACTTCGATATGAACATTGTGCGCGTCGATGCAAAGGAGAGATTTCTCACAAAGCTAAAAGGTGTCACAGATCCGGAGATGAAGAGAAAGATCATCGGAGAAGAGTTCATCCGTGTCTTTGAAGAGGAAGCCAAGAAACTCGGAGAGATCGATTTTCTTGTTCAGGGCACGATCTACTCAGATGTCGTGGAAAGCGGTTCGGGAAGTGCGCAGACCATTAAGAGCCACCACAATGTAGGCGGTCTCCCTGAGGAGATGGGTTTTAAACTTATTGAACCGTTAAGAACGCTTTTTAAAGATGAAGTGCGAGAGCTGGGAGAAGAGATCGGCCTTGAGCATGAGTTTGTGTGGAGACAGCCCTTTCCGGGCCCCGGTCTTGCCATAAGAGTCTTGGGCGAGGTCACGGAGGAGAAGTTAGAGATCCTCAGAGAAGCTGATGCGATCTTCAGAGAAGAGATCGCAAATGCAGGTCTCCAAGAGAAGATCTGGCAGTATTTTGCGGTGCTTCCCGGCATCAAGTCGGTAGGAATTAAAAAGAAAGGCAGAAGCTACACACACGCCATAGCCCTCAGAGCTGTTAACTCTTCGGATGGAATGACCAGTGACTGGGCAAGAATTCCATTCGATGTCCTGGAGAAGGTCTCCTCAAGAATCGTAACGGAAGTACCTGATGTCAACCGGGTAATGCTTGATATCACGACAAAGCCACCGTCAACGATAGAGTGGGAATAACAGTAACAAATATGTTACTGTTATAAACCTTTGCAAATACTGCGTTTGACAGCTTTTGACTGTGAAAACATCTCGATTGATACGGTTTTGATACGAAAAAGGCAAAATAGCAACATAAAAAGGGAGTTGTTGAATTTAGGTGGTTTATTATTTTGAAAGCCTTGTACGTGTAAGCCTAGATAACTATTTTTTAATGTGCAATAATTATTGCTGGTGTTAACAAATCAATATTTATAAAAAATAATCAGGAAAGAAGTAATTAATTATGGAGCAAACAATAAACGGAAACATTAGAATAGCTGATAATGATTATTCGTATTTCTATGATAAGTATACAGAAAAAATCACTATCAATTTCGAAAATAAACTAGTATCAGTCCCGGAAAATATAGATATATTTGTGGGAAAAAAACATGGAGTGCAATTAGGGGGAAAAACACTGTTCAAATTGATTTTTCCTCTTTCTAACGATATTATGTGTGTTGAGAGCAATTCCCCAAAATACATATCCACTCCAAGCCAAGTTCGGGCGGTAGATTATTATATTGAAGATTATGAAGAAAAAAGTCAATATTCAGAAATTAGATTACAATTTCCAGAATTAAATTACTTTATACCATCTAATGGACTGGCAGAGGTTACAGATGAGGAAGTTGTCATTTCTCGTAAAGAGAAAGAGCATTTTAGTTTTGATTTTAAATATCAAAATAAAGAGGTTCATATTTCGTTTATTTCAAAAATGAAGAGTAATCATGGAGTAAAAGTAACTACGGATACTTTTTCCGAAGTGAGAATAAAATTTCCCGAAACAAATGATTTTGAGTTTATAAGAAGCTTATATGAGACTGTTAGATGTTTTTTCATATTTATTTGCAATAGACAAAATATAGGATTAAGAAATGCTGTTTTGCTTGGAAGTTATCCGACTAATAAAGTTATAGATGGGAAAAATGTAAATGATATTGGATATAAAACTCAAAAGATATTTTTTAGCCAAAAGTATTTCGAGCCAGAAGAATGCAATAAAATAGTTGCTACCACTCCAAATTACAGAATATTTTCTAACCAACTTGTTGAATTGTTTAAGTTATTTTCAAATGAAATAAATGAAAGTGGATCTCTTATTAATGAAAATAGTATTCACCGCTCAACTAAGTATCGTAATCTTATTGATTTGGAGCAAAGTTTACGTGTTACGGCTACATTTGAATGTTATCTTAGAATGCTTCTTCCAGAAATTTCTTCTCAATCTACAATAGAGTTTATTCAGGATGTTAAAGAATTTCTTGATAAATATATTGAAGAAAATACAGGGGATAAAAAGAAAAAAGCAAAAAAATTTAGAAATGCATTAAGCCCACAGATTTCTCTTGAAGATAAAATGCTAAAAGTATATGAAGGGTATTCTAATTGGGAATCTCTGAAGCCAATTCTTTCGGAATGGTTTAACAATGATATCACTTCATTAGCTGATGCTGCAAATTCATGGAGAAATGAGTTAGCGCATGAAAAACGAGAGTATAAACCAACTATCGATGTCATTAAAGCAATAAGGTTACTTGAACATATAAACTATTGTATTGTTCTGCGCAAGGCTAGATATAGTGATGAAGAGATTAAAATTATTGTTGAAAAAATTCTTAAAAGATAAATGCTAGTTTATCTCTGAATAATTGAATAAAATAAAAACAAGGCACAAAGACTTTATTATTTCTGAGTCTATGTGCTTTTTGTTTATCTTTCTAAGTGTTAGTTTTATTTATGCTTTTTATCGCTCAAGGTCATTTTGCTTAAAAGTCTTATAGTTTTTCTGTAAGGCAAAGAGCCTGTCGATATCGGATTTTGTTGCGGTATATTCTGCCATAAGTTTTGACTTTTCTTCGTTTAGCTTGTCCAGCTCTTTAAGGATTTCCTTGGTTTTGGGCAGTTTTTTGTAGTGTTTTAGAATCTCCTTGGCTGCCACTTTATAAGCGGCAAGCTCAGCAGAATACTCATTTTCAAAGTGCTTATCCCTTGGATTTTCTTTGTGGTATTTATAGATTTCTCGGTATTTTGTGACTATATGGGCGTGTTCCATCATTTTAGATAAGTGCCTCATTCTGGACTCAATAACTTTTATTTTATCGCTCAAATCTTGCCTTGCACCAGCCTTTTCCTGAATGCTCTTTTCCAACTGTGTTAGTGATTTTATACCTTCATCACGAAGTGACACAACGGAATCAGCCATGACTTTTAGATTATGTTTTCTTGCCCAAATCTCATAGCCTTTTGAGGATTTTATTTTTTCATTTGCTGAGATATTGATAACTCTGTCCGGCTCCCTTTTCTTAATTTTTCCTTGAGCCTTATCATTATCAGATATTCTCTCTTTGAGTCTTTCCTCTGTATAATCTTTTCCTATCGTCTTGGCACGGGTAAACCTCTGCTTGTCCTCATGTCTAAAAGCGATATGCTTGCCAAACTTTATTTCATAGCCGAGACCGGTCATTTTCTGAAGAAACTCGTCCCAGTCTTTGGACTGCCTAACCGTTCTATCGATATCAAATTGTAGTTTACTTTTCCAAGAAGTTCCTTGTTTATGCTGCTGATTTTCGTACCAGCTCTTCCCGGCAGTCTTATATTTTCTCTTGAATTTCTCATAGTGTTCATCTATGACGGAGAGCTTGTTTTCCCTACAGATGTCGTCACTGTGATTTCTTATCTGATGATAGCTTCTCTTATTGCTCTGATAACATTTACGGCTCACCATATTGACATTATTGAAGATGATATGATTGTGGATATGTCCTCTATCTACATGGGTAGCGAGGACAAATTCATATTCATCTTTCAAAACTCTTTTACATAATTCCAGACCGATTTCATGAGCTTTTTCGGGGCTTGTCTCTCCCGGAAGAAAGGACTGGATTAAGTGCCTTGCAAGTACAGTTCCTCTTGTATTTGCGTCCTTTCTCGTCATCATAAATTTTGTGTGAGCAGTAGTAGGCTCGCAGTAAAAAGAAGAGATGAGAACTTTATCATTCGTCTTTTCGTCCTTAATAATGTAACCTATGGCGAGGTTCAAAGTCGATTTTATGGGGTGGATTTTAGTAATTGCCATGTCTATTCGCTCCCGAGTTTTGATGTTTTATTCAGCAAAAGCGCATGAATTTGAAGTAGTTTTTTAGAAAAATTAGCGATTTCATCTTTCATACTTTGGATGTCGGCTTGATGAATAATCCCTGTCTGATTTGTTTTTCTTGCAATCTGATTCAGATTATTAGCCATATTGGAAAGTAGGAAATGTAAGTCGTGAAACGGCTTCATATCGACTGTATATATTTCCTTCTCCGCTACACATTTTCTTATAAAGAGGCTCATTGTTTTACAATTTGCAAGCTTCATTTTAGAATTAAAAAGCTCTTTTTCTTCATCGCTGAGATAGATTTTGAGCTGATTTTTCCTGCTTCTATTTTCCATAATCAAAGTCTCCTTTCAGTCTTTTTTAAGGGGTCTTAGGGTCTCCCTAACAAGCTAAAATTTTATAGCCGACATGACTAACACAGTTAGGAATGGGGCGTAAAATTTCGTAGAAGAGTACTCTTCTACTGTGCTTGCTATCAATTTTAGATCAATAAAATACATCTTTTATCCGATTTACCGCACAGACCGTACAGACCGCACGACATTTCGGTATAAGGAAACATCGTGCGCATCGTGCGGTGCGTGCGGTATTTAATACTCGACATCCTCCGGCTGATAAGTAATGGTATAGATATTGTTTGATTTGCCTCGTCTCTTGGAGACGCTTATTCCGTTTTTCTTTAGCTTCTGGAGATTACGCTGCAGAGTCTTCCCGAACTGTTGCGGGCTTTCCAAGTCGAGCTTTATCTTGGAGCATAGGTCGACAATCGTACCTTCAAAATCTCTTAGTTTCGGCATAAATTGGACAAGCTTTTGTATTGACGGCTCAAGTGCTTCTATGGGGTCAATCCTATCTAATTCCAGAATTTTTCTTGTAGGATTGATTTTCACAGAATAGACCTTGGATTCAAAGAGCCTGCTCGTAACATCAAGATTAAATTCCGTATCAAATTCGGAAGCCTTATCGATTGCGATAATTGTATCTACCGAACCGGATAAAGCCTGGGAACCTATAACTTTTTCGCTTACGCTTTTAACCGACGAATCTTTTTTAGTGTGGTACATCATGATAAAAGTACAGCCGTATTTTTCAATAAGTTCATAATATTTTGCCATAACTTCATAGGTGTCGCTGTAGTCGTTGGCGTTATATCTTCTGTCGTATTTAATTTTAGAAAATGTATCTACGACAAAAACTTCGTAGCCAAGGGCGGTATCCTCTTTTATGATTCTCTCAAACTGGCGAAAGTCCACATAACTCGTTCCTTCATAGAATTTCATATCACTGGAGCAGGGGATATCAAGGCGTTTAACACGCTCTTGAATGAGGCTTCCTGAAAGTTCGTTGCAGTAATAGACAACCTTTGTTTTTTTCACTTTCTTATCAAGAAAATTTACTCCCTCATGAATACAGAGGGCAAGATTTAAGCCGAGAGCGGTCTTGCCTTTTTTAGGTGAGGCGACTATAAGGCTGATGCTTTTTCTTGCAATAAAATCATCTACTATAAATTTTTCGCCGATATCAAAATTTGTCTCTATGCTATACGCTTTCATAGGCTCACCTCTTTCTGTGTTAGTCTTTTAAAATCATAGTTCCAAAAATCTGAATTTCCGACTTGGTTTGCTTTCTGAATGCTGGCTCTTAAGTATTTTAGATAGGCTTCATCGTTTTTTCTTTTTGTCTTACTTCCAAGGCGGCTGAGTGCGGATTCTAAAAATATACTTTCCATAAGATGACTGTTTCCGTGCGTAAAGCTCCTGAGAAGGAGCAGGAAAATAAAATCATCTCTGCTCCAGTCACCTGATAAGTTCGTTCCGTAAAAGTAGTCTCTTGCCCTTGGATTGACCTTGCACATGGTTTCAATAATCGTTCTTGCATCGGGTAAGCCCGTTTGAATTGGCATATCTTGTCTGTAACGATTTTTCGGATTTCCCTCGCTTTTTGCCTTGCTTGTAGCCGTGAGACTTTTGTAGAGTTTCTGCAAGTCCTCATCAAAATATAAGACCTCAGTACTTGCCTCAAAATGTTTGCTGTAGATATCTCCGGTCATGGCTATACAGCGATTCGTTTTATAGATTTCTATGCCCTTATTCTGCTGATTTAAATTGACTGGTATATTACCCTTCATAAAGATATGAGTGCCCTCTGTGGAGGCGGATAACTCCATATACGAGCCCTCAAATGTCTTAACAATACTCTTTGCAAATAGACTTATCTGACCGTCCTTAATGCAGTTATCGAGGTCTATGCAGACAAAGGGGTCTTCCTCGGTTAAGACAAAAGATAATCCGTCAAAATTATTATCAACTAACACAGAAAGTGCCTTGTCAAAACTCGCAAAGTTCTGCCTTTCGTTCCAGCCTTTAGCCGATAAAGTTACGGCACTGTAAGGAATTTTAGATGTTTTTATTTCTCCGTTCGGATTTTTTCTCGGAATCTTTTTAAAGACGAGCCACTGGTCTTTTTCCATAAGCTCTTTTGGAATATTTTTTCTGTAATTATCAATGTTTTTCATAAGTCCTCCTAAATTTGTACTTGAAGATGAAAATACAAGCTGATAGACTTATCTTGTCACGGATGGACTACCGACAAGTACGTTCATCTTCTGCCCTTAAGCTCGCTACTTAAGGGCTTTTTCTTTATTTGCCGCTTTTATAACTTCCAAGATGTTATTTAGCTTTTCTTGGCTGAGCCTCGGAAGCTCATCAAAACTCTTCAGCCTCTCTAATTCTTTCTGAATTGCATTTAATTCCTCTTTGCAATAGTCTATTACTTTCCTTGTTGCAACGACTTCGATAGGGGCATTTAAGATGGCTTTTGTCATATAGTCTTGCCTTTGGAGTCCTGACATCCTTATCTTTTCAAAGATTAAGTCTCTATCTTCTGTGCTGGTTCTAAAAGCTATTGTCACGGGACGCTTTCTGTTTTTGGCACAGCGTTTATGCTTTTCTCTTTCTTTTTCTTTTCGCTTTATAAGCTTTGTCTCTTCCAGATTCAGCCATTCTTCTTTCGTTAAGAGTGTTTTATTAGATTTTTTCTTGATAACGGCTTCATCATAGCTGGGGAATTTAGGTGCTTTCAATGTTTTTAACCTCCTCGTCGAGTCTATCCGCCATATCTATTTGTTTGTTGGGGAACATATGCCCGTAATCCATCAGGACTTTTAGGCTTTCGTGCCCTGTACGAGTGGCAATATCCACAGGTGTAAAGCCCATCTCTATAAGTAGTGAGATATGGCTGTGCCTCAGTGCGTGGAGTTTGATTTTCTTAACTCCGGAGATTTCAATCCCTCGGTTCATCTCCTTGTTGAAGTAGGTCTTACACTTGGGGAATATGGGGTCATTTTCTCCAAAGTATTCGATTTTCAAAAAGTAATCCCTTAAATCACTTACCAAGAAGTCCGGCAAGATGATATTTCTCTTGCTCTTAGGAGTCTTGGGGTCGGTGACGACTTCTTTTCCTCTGATGGTCTGGGTGGACTTGCTGATTCGCATTGTCTTTTTATCAAGGTCAAAATCACTTTTAGTGAGAGCCCTTAGTTCGCCGAGCCTGATACCGGTCCAGTAGAGGATTTGAAAGGAATAATAAGAAATATCCTTGTCTTTTACTGCTTCAATAAATTGCAGATATTCTTCTTTAGTCCAAAACTCTACTTCGTCATCGCTTTTTCTTTTGCCGATACGCCCTGTAACCTTGCACGGATTTTGTCTTAAACCGTAGTATTTTACGGCATGGTTGAAGATACAGCTGAGTTGGGCGTGGATGCTTTTTAGGTATGTGGGTTTGTAGCTCTTTCCCTCGGCGTTTTCCATGTTGTAGAGAATGTTATGCCATTTCTTTACGGTTATAGGCTTGATTTCACTCATCTTGAGTTTTCCGAAGAACGGCAAGATTTTAGTTTGAATCATGTGCTCTTTTGTGAGCCAAGTGTTGAGTCTGACGGAATCAAAGACATCAGACTTATAAAGCTCAAAGAAATCCTCAAAGAGCATATTGAGAGAGCCTTCCATCTTTATCGAAAAGTTTTTTTCATATTCAGTTGCTTCTTTTTTGGTCGCAAAGCCTCTCTTTAGCTTTCTGGTACTTTGTCCGTCCCAGTCCTTGTAGTAGAAAGAGGCGTACCATTTTCCTGTTTTTTCATCTTTGTAAGCCGGCATTACTTCACCTCCTTAGGCTGATAAATCTGTTCTAAAAAATACTGTCTGTTGATTCGTCCTCGAATAGTAAGAAAGCCTTGTTCAGCCAGCTTTTCATTCATTTCACGAATGACCTTATAGGCTTTTGGCTGCGATACTTTTAAGATTTCGGCTACTTCCTTTGAGTCCAAGAATAAATTTTCCATTTGCTTTCCTCCTTTTCATAAGCGGAACATATTTGTTTCTGTTTTCGTTTTTGATTATACCAGAACATTTTTGTTTCTGTCAAGGCTTTTTATTTTTATTTTCTCTACTTGTGTTTTTTATACCTAGCTGATAAAATTAAAAGATAGAAACATAAATGCTTCTAGGAGGTGGAAGATGGCTTCGGGTTATTTATTTAGAAAATTTAGAGAGTTACGAGGACTCACCCAAAAGGCTTTAGGCTCGATGATAAATCTCGATGATGTCCGTGTCAGGCAGTATGAGCTTGATAAGAGAAATCCTAAAGATGATGTCCTGGAAAATATCTCAAAAGCCCTCAATGTCAAACCGGAGTATTTTAAAGACCCGGTTTACCCATATAGCTTTGAGGAGGTTATAAGGCTTCTTTTCAAGCTGGAGGATTCTATTCCTATGGCTATGGGTAAAGTGCATGCACCCGGCATACAGCCCGTACACAGCGTGGTCTTTTTGGGACACAATATTCTAAAAATCGACAAGACACTTGAAGCATGGGCGAAGAAGCAAAGAGAGTTCATGGACGGGGAAATAACGCATGAAGAATACGAGGACTGGAAAGCCAATTGGCCGGACAGTCTTGAAGACGATTATGTATTTGACAGGCAAGAGGGTAAGGAAACCAGTTTTCAGGAATATATCGACAAAGTTCAAGCATTCGACGACGCACAGGCCAGGCAAGAAAGACTGGCAGAAAGACGGTATAGGCTGGCAGAGAAAAAGGCCAGGAAAGGAAAAAAGTGACTTTCAACTTGATATTCCAAGATGGAATCTCAATTCCGGCGTTTTATAATTTTGAGGTGACAAAAAGGCACCTCAAGATTCGGAGGCTTAAAAGATTTGAGGTCACAAATTGTGACCTCAAGTGACAATACTATTCATTTTGAAGTCGCAAAATGCGACCTCAAGTTGATATAATAGAACCGGTCACAATTTGTGATCGGTTGCGGAAAATACGATAAATGCTACATTGTAAGATATTTATTTGATATAGCAAACTGCGTTATCACACATGAGGAAATATGAAGTGGTCGCAATTAGCGACCGGTTATGGAAAAACCGGAGGTAACTATGGCAGATGACAAATTACCTGTGATAGCAGAGAACAGAGAAATTCAGAGCATGATATTCACTTTTAGAGGCAAGCAAGTTATGGTAGATCGAGATTTGGCTGAGCTTTATCATGTCGAAACGAGGGTTCTTAATCAAGCCGTTAAGAGGAATATAGATCGTTTTCCTGTAGAATTTAGATTTCAATTAAATGATGAAGAAAAAACAGAACTGGTCACAAATTGTGACCGGTTCGAAACACTAAAACATTCTACTAGCAGTCCTTATGTCTTTACAGAACAAGGAATAGCCATGCTATCTGCGGTTTTGAGAAGTGATGTAGCTGTTCAAGTAAGTATAAAAATCATGAATGCTTTTGTTGAAATGCGCCGCTTTTTAGTTAGTAATGCTGCGATTTTTGAAAGACTAGACCGTGTTGAATTAAAACAAATTGAAACAGATAAAAAGTTGGAGGAAGTTTTTAATTACATTGCAACTAGCACAGAGGTAAAGCAGCATATTTTCTTTGACGGACAAATCTACGATGCCTTTAGCTTTATTGTCGACCTGATCAAAAAAGCCCAAAATAAGCTAATATTGATAGATAATTATGTGGATACAAACACTCTAAACCTTTTATGTAAGAAAAATAAAGGAGTTTCTGTCCTTATTGCAGGCTCGGGAAATGGAAGTTTAACAAGTAAGGATATCTCTAAATTCAACGCTCAGTATCAGGGTTTAACAGTAAAAACGAAAAACGATTTTCATGACCGCTTTTTGATTATAGATGATTCAGAAGTTTATCATATAGGGGCTTCAATCAAAGATGCCGGCAAAAAGAGCTTTGGAATTACAAAAATAGAAGATCAGGCTCTAATTGATAGCATAATAAATAAGGTGAAGTAGAGGAGAGCTTATGGCAAATAAACTGGAATTAACTTGGTACGGCAAGGAAGATAAGATTTCTGTAGAGCCAAGGATACTGATTGAAAATAAAGAGTTATCCAATACAAAGTATGACGAAAACACTGAGAATATGCTTATCCACGGTGATAATCTGCTTGCCCTTAAAGCACTGGAAAGAAAATATGCAGGTCAGGTGAAATGCATTTATATAGACCCTCCTTACAATACAGGTGCTGCATTTTCACATTATGATGATAATTTAGAGCATAGTACATGGCTGTCGCTAATGAGACCAAGGCTTGAACTTCTTAGAGACCTTTTAAGTGATGATGGAAGCATTTGGATAAGTATCGATGATGATGAAGGGCACTATTTGAAAATCATTTGCGATGAAATTTTTGGAAGAAATAATTTTATTGCCACATGCATCTGGGAGAAAAAATTCTCTCCTCAAAATGATGCTAAAAAAATGTCTGACAGTCATGATTTCATATTAGTGTATGCAAAAAATAAAGAAGGCTGGAGCCCTAAACTTCTGCCTAGAACTGAGGAAATGGATAGTCGGTATACAAACCCTGACAATGATCCTCGTGGTCCTTGGACGTCTAGTGACTTTACGGCTAGAACATATAGCGCAAGTACAGATTATCCGATTACAACTCCAGGTGGGCGGGTAGTTACTCCTACTAAAAGCAGAAGTTGGATTTCTTCACGCGAAGAATTTGAAAAACTTGTAGCTGATAATAGGATATGGTTTGGTGAGAAAGGTAACAATGTTCCACGAAAAAAGACTTTTTTAAGTGAGGTACAAGTTGGCGTAGTTCCGGTGACAACATGGCGGTTTGAAGAAGTTGGATCAACACAAGATGCAAAAAAAGAAGTAAAAGTATTAATTCCAAACGATCCTTTTCCTACGCCCAAACCAGAGCGTCTTGTCAAACGAATTCTGACCATCGCAACTGATGAAAATGACCTTGTTCTTGACTCTTTTTTAGGCTCAGGCACAACAGCAGCTGTGGCTCATAAAATGAACCGTAGATGGATTGGTATTGAGATGGGTGATCATGCTTATAGTCATTGTAAAATTCGTTTGGATAAAGTTATTGACGGAAGCGATCAAGGTGGAGTTTCCATAAGTAAAGAGTATCATGCATTGGTTGATGATGATTTGGATGAATTGGATTTAGACATTGAAGATGTAAAATCGTTTAATAGAGTTTTGAACAAAATAGGAAAGGAGACAGATATAATACCAACTGATCTTCTTAAATTATTGAGGTCAAAAACTAAATTAAAAAAGATAAAGAAAAAAAGCGTATGGTCTGGTGGCGGCGGTTATCGTTTTTATGAGTTGGCCCCGACATTGATTAACGAAGATTCTTTCGGTGAGCCTGTTATAAACAAAGAATACAGCCCTGAAATGCTTGCGAGTGCTGTTGCTTTACATGAAGGTTATACCTATGAACCTTCTGATGAGCTATTTTGGAAGCAGTCAAAAGGGAACGAGAAGTCGTTTTTATTTGTTACAACTCGCTTTATAGACCAAGATTATTTGGCACGAATTAAAGAGACCATGCAAGATGATGAGTTTCTGATTATTGCTTGTAAGTCTTATGAAGCAGCTTGTGAGTCTCAGTTCAAAAATATCAAGATTAAAAAGATTCCAAATATGCTCTTGTCAAAATGTGAGTTTGGCAGAGAGGATTATAATTTAAATATAATAAGCCCTCCGGTCTATGATGAGGAGGATGAGTTCGATGAATAATAGTTTTCCAATGTATACGACTGATTATATCAGCGGTACGCTGTCGCTCAGAAAGCCTCAAGAAAGGTCTTTGGAAATTTTAGATGACATTTTGAATCATGTCACGCCTAGCAAAAGTTTGGAAATGGAGTTTGCTTTGGAGAAGGTCAATAAACTATATCCAACTTGTACTGATTTTGAGAGAGATTTTATGTCTCTTGCTTTTGCACTCGCTACAGGTGTTGGCAAAACAAGGCTTATGGGTGCTTTTATCAGTTATCTCTACACAAACCACGGAATCAAAAACTTTTTCGTAGTAGCACCCGGCAAGGTGATCTACAACAAACTAAAACAGGATTTAGGCGATCCGACAAACCCCAAGTATGTTTTTAAAGGATTGGGCTGTTTTAATAATCCGCCGAGGATTATCTCTGATGATGATTATAGGAATAAAAATATTAGTTTCTTTGAATCTGATTTAAATATTTATGTCTTTAACATTGGGAAATTCGATAGTGAAAATACCAAGATGAGAGCAATCACCGAATATCTGGGCGATTCATTTTTTGATTATCTCTCGAAGCTGGATGATCTTGTTTTAATAATGGATGAATCTCATCATTATCATGCTGCACAGGGTTCGCTAGCCCTCAATGATTTAAAGCCGATTTTAGGTTTGGAGCTTACTGCTACTCCATACTACAACGAGGGATCAAAACAAGTCCAGTTTAGAAATGTTGTATATGAGTATCCGCTTTCAGAGTCGATCAAAGATGGCTATACCAGGACGCCGTATGCAGTTACGAGACGTGATATCAGTTTCAATAATTTTGGTGAAGAAGAAATAGATAAAACAATGCTTATGGATGGAATCCTTTGTCATGAAAACATGAAAGAAAAACTCCTTGCTTATTCCGAAAATACAGGTGAAAGGCTTGTAAAACCCTTTGTGATGGTAGTCTGTAAAGATACTAAACATGCGACTAAAATCTATGATTATGTAATAAGTTCTGCGTTTTCAAATGGGAAATACAATAGCAGGACGCTGCTAATACACTCGAAAAGGAGTGGAAACAGGGAGGCTGATATAGATTTACTGACCGGTGTTGAAGATGTCAATAATCCAATTGAGATAGTAATTCATGTAGATATGCTAAAAGAGGGTTGGGATGTAAATAATCTTTATACCATCATTCCGCTTCGTACAGCAGCTTCAAAGATACTTAGGGAGCAAATGGTCGGTCGTGGTTTAAGACTTCCATACGGAACAAGAACGGGCGTTAAAGAGGTCGATTCCGTTTATCTAACGGCTCATGACAAATTTGATGAACTTTTAAAAGAAGCTCAGAGTGGCGATTCTATTTTTAAGGCTAGTAATTTCATTAAAGCGGAAGAAATTTATCCTCTGAATACTACAACAGCCCAAACTTCTCTTTTGGTTTCGGAAAATGAGGTGATTAAAGATTTGGATGATTTAGGTTTAGAAAATACTCATGAGAATATCAAGTATGTGGAACAAATAAATAAAATTATAAATCGCAAAGTGTCCTCTTCACTTACTGCCATTGATATTAAGAAGCCAACGAGTGGAGAATTAAAAAAAGAAATTGTAGAAGAAATTAAAAAAGATGAGGATTTAGAGAAAATATATAGAAATTTACAAATCATGGAAGATATGTGGCTTCAGGAAAAGACAGAGGCCTGCACCGCAAGGGCTTATAATAAGTTTATCCCGATTCCCCAAATAAAAGTTACTGATGAAGGTAAGGAAGAATACAGGTTTATTGATTTCAATATTGATTTGAATGATTTCAATCATGTCCCAATAAGTAATGATTTGCTTATTCAAAATCTTGAAAACATCAATGATAGGACTAGTATAAAAGGGAATGAAATTGATTATGATGGCTACAATCCGACAAAATCTCTACTTGATGAGCTTAAAAATAAGCCGGAAATTGATTACGAGGAATGCTCAGAGCTCATATATAAGTTGATTGTACAAGTTATTTCTCATTATGAAAAAAAATTCGGGTTAAACAATATGAAAAATATCATAATGATGAACAAAAAAGATATTGCCAACAAAATTTATAAACAGATGATGCAAGAAGAGCACTTTTATTACGCCAATGGTCTGCTACAAGAAGAAGTTGTTGATTTAGCATATGAAAATATTGCTCCTAGCTATAACTACAAAATCCTAAAGAATCTATTTGATGAACCGGAAGGCATGATAGGCGATTATCTCTTCGATGGCATTAATAAAGGTGTTTTTAGCCAAGCAATGTTCGATAGTAAGCCGGAGCTGATATTTGCTCGTGTCATTGAGACAGACCCGGATGTTTTGAATTGGCTAAGACCGAATTCACGGCAATTCAAAATTTATTATAATCGAAACAGACGATATGAGCCGGATTTTGTTGTTGAAACAAAGGATACAGTTTATTTGGTGGAGGTTAAGGGTGAGAATATGCTAAATGATCCCGATGTTCTAGCCAAAAAGGAAAGAGCAATTAAGTATTGTAAAATTAGCACAGAGTGGGGCAAAGCGAACGGCTACAAAGAATGGAAATATCTATTCATTCCGGCGGGGCAGATAAATATGTCGTCGTCGTTCAAGAATTTGGCGGCGAGGTTTGGAGATTAAAATTTTAGAAAAAAGTCCGCCGGCAAGGCGGCTTTTTATTTTGAGAACTAAATTAACCCAAAAGGTTGATATATTTTTTGAACAGGTGTATAATACATTGAATGCAAAAAACATTCGAGAAAAGGAGGAGTTAGATATGTTAACCCAATTAGGGATATTCCTTAGAAAACTTCGTCTCGATAAAGGCGAGATTCTTAAGGATATGGCCACTAAATTAAATGTTAGTTCATCTTTTTTATCTGCGGTTGAAAATGGTAAAAAAAGGATTCCGCAAAAATGGTTTGAAGAAATTCCGGCATTATATCAAATGACAGAGGAACAGGAACATGAATTTAGAAAATCTATTGCAGAAACGGAGAAGATTGTAGAAATTAATTTGGAAAATTTAAGCGTGCCCAAAAAAGAGTTTGTATTTTCTTTGGCTAGGAAGCTTGAAACTGCTGATGATGACATTATTAGGCAATTTAAAATACTGCTGGCAAAAAACGGAGGTAATCAATGAGCGAGTATTATAAGGCAGACGCAACTTCAAGGTTGCAAATTAGGGCAGTCGCAAAGGAAATCAGAAACCTGTTTGGTTTACAAAACAGGTTTGAATTCCCTATTGTGGAGGTCTTTGAGACATTGAGTGTGTGTGGAGAATTTAACTTTGAAATTCTAACGAGAGCAGAGATGGGAAATAAATACGGAGAAACTTTTCCGGGGAAAAATCAAATTTCGCTCAGAGAAGATATTTATGATAAAGCAACAGCTGGAGATCCGTTCTCACGCTCTACTATAGCTCATGAGTTGTATCATTGGCTCTGCCACAGTGACCAAACAATTTCACTATGTAGAACAGATGCAGATGTTGAAGCAAGGAAGCCTTATGAGGATCCGGAATGGCAGGCAAACTGTTTTGCGGGAGAACTTTTAGTGCCTAAAGACCTTGTAAAAGGAATGTCTGTAGAGGAGGTGATGGAGAAATGTAATGTATCTAGAACTATGGCAAATTATCAACTCAGGAAGTATAGAGAGGAGGAGAAGTGATTACGAGGCAAACAAAAACACATCGAAAACTGCGGGAACAGCTGACGATGTGTTCTGTGTATGGATATGAATCCATAATCTTTGAGCAAGATTATTTTATCATATCCATAGAGAAATTTAAAGGATTAATTTGATGGAGGATATGAGATGAATAATAAAAAATATAGCTTTGATAAAAGCGGGTTAAACGAAAACCCTATTTTCTGCGGAGAATTTGACATGCCTTATGTAGAAAGTAGTGATGAAATTCCTGAGGATGTTATTACTTTTGAAAAGGCGATGAAAACTAAGGACGAAGAAGATTTTAGAAAATGGATAGTCTTTTACTGTGATGATTCGGAATTTGAAAGACTCTGGAATGCGCCAAACAGATACTTGGAGAAACTGAGGAAGTTTGAAGGCGTTGTCACTCCGGATTTTTCAATGTATGGCGATATGCCTTATCCTGTCAAAATGATGAATGCTTATCGTTCGAGGTGGTTGGGCGTATGGTTAAATGAGAACGATATTAAGACTATCGTTAATGTTCGATGGTGCGATGAGGAAAGTTTTGATTATATACTAGATGGTATTGAGGAGAATTCTAATATTTTTATTGGAACGCTGGGAGCTAGGCGAAATAATCAAGACAGAAACCTATTGGAAAAAGGCTTTGAAAAAGTCTGTGAGATAATTAAACCGAAATTTGTAATGTCATACGGCTCATTGACTGAGAACATGAAAAATGTATGCATGAAAAACGGAATTCCATATAAGGAATATATACCTCAAATTTCAAGAGTGTTCGGAGGTATGAGCTAATGGGATTAAAAATGAGCAGTGGTGCCTATGTGGGTACGAAGGGCTCGGTTAGCTCTCACCAAGAGTTCAAATCAAGAGAAGCTCTTCTAAAAAGTGATTTGAATATGCCGCCTAAAGCAACTGAGGTAATTAAAACATTTGTGAGAAAGAAGCTTACCAACAAATACGAAGACTTCAAAGTTACAAAACAAAAAGACGGCTCATATATTATGGCTTCTTATATTAAAGGGAGAACAAAAGGCGAGCATGCAGTTTATGTTTATCATGTAGGCCATAGAGGCGGAAAAATCAATCTGTATAAGGACAGCTATTATGCTGATGGGACTTTGAAACATAGGAAGTTTAAAATCAAGAATAGAAGGAGATTGCAAAAATGAGTGAAAAATATGTAATTTCAAAAGATAGACTCAATAAGTATTTGAGGTTGGAGATTACGGATGAAGAGCTATTCGAAAGTGTCCCTGATGATGTGAGTATTGCGGCTGTTACTGAGCCGGAAGCCACAGTATATTTAACTAAATATCATGTAAAAAACTTACTCGAAAAGTTGGTTGATAACTCTATTTCAATAGAAAGGGCTGTTGATTTTGCGGAAACTATGGTATTAACCTTTCTTTTTGACTGGGATGAAAGCAATCCTGATGAGGAACACGAGATAGTATTTAATATTTTACATGAGCTTGAGTCTATTGAAGAAGAGGAAAATGAATATGGAGAAGAAGAATTTAGAGAGATGCTGGCTGAAATTGGTAAAATATGTTAAATAAGAATCCCGAGTTCTAAGACTTATTGGTGAAAAAGAGTATCACCGTTGATACTCTTTTGATACCGATAACTCCATAAACCACAGATAAAGGGAGTAAAAACCATCAAAAACAGATACAAAAGGGTATCTAATAGGCAAAAAGAGAAACAGAATTGCTATGGTAATTATTGAGTGGGAGTAGCATCAAGTGGTTTATTTATAACATTTTACTTTAAGCTCTAGTCGAAAGATTAGAGCTTTTTATCGTTAGAGCACTACGTAAAAGTGCAACATAAATGTCAATGATCATCAGGAATTCCAGATTACAAAAGACTTGTTGCATTTACACGTAAAAATGATAAAATATACGTGTGAATGCAACAAGTCTAAGGTGATATTATGAGTTATATTGAAAAAATCAGAAAACTATCAGATGAAAATAACGGTATACTCACTACATCTCTTGTGAGGGAGAATAATATACCCACAGTTTATCTAACACGTCTAACGAAAGAAGGAACACTTAAAAGAATAGAACGTGGGATTTACATGTCCAAAGACGGTATTTACGATGAATTGTTTATATTTCAAATAAGGTATCCCAAAGTTGTTTTCTCTCATGAAACTGCTCTTTATCTATTGAATTTAACTGATAAACTTCCAGATAGGATTCACCTGACTATAAATCATAATTATAAATTTAATCAAAGACCTGAAAATACACGCGTTTATTATGTTCATAATGATATCCTAACCCTGGGAGTAATTAAAAAAGAAACAAACATGGGCAATCTTGTAAAATTATACTCTGCTGAAAGAACGCTCTGCGATTTTATAAAGAATCGGTCCGATATGGATCCTGAAGTATATATTAACTTTGTAAAAACTTACCCTAGTTATCCAGATAGAGATATTCATCAATTATTTAATATTGCACAACAAATGAATATTGTTAAAGAAGTCCAAGAGATAATGGAACTTGTTTATGAATAAAAATAAATTAAATTCAATAGTTCAAAAAGTGAGCAAAAACACCGGTATTGTATACAATTCTATCCTTGCATATTATTTCATGGAAGATATCCTCTTGAGAATTTCTAAATCTGGCTACAAGGAAAATTTTATTTTTAAAGGTGGTTTTTTGCTGTCTAATATTGTTGGAATAAGTTCCAGAGCTACTGTGGATATGGATTTTCTTCTTAAGAACGAGGAGCTTTCAAAGGAAAATGTAGAGTTAATCTTTAATAAAATTCTAAATAATTCAGAGAACGACATCACTTATAAAATAGATAGTATAAAATCCATTAGGGAACAAGATCTTTATGGTGGTTTTAGGGTTATGTTGCTTGCAATGTTTGAAAATTTACGACAATATGTCCCTATAGATATTGCCACAGGGGACATTATCACACCTCACCCCATTGATTACGATTACAAAACATTTTTGATAATGAAAAAATCTCTGTAAAAGCGTACCCTTTTGAAACCTTGATAGCAGAAAAAATAGAGACCATATACTCCAGAGGGTTTTTAAATAGCCGAAGCAAAGATTATTTTGATCTTTATTTAGTTTGGAAACTTTAAAGCAACAAAATTGATAAAAATATTTTAAGAGAAGCAATCAATAATACATTTCGTTATAGAAATACAGAATATGATATAGTAAAAATAAAGACTTTAATAAGTCAATTAAATAACAATCCTATCTTCATTAATCGATGGACAGCTTACAGGGAGAAAAATAATTTTGTTGGAAATCTTGAACTTGAAGAGGTGTTTAGCTCTATTTTGGAATTACTTCTTTTATTAGAATAATAGACCGGAACTGGGACTGGGACGGGTAAAATAATCTGAAAACGAGCCAAAAAATGCGAATAGAACGGATATGAACTGTTCAAAAGGCCTGAATATCAACCTTTTTAACCCTGTGAACTTTTACCGGTGAAGAGTGGGAGTAGAAAATCAAATTTGTTATCGAATTATAACTCTTGAACAAATATAAGGCTTAAGAAGTCACACAACATAAGAGTCTGTTTAATGATGCTATTTTGATTTTATTGAGCTTAAAAGTGGCTAAATAGTTTGATTAAAAAAACCATTTTAAAAAGGAATATAACAAATGCGGAGAAATTATGAAAATTGTTATTGTTGGCGGTGGCAAATTAGGACAAGAGATATGTTACGATCTTAATCAAGAAGGATATGAAATTACGCTCATTGATACTGATAGTGAGTTAGTGAATAAATTAGTAGAAGAATTGGATATACAAGGCATTGTTGGTTCCGGAACCGATATTGAAGTTTTAAAACAAGCCGGAATTGCTGCTTGCGATGCTTTTATTGCGGCGACTGATAGTGATGAAGTTAACCTTATTTCTGCTCATATGGCCTCTAAATTGGGGGCGCTTTATCGAATCATTAGAGCACGAAAGTTAGAATATACAAAAAATGAAGAATATATATCTGAATATTTCGAAATCGATTATATTATTAACCAAGATTTGGAGGCGGCAATTGAAATTCTTCATGTTATTGACTATCCAACCGCCAGCTATGTGGAATCCTTTCATAACAATGAAGTGAAAATTATAAATTTTCGCGTCAAACCTGACAGTGAAATTGTAGGACTTAGCGTACAAGAGGTAAGATCTGCTGTTAAAAATGTTGTTATTTGTACGATCGAAAATAGAAATACGGCAGAAGTTATAATTCCCAAGGGTCATACTATTGTTGAGGCCGATACATATTTAAATGTTATCGCCTCTAACGAAGATTATAACAGGCTTGTCCTTTTAGCAGGTCATAAGAATAATACTCGTTTTAATTCTGCATTTATACAAGGGGGAAGTAGGATCTGTGAATATTTGCTTCCCGAACTTCATAAACGAAAAATAAGAACAAAGATTGTCGAATTAAATAGTGAGCGTGCCTTGAAATTAGCATCTTCTTTTCCTGATAGTGAAATTATTTTAGGGGATGGAACAGATCAGGATTTTCTATCGGAACACCGATTATCAGCTCATGATGTTGCAATTGGTTTAACCGATTCCGATGAAGAGAATTTAATTTTCTCTCTTTATTCCCACTCGCTCGGAGTGAGAAAGAACATTACTAAAGTAAATCGGACATCACTGATTAAATTGCTTCATGCTGATAATCTGGATGCGATTATTTCGCCTCGCACCTCAATCTCAGATGCTATTATCGGGAGAGTTCGCTCACTAAGTCATCAAAATGAATACCATTTATTAGGATACGCTCGTTTAAGCACTTCAAAAGATTCGGAAGTGCTGGAATTTGTTGTGTCAAAGGATGATAAAGTGTGCAATAAAAAAATTATGGAATTGCCGCTGGATGAGAGTATTTTTATTGGTCTAATTATTCGTGGTGAAATTAAAATAATCCCAAAAGGATCTGATTGCCTGTTAGAAAATGATTGTGTCATTATTGTAGATGTAAAAAAACGTGTAAGAACGCTTGACGGGATATTAAAATGATAAATCGTTCATATATTGTTTATATTCTTGGCAAACTCATCCTGGTGCTGGGTGGCTTGTTGGTTGTTCCTCTGTTGATAGGATTATTTTTTAAAAATAGTCTTTCGGTTTTATTATCCTTTGTTACTACTATCCTCGTTTGCGGGTTCGTCGGGGGCTTTATGTGTCGGAAAGAACCGGACAATAAAGACTTTTATGCCCATGAGGGTTTGGCCTTAGCCGCTTTAGCATGGTTTATTCTGCCTTTTTTTGGAGCGATACCTTTTATACTGAGTGGAGCGATACCGAATGTTATCGATGCGTATTTCGAAACCGTCTCAGGATTCACAACTACGGGGGCAAGCGTTTTGAGTTCAACTATGCATGCGCTTCCCGAGTCACTTCTTTTTTGGCGTTCATTCACCTTGCTGATAGGTGGGATGGGGATGCTTGTATTTATTATCTATGTAATTCCTGATTTTGGAGCTAAAGGAATTTACATAATGCGAGCAGAATTACCGGGACCTATCTTCGGAAAGGTTGAGTCTCGGGTTAGTAAATCAATTCTCATTTTATATTGTATTTATTTATCAATGACTTTTATTCTGGCGATTTTAATTTTTTTGGGAGGGGTTCCTTTTTTTGAATCAGTCCTTCTATCAATGGGTGCTGCCGCGACAGGAGGGTTTAACATTCACCCGGATTCAATTAAGTTTTACAATAGCCCGTATTTAGAAATACTTTTATCTGTAGCGATGCTTATCTTCGGAATGAGTTTCGATTTTTTCTATTTGATCTTTGTCGGAAAGTTCAGACAAGTACTGAAGAGTGAAGAGCTAAAGTGGTATTTAGGCATTGTTTTTGTATCTACCACTTTTATTACTCTTAATACCTTCCCTGTCTACGGAAACCTTTGGACTGCTTTTAAAAATGCCTTTTTTAATGTAACATCGGTCAGCTCTACAACTGCTTATACCAATACAAATATTGGAGCTTGGCCGGTTACAAGTCACATAGTTTTACTGTTTTTAATGTTTGTGGGAGCAATGTCCGGATCAACTACATCAGGTTTAAAAGTTGTTCGAATTTCGATATTTATTAAATCAATTAAACAAGAAATCAGAAGAATGATATCGCCACATCGAGTATTGCCTATTACGTACGACAAAAAGCAATTGGATACATCTATTTTAAGGTCCATAAATTTTTATTTAGTCACATATATGGGGGTTTTTTTAGTTGTATTATTATTAATTAGTTTTGACACTCAATCATTTAGCGCGGCATTTAACGCAGTTATTTCTGCATTAAGCAATATCGGGGCAAGCTTAGACTTGTTGGGTCCGGGAGGAGAATATGTTGCCCTATCCGGTTTTTCAAAAATACTGTTAAGTATCACAATGATTATGGGACGTCTTGAAATTTATCCGGTACTGATTTTACTGTCAAGAAGTACATGGAAAAAGTTATAAGGATTCATATCATTAAAATGCCAAAAAGAGATTTGAAGAGTACTTAGAAGTGTGAACAAAGAAACAGTCAACTTTCCAGACAGTTTTTTAATTGAAATGTAGCATGAAGAAAAGAGGAGAAGATTGAGGGGAAACTTACTATAGGGACAAAAATGCAAAAAAATATTGACATCAAAGGTGAGAATAAAAGCAATATAGTACTCAGAAACAATAGAGACACATCTATATAAAACCCCATAATACGAGAAGATTTTTGACTCTAGCTTGTAGATCCCCACTATCGCTGCTCACTATTTTTTAGCGCGTTTTGCAAAATTACTTGTAACTGAGAAGTTTGATAGACTGAATAATGAGCGGATTATCCGGGCAAAAACAGGTTTTTTATAGCAATATAACCGCAAATATGGGCAAAATAACCCTGCGGAAAAGAGTAGGAATAAGCCCAATAAACTAAGAAATCGTTTTAAATCAAGGGTTTTAAGGTTTGAAAAAGACAAACCGGGACAAAATGGGGTAAACTGTTTATATAGCTAATAAGATAACCGACGATAAAACGTCTTGAAAATATGTGGCGTTTTATCGTCGACTTTGTATTATAATCCCGACTAATCAAAAAAAACAACCCGAAAATGTTGATTTTCACATGTTGTTGATTAAGAAGCGCTCCAATCGTTAACTGGCGGATTTTTGAGCCAATGAGGTCTCTATGCCTATCTTTTTATTGAGAATATTCATACTCGCTTTCAACAAATGGAAAATTTGCAAGTTTTGAAAGTCAAGGATATAATGCTTTCAAGAAACAAAATAAATTTCAATCTTGAAAGTGAGGTTATGAAACTATGAGGCTTATAGAGCGCCCTCATTACTTAAACAGGTTAAAAGGCCTTAAGGGTACTTCTGATATAAAGATTATTACCGGCATACGTAGATCGGGCAAATCTGAGCTTATAAGAGCCTTTGCTAAAAATATTAAAGAAACAGATCTTAGAGCCAATCTAATCCAAATTGATTATGGTGATCTAAGATATGATGACTTAAAAGACTATAAAAGGCTTTTTGAATATGTTGAAATGAATTACAGGCCAAATACTGAAAATGTTTTAATGATTGATGAAGTTCAACTTTGTGATAAGTTTGAACTTGCTATTAATAGCTTCCATAATAGCAAAAAATATGATATTTATTTAACCGGCTCTAATGCTTTTTTACTAAGTTCTGATCTAGCCACATTATTTACCGGAAGGTTTATAGAAATCCCTGTATTTCCATTTTCATTTGAAGAGTTTTGTTATTATTTTGAAATAAAAGATAATTATTCTAATCATCTGCAAGATTACTTAAAAAAAGGAGGACTGGCAGGGTCATATGTATATAAAAATGAAGAAGATGCTACCGCATATATTAAAGATGTTTATACATCCTTGATTAAAAGGGATTTAATTGACAGGTACAATATTGAAGAAGCGACACTACTTGATACATTAACTGAATTTTTGATGGATAACATATCAAATCTTACTACGGCTAATAATATTACTAATATATTGAATAAGAACAAAAGCAAAACCAACCATGTCACAGTAGGCAACTACATTAAATATTTATGCAATGCCTTTATGTTCTATAAAGTCAAAAGATATGACATAAGAGGCAAAAAATACTTGGAAATAAATGATAAGTATTATTTATCCGATTTGTCATTCCGCTATTCTATGCTAGGCGTTAGGAATATGGATTATGGAAGAGCTTACGAAAATATTGTAGCCATCGAATTACTCAGAAGAGGATATGAAGTTTATGTGGGTAAACTTTATCAGAAAGAAGTAGATTTTGTTGCCATGAAAGCAAATGAAAAAATCTATATACAAGTATCAGACGATATAAGCAGAAAGCAAACATTGGAAAGAGAACTTTCTCCCTTATTTTCTATAAAAGACGCCTATCCTAAAATACTATTGGCAAATACAAAACACCCTATGACAATAATGGAGGGGATAAAAGTATTTGACATAGCTAGGTGGCTGTTAGGAGATGAGAGCTAATCTATTGGAACTGGGACCGGAACGGGTAAATAAACTCGGTAGTGAGCCATAAAAAGACGAATGGAAGGGATACGAATTGTCAAAAGGGCTGAAATATCAAGCTTTTCCACTGATTGAACTTTTACCTAGGAAGAGTGGGAATAAAATCTAGTGGATGTTAACCTCATGACTGTCTATGGAACTACAGTAGAAGAGTTTCACGCAGGATTTAGCAAGGTCTGTGAAGAGTATGGTTGCTCATATGAGCTTATAAATCATCAAAATCCTTTATATGTTCCGAAAGATATATCTTTTACCAGAGCTATAGGCCTGGCCTATAGCGAGGTTACCGGAAAAGAAGCTGAATTTTGTTTGGATGCGGGTACAAGCTATGCGCAGGCTTTCCCAAATGGTATAAGTTTCGGACCGCTGTTTCCCGAAAGCGAAGACACATTCCATGTGCCGGATGAACATTTTTTAGAGGATGATATCTTAGCAACGGTAAAGATTTATCTTGCAACATTTTGGTTTTTGTAAAAATCAGTAGATATGCGATTTGAGTAAGAGGGGAGAGATTAAAAATGATATTGTTTAAAAATTGCAGAATTATAAAGGAGCTGACTGAGGGGTACGAGGGAGAATTTGCGGATATTCTCATAAATGGTGACGACATCATAGAGAGAATAGATAAGCCCGGTACAATCGAGGCTGAAGGAGCTTTTATTGTAGATGCAAAGAATAATACGGTTCTTCCGGGTTTTTTTGAACTCCACACGCATCTATGTATTACCGACATGAACTATCATAGGCTAGGAACTATGTCTCAAGCAGAGAATGCGATAGAAGCACTTTCATTTGCCAGAGAATACCTTAAACAGGGCTATACGACTATAAGAGACGCCGGAACTATTCACAATGTTACGGCGGAGCTAAAAAGGGCAAAGGCTCGCGGAACAGTAAATATACCTGACATAATATCTTCCGGACAGATTATAACTCCGACCGAAAATGGAAATGCTACATTCGCCAATATGTATTATGAGGCAGATTCACCGTACGAGGTAAGGAAGGGTTGCAGGAAGCAGTTTGAGCTTGGTAACGACATTATCAAGTGTATGCTTACAGGAGCTTATCTGAACGAAGCGGGAAATCCGGGCGAAAGCATCATGATGGAAGATGAGCTTCTCGAAGCGGTAAAGGTCGCGAAGATGAAGGGCGGCTATGTTATGGGGCATGCGCATGGCGCAGAAGGGATAAAACTTGGCATAAAGTGCGGTGTCAGAACAATTGAACACGGAAGTTTTATAGATGATGAGGCTATAGATATGCTGAAAGCCAGCAATAAGACATTTTTGGTTCCGACCGCAGCAATCGGTTTAGCTTGCTTGGACGATGATGGCGCCAGCCTAAGTGAAGACATGATGGACAAGAGCAAGAGATACGAGTTGGCGGAAAAGGCGGCTGTAAATAAGGCATATAGGGCCGGTCTTAAATTGGGGTTCGGCTCAGACATAGACAAGGAGAACTTTATAAGATACCCCGGTATGGAGTTCTATGCGAGGACAGAGTGGTTCGATTTTGAGTATAAAGATATTTTGATTCAGGCTACAAAAAATAGTGCAGAAATAGCTGGTCTTGCGGAGGAGAAGGGGACGATAAAAGTCGGAAAAAGAGGTGAGTTGGTAGTCATCGAGGGAAATCCCGACGAGGATATATACAAAATGAAGAAGATGCCGCTTTATGTTTATTTCCAGGGAGAGCTTATCGAAAATTAATCCGTTTTTTTAAATCTTGAATTTACAATCTAAGTGCAACAAATGAATAATGACTCACGGCTTCTGGTAAAATGGTGTTTGCGACAACATCCGCATACCGGGAGGCACAATGAGTCATTACAAACATATTACACCGGTGGAACGTGAAAAGATACTGCTTCTCCATTCGCAAAATTGCACAATTACATATATCGCCAACAGCATTGGCAGAGATAAGTCGACAATCTCTCGTGAGTTATCTCGTAATATCGTAGACAACAGATATTCTGCCATATCAGCTCAAACTGCATATGAGGCTCGTTGAAAGAATTGCCGTTCTAAATGTAAGCTCGCTAACCCAATGATTTTTGAATATGTTCGAGAAAAGTTTCTCGAACATCAATGGTCGCCTGAACAAATTTCTGAGAGACTAAAGCTTGAGCATGCGAGTTTCAGCATTAGCTACTCGACAATATATCGAGCTATCTATGCAAGTGTGTTTGACACCGAAGGTGAACGTAAATCGTAGGGAAACCTCGGCTGCATTGAATGATGTGCCATTTTACTTTCCACAGCCACATCAACCCCGGCAACGTGGAACTAATGAAAACACTAACGGCTTACTTCACGAATACTTTCCGAAAGGGACCGATCTTTCAAAGTACAGCGATGAGTATATACAAAGCAAAGTGGATGAATTGAACAAACGACCTCGAAAATGCTTAGGCTACCTAACGCCTTATGAGGTTTATTATTCAACTTCGTTGCACTTGACTTGACAATTCAAGATATCTTCACAAATAATTTCTATCCCGGTGCCTTCAAAATCCATAAACTTTAAATCAAGGTCTCTATGCTATACAGAGAAGAAAAATGCTGGTGAGAAATCACCAGCAGTATAAGTTGTGGAGTCTAGAATTTTTCATTGTTTTGAATTAAAATCTTTTATGTTTATTCAGCAAAAGGCGGTACTTCAATGATTAGATCGCTCAAGGGGAAAGAAGAACATGGATGGATATAGCCATAGATCAGATCTGCTTCCCGGCGATAGTCAATAATCTTAGGAGTGTAAATTTCACCGCTCACCAGTTTGGAGTGACACCAGCCGCATTCGCCGCTTCTGCAACGGGCGGGAGCAGAAATCCCGTTTGCTTCCATGGAGCGCAATAGGGAAATATCACTGGAAGCAGTAATGACTTGTTCTTTTCCGGCAATACGGACGGTAACCTTAAAGCTTGGAGCCACATTCTCAGGATAATCCGCTTCTTTAGAGGGACCGAAATATTCACCGAAGACTTCGTGGCGGATGAACTTCTTACGCAGGCCTAGCGTTTCAATCTCTTTATCAACAAATTCTCGCATAACCTGAGGTCCGCAGATAAATAGAGAATATTCATCATCAGGGGCATATTTTTTGATGAGTTCTGCAGTAATAAAGCCGTGCTCATAGCCTTCTCGCTCTTCTTCACTGAAGATGTTGACGACTTTAATGCGTTCGCATTTTTCTTCCAAATTCAGCAAATCTTGAAAGAATATAGTTTCTTCAAGGGTTCGGCTGCCGTATAGAATGATGAGATCCGCATCTTCATCACCGTCAGCTACAGCCAGGGCAAGACTGCGAATGGGCGTAATACTGCTGCCACCAACAAGGACAACGACTGTCTTTGCGTCCCTCAAAGGCTCATAGGTGAAGTTACCGAGAGGTGCTGAGGTGGTAATCTCAGTACCTACTTTCCAATTATTGAGAATGAATTGAGAGGCCAAACCGCCTTCAACATTCTCAACAGTAATCATATATATGTTTTCCAAGGACTCTCGAGGAGAAGATGCCAGTGAATAAGGACGTGTCAAAGTCATGTCGCCGATTTTAAGAGTGACGGAGACATATTGACCGGCACTGAACCAAGCAAGAGCTTCGGTACCCTTTTCTTGATTGGGAGCCAAATAATAACTTTTAGCGCCACCGGCTTCGTCCTTTATCTTTACAACTTTCAAATACTGCGCTTTAGGGTGGAGAGCATTTGCAATCTGATTGGGTTTATACGAATCCAAAGAGGGAAGAGGTTTGGCAGGAGATGCCTCGATCTTTGCCTGGCGGGCAGGACTCATTTTGGTGAATTTCAAAGGATTCAATTTCCACAATTTCGGTCTACTCATAATTAAGCGTCTCCTTTCAGCCTCTGAATGACTCGGTTTGCCGCTGTTTCACCTACTATGTAGGCACTGCTGTAGCCGTCGCCGCGGACGTGATGACCTCCGCAAAAGCTCAATCCCGGAATCGTGAAATCATCCTTTTCACCTGCGATTCTAGCCATAAGATTATCCCAGCCTGAGAGCTTATATCCATAGATTGTGCCTTCGGGTGTGCCCAAATAACGGGCGAAAGTGACGGGGGTAGCAACACTGATCTCCTCTATGTGAGGCATGATGGAGATACCCAAGGTTTTTTCCGCGTCTTCTATGTATTTTTTGGCCAATTCATTCTTGTATTTCTTATAATCCTGAGGTGCTAAGTCTTTGGGAACATCATGACCGAAAATCGGCATGGTAAAGAACAATGTGCATGTGCCCTCGGGAGAGGAGTCGGGAACGACCTTGTTCAGGCAGTTGACAATGTAAAACCCGCCATCTGTACGAGTATCATGTTGGATTCTCGGGTTGGGATCGCTCATGACAAAGATTGTGTAGTCATCCAGACCGAGCTCTTCTCTCGTGCAATCCAGACCCAGATAGATAGTTGCCACGGAAATACCGAACTCGCGAGCGTTAGCCAGCTTCAAGTGCTGCTCAGGTATTTTGTCAGCCTGACTCATATTGAAGACGTTGTGAGGGATGACGTTGGAGATAACTTCTTTTGAGTAGAGCTTTTCTCCGTTTGCAACGACACCCGCTACACTTCCGTCGTCATTGTATAAGAATTCGGTGACTTTGCTGTTGAAGCGAATTTCACCACCGTGTTTCCTTATTACTTCAATGAGGGAAAGACTGAGCTCATGACTGCGATGCTTCGTCATAGCGGCACCGTTTATCATGTAGCCATAGAGCATATTCAGGTAATGCATGGCGTTCAATTCGTCAGTGGGAACACCCAAATAACCCCAGTAGGTACACATGATATTACGAGCCTTTTCCGGAATACTGAGAGCGGTCATGACATCTTCTACACTGTGTCCGGCTACACGCATGAAGTCCGCGTGTTTTAAGAGCATTACCGGTCCGCTGGGATTTCCCTTTGTGGCATAGATATAATTAATGGCGGCATCTACCTTTTCTTTCAGATCCACAAAGGCCCTGACATTATCTTTGCTGCCGGGAACCGCCGCATCAACGCTGTTACAAAAGTCCTCAACTCCTGTTTTCAGGCGAACATCATAGCCGTTTTCACCCTTGACGATAGCGCGGAAAAGATAATCCGTTTCGTAGTACCATTTAGGTTTCGCACCAAGATTTTCAAAAATTGTGTAAACTTGGTCAGGCTTTTCTGCAGTGCCCACACTACACAATTCATGGAGGGAAGGTTCAAACTCAAAACGACCTCTTCGGAAGCTGGTTGCACAGCCTCCGGGTATGTTGTGTTTTTCCAATAAAAGAGTCTTAAGTCCGGCTTTCGAGGTGTTGGCAGCAGCAACCATACCGGCGTTACCTGCGCCTACAACAATAACATCGTAAAGTTTTTCCATAGGCTTCTCCTTTCTTGGTAATGAATCATCTGATTTAACGTAAGTATATACCATTCCGGTGTGAAAAATTTGGGTGTCTTGTATAATCGGCCGGGTTAGATAAACAATAGTTAAGTACAAAAAAACAGGTGAGAACACTCATTCTTTTTAATATCGACAGTTTGATAGAATTTCCGGAGCCAATGTAAAAAGGAAAGGGCTGAGGCATTGTGGCCGGAGTTACGTGACATATAAACTGCCCGTAAACTATTTCCTTAGCTTGTGTTCCTGCTTACACGACAAGAACGTTTACATAAAATTACCTATATTACCATTTTATCAGTTAAATCACATTCGAAATAGAGTTTTCATTTGTGTTTGATCCGGTTTTAAGATCGTATTCAGGATATTCAAAATGGAGTAGCTCGCCCAATCAGATGATGCCGAGGCATCTTTAAACAACGGGAGGAGGGAAGAGCCGGTCATAAGGCGAATATAGAGTTTTTTAGAAATTGTCTTTTGATAATTGTAGTGCTCTTCCACGGATATTCGAAGGCTACGGTGTCGTAAATATTGCAGAATGGAGACTATGACTTCCGCACCTCGGTTTTATATTTCTTTGAAGTTGACTTCATTTTTGTTGTTTTAGAAAAAGGGCCGTTGACAAGAGACAGAAATAGTGATAAATTGTGAAACAATTTCAATTAAATATTTATTAAATGCGTTTGAGCAGAAAGAGTAGTTGGGCGAAAAGCTCCAGAGAATTGCCGGTCGGTGCAAGGCAACAGTAATACCCCAATGAAGTTCATTCTTGCGAGCGGTGTGCTGAACTAACAGTAGGTACAACGGGTGCGACCGTTATATCGCCAAGACTTTTAAGCCTATTAAGGTCTCGACCGAGAGGTCGATACGAAAGCAGAGTGGTACCACGGTATTTTATCGTCCTTGCAAAAGAGGGACGATTTTTTATTTCCATTCACACACTCACGCGATGAATAAATAAACGCAAACAATGCAATTAGAAGGAGAAAAGACGGAAAATGAAAAAGATTATATCTGTTATGCTGATGGCTATGCTTCTGGTGATTTCGTTGACTGCCTGTAACAGCAAACCCGGCAATGAACCCGTTGTCAACAACGCTGCAAATGAAGCAAACAATTATTCTGTCGGTATATGCCAACTGATGGTTCACGATTCTTTGGATCAGGCAACACAGGGCTTCATCGACGCTCTGACTGAAGCGATGGAATCTGTAGGTAAGACGGTTGAAATTGATTTTCAGGTTGCCGGAGAGGCAAACCTTTGTCCAACTGTCATCAATACTTTTACTGCGAAGAAAGTCGATCTGATTATGGCAAATGCAACGCCCGCTCTACTGGCTGCTGCAAACGCCACTACAAGTATCCCTGTTCTGGGCACCTCTATAACCGATTATTCTGATACATTTGATGGCGATATTCCGGACAATGTGTCCGGCACTTCTGATGCTGTCCCGTTTGCTGAACAGGCCGGGATGATGATTGAAACCCTTGGATTGGTTGCCGGCGATTCGGTTGGAGTCTTGTATTGCACCGATGAATCCAATTCCCTGATTCAGTATGAGGCCGTTAAGAAACTGTTTGAGTCAGAGCGAATTATTGTTAAGGCTTATACTTTCTCTGAAACCACCGAACTACAGGCTATTACAACTTCTATGGCGAGTGAATGCAAGGCCGTTTACATTCCTTCCGACAACACCGTTGCAGCCAATGATACTATAGTCGGCACCATCTGCACCGATAACAATGTGCCTGTTTTTACCAGTTACGGCGGCGATATCTGCTATGCAAGTTTATCCATTAGTTACTATGATCTGGGTGTTGAGACCGGTAAAATGGCCGCTCAGATTCTAATGGGGGAAAAGGACATTTCCGAAATTGAGATATTGACTCTGACTCCTACTGTCAATTTTAACGAGGAACTGTGTACTCAGCTGGGCATAGAGGCCCCTGCTAACTGACTGTTATTTAGAGGTATAAAATGCCATTCATTTATGCGTTGCCCGGTGCGGTCGCAGAGGGTCTGATATGGGGGCTGATGGGGATCGGCGTCTATCTTTCCTTCAAAATCCTTGATATTGCAGATATGACAGTGGACGGTTCAATTGTTACCGGTGCATGTATATGCGCAGTATTATTGGCGAACGGGTTTCCTATTTGGCTGAGTGTCGTTGCGGCGTTCATTGCCGGCGCGTGTGCCGGTTTTGTGGCCGGTCTTCTGCACACGGCATTTGGAATTCCGTCCATTCTGGCGGGAATATTGACTCAGCTGATGTTATATTCTGTTAATCTAAGTATTCTTGGCGGAAAGTCTTTAGTTGCGATTAATCCGCGCACAAACAATCTGTTAGTGCATATGAGTAATAATCCCCGCTCCATTATTGTCATGGGTATTTTTGTTGCGGCTACGATTATCATGCTGTGGCTGTTTTTCTATACCGAGATCGGCCTGACTATTAAGTCAACCGGGGATAACCCTCATATGAGTCGTGCCCAGGGCGTCAATGTGAAGCTCAATCAGGTATTGGGACTTGCCATTTCAAACGGCATCGTCGCATTAGCCGGTGCAATGTTAGCCCAATACAAAGGATCTGCGAATATTAACGATGGCCGTGGCGCAATCGTTATCGGTCTTGCAGCCATCTTTATCGGCCTTTCTGTCTCACTTAGAATCAAGCCCAACTTTGTTGTGAGTATGATAGGTGTTGTTGGAGGGGGTATTGTCTATTATATCGTCTATAACTTTGTCATCCTGCTGGGACTGAAAACGGAGTTTTTGAAGATGCTTTCTGCCATCATTGTTGCGGTGTTTCTGGCGGTGCCTTATTTGAAGAAAGAACATTTTACCAAGCAGCGTAATTTACGCTCGAACAAAACTAAAATTCGGATTGGAGGTGAAAAAAATGCTTAAAATCACCAACTTACAAAAGACCTTCAATCCGGGCACGGTCAACGAAAAAACAGCGCTTTACGGGCTCGATCTCCATTTGAAAGACGGAGATTTCGCCACGGTGATCGGAGGTAACGGTGCGGGCAAATCCACTATGCTCAACGCGATTGCAGGTGTTTGGAAACCCGACTTTGGTACCATTGAGATTGACGGTGTCGATGTAACTCAGATGCCGGAATACCGACGGGCAAAGTTTTTAGGAAGAGTATTTCAGGATCCTATGCAGGGCACCGCGCCCGATATGGAGATTGCAGAAAACCTTGCCATTGCCGCAAGACGAGGTACCAAACGCAGATTCGTCTGGGGTGTTCGCAAAGAAGAACGTATTCGCTACAGGGAACTACTTGCGACACTTGAACTCGGGTTGGAAGACAGGCTTTCCGGCAAGGTTGGACTTCTTTCAGGAGGGCAACGTCAGGCGGTGACGCTTTTAATGGCGACGTTGCATCGGCCGAAGTTGCTTTTGCTGGATGAGCATACCGCAGCCCTCGATCCGAAAACAGCCGCAAAGGTGCTCGAAATTACGGATCAGATCGTTCATAAAAATAAACTGACGACACTGATGATTACCCATAACATGAAAGAGGCTATTGCACACGGCAATCGTTTGATTATGATGCATGGAGGCAGAATTGTCGTAGACGTTTCCGGAGATGAGAAAAAGAATCTCACCATTGAACAACTGCTGAATTTGTTTACTCAGGCAAGTGATGGCGCAGTTGATGACAGAATGGTTTTAAGCTGATTATTAATATCTGCAAATTCAACAATGGAAAGACTCATTCGGTTTTCTGACTGAATGGTCTTTTTTTAGGGGAGTAAGGTCGAACAAAGGCATAAATTGCAGCCAAGTCGATAAGAAAACTCTTGGTTTTTTCGAGTACGGTTGATGTTGTTTTTAATCTCTGTATTCTATAACAAATGTAATGACTCCGGGTAAGGCTCCGGGAAAGGAACGTATTGAGATCCCACAACAATTTGACGCTATCAGCAAAAAGATGATATTATTATAAATAATAAACAATTTTTCAAATACCTTATTTGATTGTAATAATTTATGTTATTTACATAGTAATTATCCTTTTGGGCACCGCAAAAAGATAGAGTCTATAAACAGAATCTACAGTAGGCAACTCGCAGAAGCTATCATCCGGATATTTTTTTAAATGCAGATCATAGGGCATACGCCTTATAAAGATACTTTGCAATTATAATTGTCGATAATTTAGATCAACACAAGTCAACTATCTATTGAGAGTTGAAATTCGCCTTTTAAAATGCATAGAAAATCAGATTTCTGTGTTTCCTATCTTCGTCAGAGCATAGAAAACACCCACTATTTGCCGGGTTGTTTTTTCATGAGAAATGATTTTAATAGAGTGAAAGAAGAGAAGTAACCGAGGGTTCTTTGTAATATGCATTATCACCCTCGTAACTGCTTAGATGGAAAACACCGTTTAAAGTCTTTCGACACGAAGGAGTTCACTATTGACAATGTAGGAATTAATCAATCAGAGTTGACAAGCAAAGGAGAGAATGTATGCAAAACAACAAGTATGCCAAGTTATTTGAGCCTATGAAGATAGGCAAGATGAATCTCAAGAATCGTCTGGTCATGTCGCCGATGGGAACTTTCACACCTCAACAAGACGGCACTGAAAGTGAAGAAGGTATGAGGTATTATGAGGAGCGAGCTCGCGGCGGCATAGGTATGATCATTGTCGGATCTTCGTTTCTAAATGAGATGACGGCTCAAGGAGGGTACACATTAGGGCTTGATAATAACAGAGCGCTTCCTAAAGCAACGGTATTGTGTGAACGTGTACAGCGTTGGGGTGCGAAAATCTGTTTATCCATGGGTCCCGGCACAGGTCGCAACGGCATGCCCGGTATTGGAGAACGTGTCCCGATTTCAGCCTCAGCTGTACCTTCATTCTATGATCCCAATTTGATTTGCAGGGCGCTGACAGTAGAAGAAATTCAAGAATTATTAGAACTATGGGTTCAAGCTTCTCAGTTTGCAGTCAATGCCGGTTTCGACGCAATTGAAATTCATGCGCATTCAGGTTATTTAATTGACCAGTTTATGTCGCCGATTTGGAACAAGCGAACTGACGAATATGGCGGAAGTCTTGAGAATCGTTTACGTTTTCCGGTGGAAATCGTTCAAACCATTCGCAAGACAGTTGGTCCGGATATGCCGATCTTATTTAGAATTGCACTCGATCACAAATTCCCGGGCGGCAGGACCATAGAAGACAGTATGCCGTTACTTGTCGGACTTGAAAAAGCGGGTGTCGACGCTTTCGACGTAGATGCCAACGCCTATGAAAGTCTCGACTATGTTTTCCCGACCGCTTATCTAGGTGAAGCCTGTATGGCTTATGTATGTGAAGAAGCCAGGAAACATGTCAGCGTGCCGATTATGAACTCCGGAACTCACAGCCCTGAAACGGCCCTTGAATTAATTAATTCAGGAAACTGTGATTTTGCCATGTTCGGTCGTCAAACAATTGCCGACCCGCAGTTCCCAAATAAACTCATGGAGAATCGCCGCGAAGACATACGTCCATGCATTATTTGTAACGAAGAATGTATCGGACGAATTTGGGGAAGATTTACTCAATTAAGCTGTGCGGTAAATCCGAGCGCCGGTCTTGAAACGTATATGAAAGTGGAGAAGACCGATAAACCGAAAAATATTGTCGTAATCGGCGGGGGCCCCGGGGGACTGGAAGCAGCGTATACTGCAGCTCGGAAGGGTCACAAAGTTACTCTGTATGAAAAGAATGACAAATTGGGTGGAGTTTTTGGAACTATTGCAACAGCACCATTTAAAAAACGAATTCGTGAATTGATTGAATGGTATGAACTCCAATTAGGGAAATTGGGAGTTTCGGTAAAACTGAATACGCAGATTAATGCGGATGACGCGATTTTGGAGACTGCCGATAAAATCTTTGTAGCGACAGGTTCTATACCGATAAAACCGGCGATCAAAGGGCTCGACGGTGAAAATGTAGTCGGTGTCATTGATGCGCATAAGAATGGCGTCGAAGGTCAGAAGGTTCTTGTTTGTGGCGGCGGATCCAGTGGATGTGACATTGCTTTGGAACTCGCCATGGAGGGGAAAGATGTCACAATTATTGAAATGCTCGAGGATTATGCATTAGACGCTATGGCCGTAAACAAGTTCAGCCTCGACAGACTGCTTAAAGAAAATGACGTCACCATTTTTACAAACAGTGAAGTCACAGAAATTGATTCTGAAGGTGTCACTATAAAGAAAAAAGACGGTTCCACAGAAAAGATTTTAGGAGATACGGTTATTGCCGCTTTCGGTCAGAAATCCGACACGACTCTGCCGGATGCAATTAGACAGAAATATAATTTCAAAACCACAGTAATAGGCGATGCAGACAAAGTATCCAGGGCCGCTCACGCGATACGCACAGGATTTTATGTCGCTATGGCTGTTGAATAATTAATTGTTTGATCGAACAGTGACAAAAAAAGGCTATTCTCTATAATAGAGATAGCCTTTTTTGAGTACTGATTAAGCAAAAGAGGGTGCGGTATCTCAATGACAAGTAGAAGAGTTATGCAACAGCTTTCGATTCTTATACTTAAGGCAATGCCTTTTCGACAAGGTTTTCGTACATCTCGTCAGTCAGATCGCATTCATAAAAGAGTTCGTAATAGTCTTTTACTTCACTCTTGAGATCGTATTCTGTATATTCCGGATAGAGTAACTCACCCAACCAGATAAGACCTAAGTATCTTTGGACGGAAGGAGGAGAGGAGAGCCAGCCATAGGGCCCGGACGGAGTTTCGTAGAAATAGCCTGTGTTGATAGCTGTAACGCCGCTCCAGGAAGATTCGGAGCCTACGGTGTCATATATACTGTCAGGACTGAAGACGATGACTTCCGGATCCCAGTTCATTATCTGTTCTATGTCGACCTCGTTTCCGCCTCCGGATGAAACGACATCCTCGATGACGGCCAGGTTCGTTGACATGAGATTGACGGATTCGGCATGGAAGGAACCTTCAGCGATGACGTTGATACCGGCATCTCCCAGACAGTAAAGCAGGGTCTTTCGCTTCCCGTCCGCATCAATTTTTTCCATCATATCCGTGATCATCTTATAAGTTTTTTCGCACCAAGCGGCGAGTTCTTCCGCTTTTTCAGTCTTTTCGGTAAGCTCCCCCAATTTCCTGTATGCCTCCGGAGCCGTTGCTACTGTCGCATCGATATGCACAAAAGGTATGCCCGTCTGCTCAGTAAGGGAGTCCATATCTTCCACAATTGTTTTCTTAGCTTCGCCCACATCGATGACGACATCAGGTGCGGCAGCAAGAAGTGCTTCTAAATCCATTTCTCCTCTGCCACCATAAAGTTGACCCAGTTTCGGCAAATCCAGATATTTTTGAGGGATATAAATCGAAGCTTCTGCTGAAAATTCACTTGCAAAGCCTACCATCATCTCAGGGCAGAGCGGCAGAACATAGACTTGAGTAAGGGGACCGGAGACGGCAATCTTGGTGATCTCCGTGGGTATAGTTACCGTACGTCCTGATGAATCAGTGAATTCGCGTGTCGCAGCTACCTCTTCGCTCGGCACTTCTTCAGCGGCTGTTTCGACTTCTGTTTCCGTTTTTGTTTCGATTGCTTCCTTTACCGGNTCGGNGGANTTCCCGCAAGCTGTAAATAGCAGCGCNGCTAAGAGAAGAAGAACAGTAAGGAGCAGCCGTTTATTTGTCTTTTTGTTCTTTTCCATTTTCAAGCACCTTTCCAATGAAATATCTTCAATAGTTTTTAACGAATCCTTTTAAGTAGACATCAGTTTTTGTCGGATATGACGGATACGGGGACACAAAAACGCGCTCTGTCGTCAAAGAGGCTTGAGACCTCCATATCCACTTCATAGAGTGACTTCATGGTTTCTTTGTTCAATATTTCTTTTGGTGAGCCGTAGGAGAGTAAAGTACCGTCTTTCATGGTGAGTATTTTGTCGGAAAACATGTAGCTGTGTTCGGGGTCGTGGGTCGTCTGTACGACAGTGTATCCTTCTTTGGCAAGTGATTTTATCTGCTCCAGAACCAGTAACTGATTTCTTCGATCCAGATTCGCTGTTGGTTCGTCGAGCAAGAGGATAGAAGCGTCTTGCACCAAGGCGCGAGCAATCATGACGAGCTGGCGCTCTCCACCTGAGGTATGATGGAAGCAGCGATGGGAGAGTTCTGAGATGCCAAGTCTCTGAAGTGCTCTATCCACTTTAGCCTGGGCAGTTTTTCCAGGAGAAGAAAAGAGTTTGAGTTCGTTGGTCGTACCCATGAGTACGATCTCATTTACGCTGAAATTGAAGACAGGCTCCGATCTTTGGGGAACGTATGCAATCTGTTTCGCAAGTTCGCGTACGCTTAATCCGGAAGCATCCAGTCCGTTGACGGTTATATTTCCCGAATAAGGGGGAAGAAGTCCCAAAATGCACTTAAAGAGAGTGCTTTTCCCTACTCCGTTCGGACCCAAAATTGAAAGGACTTCTCGTGAATGAGCCGTGAAACTCATGTTGTTTAAGACGGTTCTCTTGTCATATGCAAATGATAGTTGTTTCACTTCTAAACTCAATATCTTTCACCCCTTCCGGTTATCAGTAACAGAAAGAAAGGGGCTCCTACAAAGGCCGTCAGTATGCCTATCGGTATCCCCGCCGTCGTCACATTCCTCGATATATTGTCCACCATTAAGAGAAAAATACCGCCACCCAACATGGAAACCGGCATGAGCCAGCGATAACTGCTGCCGACAATCCTGCGCATCATGTGCGGGATGACAAGACCGACCCAACCGATCACTCCGCTCACCGAAACCGCTGAAGCGGTCACAAGAGTCGCCGATATTATGACAGCTATGCGAATCCTTCCGGCGTCTACGCCCATGGCTTTTGCTTCTTCATCGCCCATGGTGATGACATTCAGGCGCCAACGCAGAAGCAGCAGAGGGATCAGACCGGCAAGCATGGGAAATACGACAAAACGGATGTCACTCCACTTAGCTCCCGCCAGAGATCCCATGAGCCAGTAGGTGATCTGCGGCAGCTTGTTGTTCGGGTCGGCGACCAGTTTGAGAAAGGAGGTACCCGCATTAAAAAGTGAACTGACCATGATCCCTGCAAGAACAAGCCCCAGGACCTTTCCTCCCTTTACATAACGGCTGATTCGAAAAACCAAAGCTACGGTCAGCAGGCTCATCGCAAATGCGCAAAGAGTAATATTTACATGTTTGAAGTCCAAGAATATTGCTAGAGCTGCGCCGAAACCGGCTCCTGCAGATGCGCCTAAAATATCCGGGGATGCCATGGGATTTTGGAAGACTCCCTGATAAGAGGCACCGGCTGCTGAAAGGCAGGCACCGACCAGAACGGATAGTATCACCCTGGGCAGTCTTACATTCCAAACAGCGGCTTCCATCTGATCAGTCCAGAATTTTTCCGAGTTTTTAAAGAGGCCGAAGATTTTATTTCCCAGTATCGCCAAGAGTTCCTTTAGCGCAACGGGATATCTGCCGAGAGTGAATGAGAGCAGTGTACAGGCGACTAGTAAGCTGATAAAAATAATAATAGCTGGAGGACCTGCCAGTTGCCTGTGCGACGGTGCTTCCTCTTTTCTTCCTGATTGCACGTTTAAAGAAGCATGCTTTTGTTGTGAGATGTCATGTTTATCTTCTGTCTCTATTCTCATTACGTTTTTTTTGTCCAAGCTCTCACCTCATGATAAGAAAACTGTGTCCAAATTCGTAAGGCGGTCCCGAAACTCCCGAAGCTTGTCGCTTCTTCAATCCCTCTGTATCGCTGATAATTAGTCCGGCAAGTCTGTCGATGCCCAGATTCAGAAGAGCCGGGCAGAGCGGAACGGAAGGCCCTGCAAGTATCGTGTAAGCATTGCGACACAAGGTAAGAAGGCGTGGAAGTGTCTTGTTGATGAGACTGCTTCCGGTGATAATCACTATATCGCACTGCGGGAGTATCCATTCGCAGGCAGATGCCGGATAGTCACCCGGACGCGGATTGAGCTCAAGTATGTAATATTCAGATGCCGCATTTCTGACTTCTTCAGGCATTTTAAGGTGTCCGACGATTCCCAATTTTTTTCCGATTACGTCAAGTCCTCTTGTACAATAATTGTCAAAGGGCTCTTTGCAATTAAATTCCTTCATTCGCGTCACGGTGTTGAAGCAGGCATTGGCTGCTGCGAGGGCGAGAGAAGCTTCTTCAAAATTCCAACTCACGATTGTTTGGGCGGCTTCTTGGACATCCCTTCCGATAAAACTCTCTGAAAAAATGGGAGGACGAGTGCTTCCCAAAGTCGTCATGGCAATTCCGACATTGCCGCTATCGGTCTCTGCTAAAGACCATGAGTCACCTGCGGATGTGTCTACAATCCTCTCTCCTTTCGGGACGGAGTTTATGATGGTGTCGTAAATCAAGTTATTAATCATTTCACCTTCGTTCTCCATATCAAAGATATTGTTCTTTCCATTGTCTGAGTGTATTCAAAGCATGTATGTCTTCGTGTCCGCTGAATTCCACAATATCCGTTTCAGGATCGGAGGCGAGACACAAATGAAGGTGTTTAGCAGCTATTAAGTATTGAGAACCAAGACCTGCAGCCTCTGAGAGTTTTTCGGATGAAGGCAATGATTTAAGCACTCCGACGCAGGGAACTCGTGATTGGAGAAAAAACTCTAATGCCTCCATGAATTCCGGGATAAGTATTTCAAAGCCGCCGATCTCATCCATTATCGCAAAAGGTTTCTTGCAGGCTTCTCGCAGGAGAGCTGAGGCAAAAACAGAAAATGCCTCGTCATTTCGTTTGATCTCTCTTCCTTTGAATGAAAGAAATCGCACGCGGAGGTGTCTGTCATTTTTGCGCCATTCGGGGTCGGTCAAATCGAGTTGAAAGAGCTTTTGATTTGTTGAATCTCCAAGGCTTACTATATCGAAGCCCACAAGCTCTTCACCCTCAAGGACGCGTTCGGTGATAAAGCCGCCTGCAACACGAAAGCTGTCACCGAGCACCGTTCTTATGAGTGTGCTCTTGCCGCAACCTATCGGCCCGGTGAGGAAGAGTCGCTTCAAACTTTGCTCCTGTCTGCCCTCACTTCGATCATCTGGGCACATATGGAAATGGCTATCTCCTCGGGTGTTTCCGCTTTTATCGCAAGACCGATCGGGGTGGTTATCCTGTCAAAATCTTTTTCACAGAAACCTTGTTTTCTAAGTTCTGCCTGCACCCCGGCAATCTTATGCTTGCTTCCGATGACTCCTATATAACAGGCAGGTGTTCGTAAAACTTGAGCTTGAACGGTCGTGTCGTGAGAGTGGCCGCGTGTCATGATGCAGACATAGTCTTCAGCTCCGATCGTTATTTTCTCCGCGATATTTTCAAAGTCAACGAGTCTGACATCTTCTGCATCGGGAAAAAGTGTTTTGTCGGCAAATTCCGGGCGATCGTCCGCCGCCACACATCTGAAACCGACAGATGCAAGTGCAGGTACGAGAGCCTGACCTACATGGCCACAGCCGAAGATATAGACTTTTCCGGAGGAACCTATCTGCTCGGCATACATGTCAATATTTGATTCTCTAATTCTTGATGGTTGACGAGAAAGGCTTTTAAGGACCATATCGGGTATTTCGAAGCCGAAACTTCCGCCCGCCTTTGACCAAATGGCGAGTTGGCCGTCTCGAGCGATATCACTAATAAGCCAAATATCCTGACCCAGCTCGAAACGTTTTTCCACTTCATTTGCAAGGGTGGTGGTCTTCTTGTCTCCGGCGGGAATATAGTAGAAGAAAACTCCGACGGCGCCGCCGCAGATCATGCCCAGATTCTCAACATCGTCTTTTGTGAGAGTAAAATTTTGCTCACCCGAACGCTTGTTTTCAAGGATTTCAGCTGCTATCTGCTCAGATCTGTATTCGACTGTGCCGCCGCCTATCGTCCCGGCGAGTCTGCCTTTTTTTCCGATAAGCATCCTCGCGCCCGATCCGCGCGGAGTAGAGCCGGACGAAGCGATTACCGTGACGAGTACCAGATCTTCGCCGGCTGCTAAGTTTTCACCAATAAGCTTAAACATGCTTCGCATTTTGATCTCCTTGTTTTATCTTGAATCCGGTTTTTAACAGAGATTCTATCTTTTCGGTTTTGGCAACAGTTTTTGTTCTGTCGGTCTTCACATGTCTTAAGAAGTTTCTATAGCTTTATCAGGTCCCGTCCACAGATGCGATGAATAGTTTTGATGTTTTTTTCTGTGATTGTCAGCTTTTGTGCCTGCATCTTCTTCGCTTCTTCCGTTTTGAATTTTCCGGCTACCTTTTTAAACCTTTCGTGCAGGCCGACCACCTCATCTTCCAGGACGACTCGGTCGGCAACAATTAACACCGCCAGTTCATCGGGTATTTCGAAGAGATAATTGTCACAGTGACGACCTGCCATTTCTGCTTCTTTGGGGTAACCCAAGGCGAAAATCCAGTTCTCGCCTACTTTGCAATGGTTTTTCTCTGTTCGGGCCACATCGTGGAGGAGAGCAGACCTTACTATTAAACCAATATCTAAGTGGAAACCTTTTTGCACTAAGGCCATGGCAATTCTTTCGGCTTCTGTTGCTACTGCTGCGCTATGTTTGATGACGTGTTTCGGTGTGCCGGCTGCCGCAAGAAGTTCGAGGCAGAGCTCTTTAGTAAGTGGAGGCCGATATGATTTGCCCATATATCCGATAGTAAGATTATGATTCTTTAAATGGAGCTCTGACACCGAGCCGTAGGGCAGGAGTTTTCTACCGGGTGGCAGTTCTTTTCCGGATTTTTTTGCAAGAAAGGTCTGCATTACGGAAGCGTGGGAGATGATCACAATGTTTCCCGTGCTGCCCTTGAGTATTTTGCGAAGAGCCGAGTCAAAGCGGAGAAACGCTTCTTGTGGAGTTTCCGAGCCGGGAGGCTGAATAGAGTGATCATATCCTCTGGCTTCATAGAGCTCCGGCCAGCGTGTTTTAATTTCATCAAAGGAGAAGCCGTCCCACTCTCCCAAATTCATTTCTTCAAGCCCGTCTATTATTTTCGCTTCGCCGAAAGGTTCCGATGTCTGTACGGCGCGTTTCAGTCTGCTGCAAAATACAGCTGAGATGTCGGCATCATCTAAAAATTTAGCGGCGAGCAAGGCCTGCATTCTCCCTACAGGCGAAACAGGTAAGTCAGTATGTCCGATACAGAGCCTGATTCCGCCCGGAAAATCCGGAAGTCCATGACGAACAAGATATATTTTTCTCATTTTAGGACCCCATCACTTGAGCACATCAGATAGGTATTTATCAAAAAGTTCTACGGAAGCTTCTTTCACGGCTTGTTCATATTTGCGATAGCGCTCTAAAAGAAGCTTGCCCTCAGGAGTAAGGCTGGTGCCAC